>Ga0209575_10001193_pt1 | contig 11107 bp, 4 predicted proteins | sample Medcelwee11metaG_FD_187172 | JGI IMG/M metagenome (GOLD analysis project Ga0209575, IMG submission 187172) | Freshwater pond sediment microbial communities from the University of Edinburgh, under environmental carbon perturbations - Medium... | ecosystem: Environmental > Aquatic > Freshwater >...
CGCGGCCAAGAATTTCAAGGACACCATCGTTTTGATCGATGCCAAAGACCACGCCGCGGTCATTGCCGCCATCGAGAACCACGAAGAAATCCCCCTGGAAGTGAGAAAACAATTAGCGCAAAAGGCTTTTGCCTACACCTCGTTCTATGATTCCCTGATCGCTTCCTACTTAAGCGCCGGACAGAAAGCCCATCCTGATTTCATGACCATCGGCGGCCGCCGCACGCAGTCACTGCGCTACGGCGAGAACCCACATCAGTCTGCATTTCTGGCCGTGGCCGACCGGCGCTCCCCGTTCTACGCCATCGACCAATTGCACGGCAAGGAGTTGTCGTTCAACAATATTCTCGACCTGGCCATGATCTACGAACTTTTAAATGAGTTCCAGGGGAAAAAGCATTTCGCGGCCGTCGTCAAACACCAGAACCCCTGCGGCGCCGCACTGGCCGCGACCCAGCTGCCCGCCTTTCAGAACGCCTTTGCCGGTGACCCGAAATCGGCTTACGGCGGCATCATCGGCTTCAACCACCGCCTCGAAGCCGAAGCCGCCGCCGCCGTGGCCGAGATCTTTTTCGAGGTCATTCTCGCTCCCGATTTCAGCGAAGAAGCATTGAAGATCCTGCGCAAGAAAAAGAACCTGCGCCTGATCCGCATGCCGGCCGGTTATGTCGAGAAAGCCGATTTCAAAACCATCCCCGGCGGCTTCGTCTACCAGAGCCGGGACAACCAGGCCTTCGACGTCGAAGCCTTCGAACAAAAAGCCGGGAAGCCCTTGGGCAAGAAGGAAAAAGCGGACATGGAGTTCGGCTGGAAGATCATCAAGTTCGTGAAATCGAACGGCATCATCATCGTCAAAAACCTCCAGCTTATCGGCGTTGGCGCCGGCCAGGCCAGCCGCATTGATGCGGTGGAGCTGGCCATCGGCAAAAGCCAATCGCCCCTGGCCGGGGCCGTGCTCCTTTCCGACGCCTTCTTCCCGTTCCCCGATTCGCTGGAGTTGGCCGCCAAACACAAGATCGCCGTGGTGGTCGAAACCGGAGGTTCGGTCAGGGACCCCGAGGTGATCCTGACCGCGCAGAAGCTCGGCGTTACGCTGTTTTTCACCGGCCTGCGCCATTTCCGCCACTGAGCCGGGGGCGCGCTCACTCCGGATACCGTTGACAAAAGGGGCGCTTTCCGGTATTTTCCACCCATGGAACAGGCGAACGGCATGAAGATCTCGGCGGTGATCATCACCTTCAACGAGGAAGACCGCTTGCCCGACGCCCTGGCCAGCCTCGATGGCGTCGCCGACGAGATCGTGGTGGTCGACTCGTATTCGACCGACCGCACCGTGGCGATCGCCAGGGCCGCCCAGGCCCGGGTTTGGCAGAACCGCTTCGAAGACTACGGCCAGCAGAAAAATTTCGCCATGGGAAAAGCCGCCCACGATTGGATCCTCAACCTGGACGCCGACGAGAGGGTCTCCCCGGAGTTGAAGCGCGCCCTCGGCGTTCTGAAAGAAAAAGCGGCGCCGGCAACGGTGGCCGCCTTTGCCATCAAGAGAAAAACCTTTTATTTGGGCCGCTGGGTCCGCCATTCGGGCTGGTACCCCGACCGCAAGATCCGTGTTTTTAAAAAAAGCGCCGCCACCTGGCAGGGCCGCATCCACGAGAAACTGCTGGTGACCGGGGAGGTCGCCCGCCTGGACGGCGACATCCTGCATTTCACCTACCGCGACATAGGCGACCATGTAAGCCGCTTGAACCGCTACGCCAGTTTCCAGGCCGAGGAGATCCTCAAGCAGAACCAGAGGCTCCTGCTGCCGCGCCTGCTCATCCTGCCGCCGGTCACTTTCTTGCGCCATTACATATGGAAACTGGGTTTGCTCGACGGTTTCCCGGGGCTGGTCATCGCCACGGTCCAGTCATGGGGAACGGCGATGAAGTACCTCAAAGCCATGGCCCTGAAGCGTCGGGCCCGGTGCTGAACCGCCGGGATTGCAATCCACCCCGGCCTGCGCTAGAATAACCACATGAGCAACGTTCCCAAATGCAACACCAACCGGACGGCCAAGTGGATCCGCGTGATCGTTTCGCTCGGCGTCATCGGCGCCGGGATTTATTATAAGAACTGGATCGGCTTGCTGGGCATCTTCACCCTGCTCAGCGCCTTCACCGGCTCCTGCTCTCATTCCCTGCAATTCCGCGGCCTGCGCGACATCAAGATCAAGCGCAACGGTCCCGACGAGGAATAAGCTCCGCGCTTTCCCGCAAAACGCGGGCCGCCTCATCTTCCCCGCCTTGACAGATCAGCGGGATCATGTTATAATTTAAACACTTCAATAAATATCCGAAGGAAAACAATGAATCCCCCCAAAAAAAATCGCGGCATTTTATTGTTATTTGTCGGTTTAGCAGGAATTTTCCTGATCTGCGCCATCATGCTCTCGGCCAAGCAAATCGAAAATCATAAGACCATCCAAACGCTGCGGAAAAACGTCGCCACACTCAACCACAGGATCCTCACCCACCAGGATGCCATGGCCAGGACCGATTTCTACCGTTTCCAGGAGAATGTCTACCGTTTGCAGACCCCGGAATTCTCCAGGATTACCGCGGCGGCCTTCACGAAAGGGCGGAAGCACGGCTTCGATCCCTACCTGGTCATGGCCATTATCTTCGTGGAAAGCCGTTTCAACCGCCGCGCGGTCTCCCGGGCCGGAGCCTACGGCCTGATGCAGGTGAATTACCCGGTCTGGAAAAACGAGTTGAACATCGACCGCGGGAAACTCGCCCAGGTGGATTACAATATCGATCTCGGACTCACCATACTGAAAGGCTACTTGCGGGAAACAAAGGGCGACATGATCAAGGCTCTGATCCTGTACAACAACGGCTATAAATATTCCAACTCCAACTATTCGGAAAAGATCATCGCCTCCAACTTTTACAAGCACGCCGGCATCGGCTAAAAAGCTCAGATGCGCCCCGCTTGAGGGCATTGTAAAAAAAATCCCGCTCCAGCATAATCGGACGGGGAAAGAACCGTCCGGAAAACCCGGTGCCAATTCCCGTTCAGGTGCCGTCTAACCCGCTTTGACGGCTCTAAAAGCAAGGAGGCGGACATGAAAATCGTTCTGACCATGGTGGCGGTCGCCCTGACCGCGTTTTTCGCCACAGCCCTGGCCGATGGACCTCAAACCAACGACCTGAAAGCGGTCTACAACCTATCCGGGGTGTTGCCAAGCCTGGAAAACAAGGAGCTGGCCGTGACCTTTTCCGACGACATGCTCCCTTTGGGCGGCAAGCGCGACGGCGCCTCCCTGGTCAGGATCACGCCCATGATCCAAGGCGATTTCACCTGGCGCGGCAACCGCACCCTGGCATTTAAACCTGCCCCCCGCTTCCGTTTTTCCACAACCTACACGGCCATGATCCCGGCCGGGACCCGCTCGCTGGCCGGCAAGGTCGTGGCTAGGGAGGTGCGCTGGCAATGGAGCACGCCCCAGGCCTATCCCGTCGAGATCCGGGTCGGGGACCGGGACTATTTTTCGCAACTGAGCGCCGGGGAAAAGCTCTCTTATAAGATCTGGGTCAAGGAAGCCATCACCCTGCGCTTCAACCAGCCGGTCTCAGCCGGCGGCGCCAAAAACTTTTTCACTTTGAAGGAGGAGAAAAACGGCGAACCGGCAACGATCCTGATCACGCAAAAAACACCCGCTGAACTCGAGATCCGCTGCCCCAAGAGCCTGAAGCGGGGCCTGCTCTACCGGCTGCTCATCAAGAAGGGATTTTGCGGCAGTGAAGGGAGTACCGGTACGGCCAAGGACTTCTCGTTTACCTTCGACACGGAACCGCCTTTCCTTTACCTGGGAGATCGCCCCCTGGTCCTTTATCCCGACTCGCCTCATGGCTGGCTCCCTTTTTCCAATGCGCTGGCTGATACCGACCCCGCGCTCATCAAGATATTTAAAATAGCGGGCAAGGATAGAACACCCCTGATGTTCCGCCTCGATCTCCGGCACTACGAGAACCATGCCTTGTTCATCAGCGTCGACGACCCGCTGGCTTCGGGCGACCGCCTGAGCATCCGGGTCGACAGGAACCTGGCCAACATCTACAAGGAAAACCTCCCCGAGAGCCTGGAACTCGAAGCCAATGTCTGCTCCAGCCGTTCGCCGCGCATCGACTTCTCCCTCCAGGACACTAAACTGTCCATGAGCGCCAAAAGCATTAAGCAGGCCAGCGTCCGGCTGCTCAAGCTCAAACCCGAATTTTATGCCCAGCTGGAGAACCGGGATTTCGGCATGCTGCAGCGAAAGAATTTCAAGGCTGACTTCATCGAGAAAGAGATCCTGCAAAAATTCACGGAGCTGCCGGAGAAATCGAACAACCCCGCATTGCTGGATCAAGAACTGGGATCCCCCCTGGGTTTTTTCGCCTTTTTGGTCCAGCGCTACGAGCCATACAACGCCTGCCGGGACATCGCCCTGATGCGCCTGCCGGCCTACATGCGCCAGGACATGCAAGTCTTTCACCGCCGCAACATGGACATGGTGGTCAAGGCCGGCCAGGGACAGACCTTGTACTGGCTGTACGATAACCGCAGCGGCAAAAGCGTGGGAAAGATCCCGTTCTTGCTTAAGGGTAATGCCAAGGATCCCCTGCCTCTGGGAGAATCGGCCACAAACGGCGTGCTGCTCAGCGACCGGGAGATCCAGGAATCCGACCTGGTCATGGCCAAGAATGCGAACGCGGGTGACATGGCCCTGGCCAGGATCGACCGCCGGCCCCCATCCGACCGCGAGGTCAGGATCACGGTCTTCAGCGAACGGGATTTTTACAAACCCGGTGACACGGTCCATATCGCCGGCATGGTCAAGGAATACGCATCGGGGAAAGTATCTTCATCCAAGGCGACATCGGCAGCACTGGAGATCACCGGCCCCGATTGGCAGAAGATCAAGACGGACACGCTGCAGCTCGACCACTGGGGCGGCTTTCACTACGAATTCAAGTCCGACCCGGCCGGGAAAAAAGGTTACCACCAGTTCATTGTCAAAGTCGTGGACATGCGAACCTGGCAAGGCCAGCACGGCGTGACCATCGATTACTACCAGCCAAATACTCTGGAAATGAAGATCTCCGGCATGGCGGAGCATTACCTTCCGGAAGATACGTTCCGCCCGGTGGTCAGCGGCTCCTATTTGGCAGGCAATCCCATGGCTGGCGATACTTTTAGCTATGTGTTCGGATTGAATCCGCTTGATGCCAAAGTGTTCACCACGAATGGACTGGAGCGGTTCAATTTCAGTCTCGACCACGACTTGGCAAAGAGCGACCCGCCGCGGAAAGGGAGCAAAAATCTGGATGCCAACGGAAAACACACTCTGAGCATCCCCATGACCGATTTCAAGGCTACCAATTTCCTGGCCAAACTCGGCTTTATTGCAACAGGAAAATCAGCCGAAGGCAAGGAATTCACCGCCCTGGCCAAGTCGTTGTTTTTCCCGGGAAAACTCCTGACCGGCATCCATGTCGACTATTACCAGAACCTGAAAGGAACGATCAAATCCGAACTGGCCCTGGTCGATTTCCAGGGAAAACCCGCTTCCGGCGAAATCCGCGTCACGCTCTACAGGGAATATTATGAAAAATCCCGGCGCAAGCTGAACAAAGTATCCGGTCCCGACGATGTTTACATAGAAAAAACAAAAACCCACACGTTTCGCGTTCCGGAAGCCGGCCATTACATCCTGCGCTGCGACACCCCCGACGCTGACGGACGCGTGATCTCGACCTCGGGCAGTTTCTTTGCCTGGGACAACGGCTACTCCGAGAGGACCGACAAGTTGCGGATCGAGTCCAATCAGCATATTCTGCGTGGCGGCGAGACGCTGAAGTGCTTCATTCATTCCAACCGGGAGGGCCAGGCGCTGGTGACCGTCGAAAGGGAGAAGGTGCTCGATTCCCGGGTCATCACGCTGCAAAAGATGACGCCGCTGGATATCCCGGTCAAGAAAGAGTATTTCCCGTCTATCCGCGTCAGCATTGTCGCCATGTACGCGAATAATGACTCCGAGGAAGCCTCCAGGGAATTCAGGGTGGAGGACGAGGGCAAGATCCTGCGTGTGGACTTGGAAAGCCCGGTCGAGATCAAGCCGGCCAGCAAAACCCGATTGAAGATCAAGGTGAGCGATGACCAAAAAAAAGGGGTAAAGGCGAAGCTCTTCGTATATGCCGTGGACGAAGGCAACCTGTCCCTGCTTAACTACCGGACGCCTGACCCGCATGAATATTTTTCTTATTTCAGCCTGTGGGGAAAACCGATTCATACCTATTATTCAAAGAATTACAAACAATGGACCTTCGCGCGCCCCATGATGGACATCGACCTGAAGGAGCCGGCCATTTTTGGCTGCGTTTTCAAACCAGATTCCACGCCGCTGGCCGGGGCGACCGTGACCCTGGAAGATGAAAAGCATAAGAAATTGAAAACCGCCACGGCCAGCGCTCTAGGGTATTACTCCTTCAGCGGCCTGCCCGCGGGCCGCTACGCGGTCAAGGCCGAGGCCAAGGGCTTTCATCCGTACCTCTGGTCGGATGTTTATTATGACGGCGCCAGCCACCGCCCCTGCGATATGGCACTGATCCCGGTCTCGGCGGACAAATATTGGGATTCGGCCGTTGAGTCCGGCCTTGAAAGCGGATTTGCCGGCGGGGTCATGCCCGCTCCCATGGCCGCGGAAATGAAAAGCATGGCCCGCCAGAAAGGGGACGGCATGGCCGAAGGCGGAGTAATAGGCGGCCATCTCGGAGGAGTTCCGTTCGTGGGCGGCATCCGCGTGCGCAGCGATTTCAAGGAGGTTCTCTTTTTTAAGACCGTTGAGACCGACGAGGCGGGAAATGCCTCGGTCGATTTTGCGAGCTCGGACCAGCTCTCCACCTATCGCATCATGGCCGTGGCGTACAGCGAGGACCGTTTCGGCAACGCCGAAAAAAAGATCCTGGTCAGCAAGGACTTGCTGATTTCCGAAGCCATGCCCGAGTTCGCCCGCCAGCACGACGAGTTCAGCGCCGGCGTCCAGCTCAGCAACCGCACCGCGCAAAAGCTTCCGGTCACCCTGCTGGCCAAGCCGGTAGGGATCGCCATCCGCGGCGCGGCCCAGGTCGAGCGCGCCCTGGACGCGCGCGGCAACAGCCTGTTCCAATTCCCGTTCCTGGCCGACCGCATCGGCGAGGCCAAGATCGATTTTTACGCCGTTTCCGCGGCGGATAAGGACGGGCTGGAGAAAAAATTGTTTGTGACCGACCGCCTGGTCACAGAGACGCTCATCGATTTCGCCAGCGGCAAGTTGGTGAAGAAAATGATCGAGCCGCAGTCGGGAGTGGAAAACCAGTCCATCCGCATCAAGGTCGCCCCTTCCCTGCTGCGGCCGGCGGTCGGCATCGCCAGGAAGCTTGTCTTCTATCCCTATGAATGCCTGGAACAGCGCGCCTCCAAGATCATGCCCTTCCTGGCACTCAGCCCGCAGCTGGCCGAGCGCCTGGAGCTGGGCCTGGACCAGGCGCAGGTCCGTGAAGCCGTGAACGGCTACCTGAAGATCATCCCCGAATTCATGAACCACGAGGGGGCCCTGTCCTACTATCGCGGCGGCCAGTATTCTTCCGACTACCTGACCGCCTATGTCCTGTGGAGCCTGCACCTGGCCAGGGAGCGCGACTACAAGGTCGACGCGCAGTTGGTGCAAAAGTTGTCGGCCTATCTGCAGCGGGCCAACCTGGACAAGACCACGGCGAGCTTCTATCAGTTCGTGCTGAGCCTGGGCAAGAAAGCCGATAATAAAAAGCTGAAAAGCATGGCGGCCGAACGGGGCAGCCTTTCCCTGCCCGCCCGGGTCTTCCTGTACCGCGCCCTGAACAATCAGGGGACGGGCAAGGAGCTTTTATCCGCCATGGTGAACGAATTCAACAACAGCCTGCAGGTCGAGGCCGATTTCGCCTACTTCGAAGCCGGCGAATTCCAATACCAGCGCGATTATCCCTTCTACTCATCGCGCTTCGCCACCGCCCTGCTGCTGCAAGCGGTCCTGGAGGTGGAAGGCGGCCATGTCCTGGCCGAACGGATCATCACCTGGCTGCTGGAAGGGGAACCCTATAGTTGGAACACGACCCAAACGAATTTTTGGATACTGAGCGCCATGGACGAGTACCTGGAGCGGGTCGAAAAAAAGACGGCCAGCCGGGCCGAGGTCCTGCTGCTGGGCGAGAAGTCGGAAAAAATCTTCGCCAACAGCCGCGACACGCTCCTGGTCGGCAGGAAAATCGGCGCTGGCGGGCCAGCGGTTGAAGTCGCGGTAAACGCCGACCAGCCGGTCTACGTCACCAGCGAGTTGACCTACCAACTGGCGCGGGCCGGGAAGAAAAGCCGCGGCATCGATGTCCGGCGGCTGGTTTATGACAAGGATGGGCGAACGGTGGAAAATCTCAAGCGCGGGGAGATCTACCAGGTGGAGTTGCTTATCCAGACCGACAAAGAGGTGCCTTACGGCGTGATCGACGAGCCCCTGGCCGCCGGCTGCGAGCTGCTGCGCCAGGACATCGCCACCACCCGTTCCTTGCAGGAGTTCAACTCGACCAACCAGGCCAAATACCGTACCCCCTGGTCGCGCCAGGAGAACGCCGCCGACCGCCTGGTCTTCTACACCTATTCCATGCGGGGCAGCCTGCGCATCGTGTATTTTATCAAAGCCATGTACGGGGGCCGCTTCACCTGGATGCCCGCCGTGGCCCAGGGCATGTACCACCCGCAGTACTTCGGCCGCACCGCTATCCACGCCATTGAGGTCAAAGAGTGACCTGGCTATTTCGGGCGGGCCAAGAACCCGCCCCGCAAATTCCCTAATGAAAGTCGGCTATTTTTTTCTGACGATGTTCAGCCCGCGGTCCTCGTATTCGTGCTTCTCCCAGAAGCCGGGCGGCGCCTGCTGGAGGAGTTTGTCAAAATAGGCCACCCGATTGCGGTAGTGCTCGAAATAGGTCTCGCCGTTCGAGCGCTTGGTTCCCCTGGCGCTGAACGTAAAGCCGCAACTGCGACATCCTAGAACGGTGATGCCGAACCCCTCGAGCGTCGGCAGCGCTGCCCAGCCCTGCGGGGCCATACCATAGTGGCTCGGGTTCGAACAACAATTTTGCTTGTCGTTCCAGATCTGCCTGACCTCTTTGTCCAGATCATTGAGCTCAACATAACGCTGCTGGAGCATCCTGTCGAATGACTGGGAGTCCATGGTCGCAGATTGCCTGCCACTGGAGTCAGCGGGAGGCGAAGCAGGCGCCGCTTCCTTCTCCAGCCGGCATTCGCTTCGGTTTTCCATGCTCTTGCCCGGGTCGATGAAGAACTCGCCCAGGCGGGTCTTGTAGCCTTTGGCCGTGACCGCAACCGTGTAACCGCCCTTGGCCAGCCCGGCAAAGACGACGCGAGAGCCGTTCTTCGTCCTCTCCGGGCCGCCGCCTTTCGGAGTGACGGTCGCCATCGCCTCCAAGGCATTCCCGGTCCCGGCATCCAGCACCTTGATGGTGAACACCGCGGTCTCGGCCGGGCCGGATTCAAGCCCAGCCGGGAGGTTTTCGGCCGGCCGCTGGGCCTTGATATGCACCGGGACCGACGCCGGCGCAGACAGGGGGGTAAAGAGCAGGACCAGAGTTTCCCCCGGGGAAACGCCCAAGGTCACCGGGGAATCCTTGAAAGCCGTCTCGATCTTTTTCGGACGTCCGGAATCCTTCGGGAACACGCCGACGGAGACGTAGCGGTCGTCCTCGCCGACGGACAGGGTGACCTCGCAGGGCAGGTCGGGGCGGAAAGCCGCCAGGTCCGACGTGTATCTGTCCACCACCGACAGCGTCCGGTCCATCTCCAGGACGGGCCGCGTCACCCCCATGGCGGCGTCCTTGAACCTCAGCAACTCGCCGGAGAAGGTCTTCTTGACGTCGGCATAGATGCCCGCGGAGCCGATCAGGCAGGGGCTGGCGGGGTCGAAGACGAAGAAACAGGAGAAATCGTCGTAGATCCTGGCCAGCCTCGCCTCGGGGTCGACCTTCGCCATGTACTCGTTGAATGAGGCGGTGAAGTCCCCCTTGAGCTGGGGGATGTCCAGCAGGGCCTTTGCCTTGAGCTTGTAGCGCCTCATCAGGTACGCGATGAAATGAGCGGCCTGGTAGCGGTGCGGAGCCGCGTTGGAAACAAGGCTCTCCTTCAGGAAGTCGACGCCGACATCGTTTGCCTTGGCGGCGCCCAGCGGCCGCCCATGCCTTTCCGGCATGCTCCGGAAGGCCAGCGTGCTGCCAGCGTACTCGGCGGCAGCATCGACCCAGAAATAGGACTTGCGGAAATTGTACAGGTCCATGGCGCTGATGCCGTAGTACTCGCGTTGAACCAGGTGGAACAGCTCGTGGGCGCAGTCGCTGCGCAGCACCTCCATCATGTCGGCGCTGCCCTTAATGGCGTCGCAATTGACGTTGATGACCCCGGGCCAGTTGGCGGTGTATGTCTCGCTTTTGCCGGTCTTCTTCTCGAACCAGCTCGCGTTGCTGCCAAGGAATGCCAGCACGTCGATATTGTAGCCAGGGACCGGCAGAGAATCGTCCGGGCGGTTGAAATTTTCATAGGCCGTGTCCACGAAGAACCCCATGTCGCGAATAATGGTAAGGGGCAGCCTCTCCTGAAGGGTGATCCCGAACTGCTCCATGTAGCTGCGGTTGACCTCCCGTATCTCCGAGGGGAGGAAGTTGACCGTACAGTGCTTCCTCTCGTGGGTGAAGAGGCTGCCGATCCAGTAGACCGTGAGATGGTCGGTTTCGACCAGGAGGGATTTGGAGGCAGCATCAAAGATGAACGGCACGCGCTTCCAGGAGATGCCCTTCTCGTCAAAAAAGGCAGCGGCAAACTGCTGCTCGGGCGACCGGTCGGGGTCCACCTCCACGCCCTTCAGCGGAAAGCGCAGGATGAGCGGTTTGCTGAAACGATTCATTTCGCCGATCCGGATGTCGATGAAGGCCAGCGAATCCGCCACCTTCCCAAAGGGGGGCGGGATCTCAGTGGGTGCATCGCTCACCGAGACCCGCGCTGG
>Ga0209575_10001194_pt1 | contig 11087 bp, 8 predicted proteins | sample Medcelwee11metaG_FD_187172 | JGI IMG/M metagenome (GOLD analysis project Ga0209575, IMG submission 187172) | Freshwater pond sediment microbial communities from the University of Edinburgh, under environmental carbon perturbations - Medium... | ecosystem: Environmental > Aquatic > Freshwater >...
AAGTACTGCATTTTTCATCAGCTGCGAGATATCTTTTCTCGTATCGCTCCACCCTTTTTCACAGAAGAGGTAAATGCTGTCACCTACAGCTTCTGTCGGTCCCTCAAACCAGACGATCTCATTATATGTGTCATAACGCATCGTGTCGGCACGCATTATAAAATCAGGATTGACGATCTTCACACTGTCACGGAAGTGCAGCATCTTCCTGTCGGCATAGTAAATTCCTATGATGCTGGTGAGGGTGTTTTCGCCGTTGAGAATGCGTCCGCCGTCATCGTAAACTGCTGTCTGGGTATTGGTATCATAATCAATCTTGCGGGTGAAGAGCTGTGTTTCCTTATCTGCAAGTTTCACACTGTCAGTCATTACGGCTTTTCCGGTGTCGCCGTCATAGAACAGGTAGTTACCCCAGATATGTATGGTGTCACCCTGTCTTATATGGATGTTGCTGTAGGCATAAACCTCGTTGGTGTCATCATAGTAGAGGGCGCTGTCACATGTCATGTTAAGGTCATTGTGCTTCAGACTGACATTTCCGTTCAGCTTGTTACGCGACCGCTCACCTATGAGGCCGTATTGCATTTCATCAGAATGAAGGATCTCAACCCTGCGGCGCACCGGACCATCCTGCGCGGCTGACTGCAGCGAAAGGAGAGAAAGGAATAGAGTTAAAAGGAAATAGAGATCTTTCCGGGGCATTATCTGACCTATTCGAGCCATCCGATGTAATGAAAGCTGCAGCCGCGGAAATCATCGCTGACACGGATATATGTCTTCTTTATCTTTCCGTTGATCCAGTCCTGGTATGCCCTGTTCTTCTTATCCATCAGGGCAGCTTCAGCCAGGTAATTGTAGTCTTCCGTCGGGTTGACCCGGTGAGGCGCAACTTCGTCATCCAGTCTGACAATGACATAAATGCTGTTTCCCCTGGCATCAGCTGTGCGGAACGGCTCCGAGATCTCTCCCAGCTTCATGTCACGCACAACCAGGTTGATCTCGCGTGGCAGTTCATCAAGGGTGAACCACGTTACTCGATCCGAGGGATTCTCCTGAACCATCTTACCGCCGTTAGCCCTGGTAGCCTTATCAGACGAGTATCGTAAAGCAGCCTTGTAGAATGTAAGACTGTCTATGCGAACAAGGTTGGCAATGCTGTCAAGTCTCAGTATAGCCCATTCGGTCTGTTCTGCCGACAACTTCGGTCTCATTAATATATGCCGCGTATTTATCATGTCGCCTTTACGGTCAATGAGCTGAATGATATGGAAACCAAATTCGGACTCAACAATTTTGGATACAGCACCTTTTTTCAGACTCCAGGCTGCCTCGGCATACGGTTTTGCCACCTCGCCTCTGGTGACAAACCCGAGCTCCCCGCCTTTGGGAGCTGTTCCGGGATCCTCGGAATACAGCACTGCCAGCGCACTGAAACTTTCGCCGTTAATGACCCGGCTTCGCAGATCAAGCAAACGCTGGCGCACCTCAGCCTTGCTGGATTCCATGTCAGGAGGCTCAACGGAGATGATGCTGAGCTCAACCTTTCTGGGAACCAGCGGCAGTGAGTCTTTCGGCATACTGTTGTAGTATTTTTTTATCTCATCAGGAGTAACTGTGATGTCCTGCGCTATCGTTCCCTGTGTCTCCTGCACTATATACTGGTTTGTGAGCATCTCCCGGAGATCTTTCTTTATTTCAGCCATGCTCTTGCTGAAGTAGGTCTCAAGAGCCTGCTCAGACCCGGCTCGACGGATATATTCCGCCAGTCTGTTGTTCAGATCGGCCTCAACATTGTCGGGTGACACCTCAATGGAGTCTATCTTCGCCTGGTCAAGAAAAAGCTTCTGTATCATCAGATCCTCCAGAACACGGCAGCGCAGCTCCTCAACAGGAGTGGGATCCCTCTCGGCTTTCATCTGCATCACCTGACCCTCAACGTCAGAGAAAAAAATGACCTCATTTCCTACTATGGCCACAATCGATTCAACAACCTGCTGACCCGAGGCGCTGTACCCTGCTAGCATCAACAGCGCATTTAATATGATAATTTTGATTTTCATACCTGGATTTCGTCCTTAATAGACTTTCAGGGTGTTGCTCCTGACTGCCTCGTTATAAATACCGTCTTCAAGTTTCTGCAGGAAATCATTCCTGCGATTGTTGAGTATAATCGTTTTTACCTGTCCGTGAATGTATTCGAACGGGGCCACACTGTTTCTCAGTTTGTACTCTCTGATAGCAACAAAATATGTGAATTTGTCATCTTTCAGCTCAACCGCACTGTTCCTGGCCAGCCATTCCTCCTGGGTTTCAGATTCAAGAGGCACTTCCATCAGGAGGTGGGTGAATGGTATCCAGGCATCATCATAGTCGTCGTATCTCAGGGCGAACCGTGAGCAGTAATCCTCCAGTTCCCTTATCTCATCAGGATCAGATGATTTGTACAGTTTTCTTACTTTTTCGATGTCGGGTGTAGTTGCCGGTAACTTGATGAACAGGGCTTTTACAAGATTAGTTGTCAGCGAGAAGGTGTTCAGATTACTGACATAGTAATCCTGCAGTTCGCTGTCGGTAACTACTGTGTCCATCTTCTGGATTATCATCTGCTGCTGGTACTGGTATATCAGAAGATTGTTCCTCATTTCGTCCAGCTGCCTGTTCACTTCATCCTTGTACTCTGCTGTCAGATTCTCCTCAGCCCTCAGGGCCATCAGTTCCTTGCGTGACCACCGCCGTATATAGCTTTGCACTGCCGATGTGCTGTCAGTGCTGCTCATCCCCGGTGTCACAAGTGTTAAAGGTATCTCGTCAAAATAGAGTACCCTGTCGCCTGCTTTTGCAACAGCCAGGCGGTCAGACTCATTTTTAACCCTGTTACATGAGACTGCCAGGATAAGAACCAGAAATATTGTTGCTGTACGTATCATCAATATTCGTTAATCTTCCGGCTGTAGTTGGGTGCTTCACGGGTGATGGTCACGTCATGCGGATGGCTTTCCGTTACACCGGCGCTGGTTACTCTCACGAACCGCCCTTCCCTCTTGAGTGTCGGAATATCACGTGCACCGCAGTAGCCCATTCCGGAACGCAGTCCCCCGAGGAACTGATAGATAACCTCGTTCAGCGTGCCCTTATACGGTACACGGGCTGTGATGCCTTCAGGAACAAGCTTATGAATGTCATCTTCCATATCCTGGAAATACCTGTCCTTTGATCCCAGCTGCATGGCTTCAACAGAGCCCATGCCACGGTATGTCTTGAATTTGCGGCCGTTATAGATTATTGTCTCACCCGGAGATTCTTCCACCCCGGCAAAGAGCGATCCTGCCATGATGCTGTCAGCGCCTGCTGCCAGCGCTTTGACAATGTCACCTGAGTAACGTATCCCGCCGTCGGCTATCACCGGAACGCCCGTACCGTCTATGGCCCTGGCTACATTATAGATTGCTGACAGCTGCGGCACCCCGACACCTGCTACCACCCTGGTGGTGCATATCGAACCGGGACCGATGCCTACCTTGACAGCATCAGCGCCTTCGTCAACAAGCATCTTCGCAGCGTCGGCAGTACCTATGTTACCTGCCACAATCTCCGTACCCGGAAAGATCTTCTTTATGTCCCTGAGTATGTCGATCACACTCTTTGTATGACCGTGCGCAGTGTCGATGGCAATGGCATCAACTCCTGCCCCGACAAGAGCCTCGACCCTTGACAGGGTATTTGGCGCTATGCCTACGGCTGCAGCAACCCTCAGACGGCCTTTGTCGTCCTTACAGGCATAAGGCCTGTCTTTTGCCTTTGTGATGTCTTTGTATGTCACCAATCCCTTAAGCCTTCCCTTGTCATCAACGATAGGCAGTTTTTCTATCTTGTATTTCTGAAGGACCTCCGCCGCAGCCGCCAGGTCAGTCGAGTGACTGAGGGTGATAAGCCGCGACTGCGGGGTCATGATCTCGCTGATACGGCGCGAATAGTCCGTCTCAAAGCGCAGATCCCTGTTTGTAACGATCCCCACCAGGGCGCCATCATCACTGATGACAGGTATACCCCCGATCTTGAACTCTTTCATCAGAGCCAGGGCATCGGCGACGGTGGCATTGTCATTAATTGTCACCGGATCAAAGATCATGACGCTCTCGGCACGCTTGACCTTTCTTACCATGGCAGCCTGCTGTCCTATTGACATGTTCTTGTGTATCACTCCAATACCTCCTTCACGGGCAATGGCTATTGCAAGCTCGGCATCGGTAACCGTATCCATGGCGGCCGAGACAATGGGTGTATTGATAATGACGTTACGCGTGAACTTTGATCTCAGATCAACGTCGCGCGGAAGCACCTCCGAATAAGCCGGTAGAAGCAGTACGTCATCGAAGGTCAGGCCTTCAAACAGCAGTTTATCTTCAGAGAATGACATCGGGCAGGATTTTATTTGGGGCGAAAATTACAAAAAAATGATGAGCACAGGCACATCTTAAATGTCAATAAAACGTTAAAAATGAGATTGAGTTATTAAATTTGTAAACAACCAGCCTGCAATACAATGTTACCGGACATTTACAGGGAGACACTGGCCCGTTACTGGGGCTTCACATCATTCAGGCCGCTGCAGGAGGAGATCATCGATGCAGTGGTGTCGGGAAATGATGTCGTCGCTCTTTTGCCTACCGGTGGAGGCAAGTCGGTCACGTACCAGATCCCGGCAGTGGCCCGCGAGGGACTGTGCCTGGTGATAACCCCGCTGATAGCCCTTATGAAGGACCAGGTCACCAGGCTAAAATCAATTAATATAAAGGCTATGGCGATCCACAGCGGGATGACCCGCGAGGAGCTCGAAATATCACTTGACAACTGCCTCTATGGCGATTACCGTCTGCTGTATGTCAGCCCGGAGAGACTGCAGACACCTGTATTCAGGGCTCGCCTGGCACGTTTCAACTTCACCCTTGTTGCCGTCGATGAAGCACATTGCATATCACAGTGGGGCTATGACTTCAGGCCGTCGTACCTCCATATAGCCGAGATCCGTGATATAATTGGCAAGGAGGTGCCTCTCCTGGCCCTCACGGCAACAGCAACACCCGATGTGGTAAAGGATATCATCGCCCGCCTCAGCCTCAGGAATACCAGGGTGCTGCAGGCAAGCTTCCGAAGGTCTAATATCACCTACGTGGTAAGGGAGGTCGAAGACAAAAGCGCTTACGTCATCCGGAGCTTAAAGAAGGAACCAGGAAGCGGAATAATATATGTCAACAGCAGGAAGAGATCCAAAACGGTAGCAGAAATGCTTATCGCAAATGATATCGGGGCGGACTTCTACCATGCCGGCCTGCCTCAGGAGATGCGCGACAGGAAACAACACGCATGGACCACCGGAGAGGTGCGTATCATCGTCGCTACAAATGCCTTCGGCATGGGAATAGATAAAGCTGATGTCAGATTTGTCATTCACTGGGACTGTCCTGACTCAATAGAAGCTTATTACCAGGAGTCAGGCAGGGCGGGACGCGATGGCAAACCCGCATTCGCCGTACTGCTCTGGTCACAGGACGAAAAGAAGAGACTGGAAGATTCGGTACGCATAAAATTCCCGCCGATAGACCGGATCAAGGATGTTTATGAAGCCATAGGCAACTTCTACCAGCTGCCTGTGGGATCAGGAAAGAACAGCGTTCACGATTTTGACCTGTGGAAATTCGTGACCGCATTCAGATTCTCAGTGACGGAGACATACAACAGCCTTAACTTCCTGCAGAAGGAGGGATACCTTGAATTCACCGATGAGATTAATAACCCTTCAAGGGTACATTTCGTTTTCAGCCGCGATGACCTCTATAAATTCCAGGTGGCAAATGAGGAATACGACAGGTTCATCAAGCTCCTGCTCAGAACATACAGCGGCATGTTCTCTGAATTTGTTCCTATCAACGAGGAAACACTGGCAAACAGGTCGGGATTGACGCGTGAGGCGATCTACCAGTATCTGCTGAGACTTACCTCCCAGGGTATAATTCACTTTATCCCGGGTAAGAAAAGCCCCCTGGTGATCTTTACTGAGGAGAGGCTTGACCGGAGCCACCTGACAATATCACCCGATGTCTATCTGCGCGTCAGGGAGAACTATATTCAAAGAGTGGCCCATATAACCGAATACGCCGAGAACAAAACACGCTGCCGGTCTGCTTTCCTCACCAACTACTTCGGGGAAGAGAACGGCCGTTGCGGTATGTGTGACACATGCCAGGAAAGAAATGAGCTGGAGCTCAGCAAGTATGAGTTCGACCTTATTGTGGACAGGATAAAGGAACTGCTCGGAGACGGTACCATGAGACCTGAAGATCTTTCGGCAGCGATGGATTTCCCGGCAGAGAAAAGCACAAAGGTGATACGCTGGCTTCTTGACCATGAGAAGCTCCTGTATGACGATACCCATAAACTTTTATGGAAACGGTGATTAAGCTCCTTTTATCAATCCGGAAGCATTTTTAAACTTGAAATGAATACTTTTGTCGATTATTTATAACAGATGGAACAGGAGGAAAAGATAATTTATTCGCGTCAGGTGGTTGAGTATGCAGCTTCGGCCAACGAATTCTGCAAATACGTTGAGGGAATCAAGGAAACAAAGGGCATTGAAATACTGAAGGTGATGCAGCGACTGCTGCCTTTTATATATCTCAGGGCGTCACTGCTGCCCCTGGTTGAACCCGTTCTTGAAGACGGAAACGAAAAAACGGTGACTGAGTTTGACTGGACACGCGTACATGATACCCTGCTTGCCAGGATAGGTAACGATGACCCTTTCCCGGTCATAGTTGATATAGGAGACCCCGCTGACGGACTCTACACGGGAAGCATTGCCGAGAGCCTTGCGGATATATACCAGGACCTTAAGAACTTTATAGTAAATTATAAGAGCGGGAATGAAGAGGTGATGAATGACGCTGTCTGGGAGACGCTTATGAATTTTGAAGAATTCTGGGGAAAGAAAATGCTTAATGTCCTTGTCGCAATACATACCGTGCTCTACTCAGTGGATGATGCAAAGGACACCAACCAATCTTCAGGGGATGACAAGGCAATTTGATGAGAGTGTCACCGACGAAGACCTGAAAAAGCTTCCCGTGATGCAGTTTGAAGGAAAGGTGCGGCTGATTGACAACACGCAGAAGTTCCGTCAAGCGATGCGTGAGATCAGCAGGTGTAAAATACTCGGTTTCGACACAGAGACACGACCTTCATTTAAAAAAGGTACCAGACATAAGGTTTCGCTCTTGCAGCTTGCAGACGACCAGATTGCCTGGCTCTTCAGGCTGAACATGATGGGATTGCCCCCCGAACTAACTGCCCTGTTATCCAACCCGGATATTGTGAAGGTCGGGGTGGCCGTACATGATGACATTAAAGCGCTCAGGCATCTGGAGCCATTTGAACCCGGCGGGTTCGTCGACCTGCAGACCGTGGTGGCTGACCATGGCATAAAACAACTGGGACTTAAAAGACTGTCGGCTATCATCCTTGGTTTCTCAATCTCGAAGTCGCAGCAGACGTCAAACTGGGAAGCACCCGGACTGACACCTCCGCAGCAGGTCTATGCTGCCACTGATGCATGGGTCTGCCGGCGCATATACCTGCAGCTGAACGGGAAGGCAAATTATCAGATCTGAGAAGGTGATTACAGCCCGCATAACCCTTAAAAAGGGTAAGGACCAGTCGGTAAGACGATACCATCCGTGGATATTCTCAGGTGCGATTGCAACCATCACAGGTGCACCTGCTGAAGGTGATGTCGTGGAAGTATCCGCCTCTGACGGGACATACCTTGCCACGGGACACTGGTCACCTGGTTCGATTGCTGTGCGCATATTCTCGTTTATGCAGTGTGAGGCTGACAGGGAGTTCTTCAGGAAGAAACTCGCCGATGCCTATATGTTCAGGTTGAATTCCGGCATTGCAGGAAAAAGCGACACAACCGTCTGGAGGCTGGTGCATGGCGAAGGCGACGGCCTCCCCGGACTCATAATTGATATATACGGCAGCGTGGCGGTGATGCAGGCTCATACCGCGGGCTTCTGGCATATACGTGCTATGATTGCAGAGCTTGTCGTGGAGGTGCTCAGTGGCTCCGTGACCTCAGTCTATGACAAGAGCGAAGGCACCGTGCCATTCATGGCCAAACTGGGCGCTGTAAACAGGTATCTCACAGGCAGGGAGGCCGGCAGCAGCGCCATCGTGACTGAAAACGGATACCGGTTCAGGGTTAACTGGGAGACTGGTCAGAAAACAGGATTCTTTATTGACCAGCGTGACAGCAGAAGCCTTTTGAGAAACTACAGCGGGGGACGAAAGGTTCTCAACATGTTCGGCTATACAGGAGGTTTCTCTGTATATGCCATGGCCAATGCTGCCATGGTGCACACCGTCGACAGTTCATCAGGCGCAACTGCCCTTGCAGATGAGAACGTCAACCTGAACTACCCCGGTGACGATCGCCATAAAACATTCACTGCTGATGCCTTCAGCTACCTTGCAGAGATGAAGCGGGAATATGACCTGATAGTGCTCGATCCGCCTGCCTTTGCCAAACATCAGACTGCCCTTGACAAAGCCCTGCAAGGCTACAGACGGCTTAACGCGATTGCTATTGAGAAGATAAAACCGGGAGGCATAATATTTTCTTTCTCCTGCTCGCAGGTAGTCAGTCGCGACGACTTCCGGCGCTCTGTTTTCGTCGCAGCTGCAAATACCGGACGCAATGTGAGGATCCTGCATCAGACAGGTCAGCCGCCTGACCATCCCGTAAATATTTATCATCCCGAGAGTGAATATCTCAAGGGGCTTGTCCTGTACATTGAGTAACTGAAATGGATCCTGCGACAAACATAAAGATCATTGCACAAAAGCTTCACCTCCACGACTGGCAGGTTGAGAACACGCTAAGGCTTCTTGACGACGGCGCCACCATACCGTTTATAAGCCGCTACCGCAAAGAGGTCACCGGCAGCCTGAATGAAGTGCAGCTCGCTGATATCCGTGACGAATATGAAAGGCTGAAGGAGCTTGATAAACGTAAGGAAGCAGTTATAAAATCAATCGAGGAGCAGGGTAAGATGACTCCGGAGCTGCTGTCTAAGATCAATGATTCCCTGACATTGTCCCAGCTTGAGGATCTGTACCTGCCCTTCAGGCCGAAGAGAAGGACAAGAGCTTCCGTTGCGCGTGAGAAAGGCCTTGAACCGCTTGCCCTTTGGCTCCTTGAACAGATGCCCGGAGAGCCTGAGGATGAGGCAGGAAAGTATCTCTCCGAAAATGTGGAGAGTGTTGACGATGCTCTTGCAGGTGCACGTGATATTATCGCCGAAATGGTAAGCGAGAATGAGCAGGTACGCGGAAACATGAGGATACTGTATGATCGTGAGGCTGTCATCTCTTCCAGGGTCATAAAGGGAAAAGAGGAAGAAGGTAACAAGTTCAGCGATTATTTTGAGTGGTCAGAGCCTCTCCGCCGCTGTCCTTCCCACAGGCTGCTTGCCATGCGCCGCGGCGAGGAGGAAGGGTTCCTGAAGCTTTCCGTCATGCCTCGTGAAGAAGAGGCTGTGCAGCTGGTTGAGAAACAGTTTGTCAGAGCTCATAACCCTGCCGCTGCTCAGGTGAAGGAGGCTGTCAGGGACAGCTGGTTCCGCCTGCTGGCACCCTCGATGGAAACTGAGTTCAGAAAGGTTTCAAAAGAGAAAGCCGACGAGGAAGCTATACGGGTTTTCGCCGACAACCTTAGACAGCTGCTGCTTTCACCTCCTCTCGGTGAGAAAAGCGTTATGGGCATAGACCCGGGTTACCGCACCGGATGCAAAATAGTCTGCCTTGACCGTCAGGGTGCGTTGCTGCATAATGATGTGATATACCCCCATCCGCCACAGAATGAAACCGCCAGAAGTGTAAGCAAACTGCTCTCCCTGGCTGACAAATTCGGTATCGAAGCTATCGCTATAGGTAACGGCACCGCAAGCCGTGAGACTGAGGAGTTTGTGAAACAGTATCTTGCACCACAGGGAGGCATTAAAGTGTACGTGGTAAGCGAAGCCGGAGCATCAGTTTATTCAGCTTCAAAGACAGCCCGCGACGAGTTTCCTGATCATGATGTGACTGTCAGGGGAGCCGTCTCTATCGGACGCAGGCTGATGGATCCGCTGGCCGAACTTGTGAAGATAGACCCTAAATCGATTGGCGTAGGACAGTACCAGCATGATGTCGATCAGACAAGATTGCAGACCAGCCTTGACGAAGTGGTCATGTCATGCGTTAACGCGGTGGGAGTGGAAGTCAATACCGCCAGCCCCCACCTGCTCACATACGTTTCCGGGCTTGGACCGCGCCTGGCACAGAACATAGTAGAGTACAGGAACGAGAACGGCCCGTTCAGGTCACGTTCAGGACTGATGAAGGTCAAGCGTATGGGCGACAAGGCATATGAACAGGCAGCCGGGTTTCTAAGGATAAGAAATGCCAGCAATCCTCTTGACGCCTCTGCCGTTCACCCTGAGAGCTATCATATAGTGGAAAAGATGGCTTCCGACGCCGGCTGCACGGTCGCTGAACTCATACAGGACGAGGCGAAACGCAAATCGATAGTGATCGAGAAATATGTCTCACCGGAGGCCGGACTACCGACACTCAGGGATATCATGCAGGAGCTTGCAAAACCGGGACGCGACCCGCGGTCATCAATACAGGAATTCAGCTTTGCAGATATCCATACCCTCGAGGATGTCAAAGAGGGGATGACTGTTCCGGGAATTGTAACCAATATTACCAAATTCGGCGCCTTCGTTGACATAGGCGTGAAACAGGACGGCCTCGTGCATGTCTCTCAGATGGCTGACAAATATGTCGATGATCCCTCCAAGGTGGTTAAGCTTCATCAGCATGTTACTGTACGCGTGCTTAATGTGGATTTGACGCGAAAGCGTATTCAACTGTCAATGAAAGGGCTTAAAGAGGCAATAGAGAAGCGACCGTAAAGTCCCGACATGGTATGTCGGGATAGGGAGCTGTCAGATTGCAGGGCAGGAGGTAGTGGGGAATTAAGA
>Ga0209575_10001196_pt1 | contig 11068 bp, 9 predicted proteins | sample Medcelwee11metaG_FD_187172 | JGI IMG/M metagenome (GOLD analysis project Ga0209575, IMG submission 187172) | Freshwater pond sediment microbial communities from the University of Edinburgh, under environmental carbon perturbations - Medium... | ecosystem: Environmental > Aquatic > Freshwater >...
CAGCCGAAAGCGCCGTGAATTTATCTTTCCTTCAGCTAAAAATGCTTATGGGCATCGATATGCAGACGGCGATAAGTGTGAATGGCAAATTGAGCGACTATCATCAAAGCCGTTATGCTGATTTACTGACAGTGGATACAACGACTTTGGATGCTAATTCGGATTTAAAACAACTCAATATTCAAATGAAACAGTTGGAACAATCCCGGAAAATAAATCTATCAAGCGCATTGCCCACTTTGGCGGCAAACATCAACTATCAATACATGTCGATGGTAAATGATAATCAAACGTTTACCAACGATCATTTTTGGTTTCCGACATCCACATTGGGTGTTTCACTTTCTATTCCGTTGTTTCAAGGTGGAATCAAGAGTTCAAAGAACAAACAAATAAAAGCGCAACAAGAAGGATTAACCTATCAACGTGAAAACATATACAGAGGTCTGGAACTACAAATCACTTCTTATCTGGACAACATGAAAAAAGCGATTGAAAAGAGTGAATCCAATAAAGAAGGACTACGTCAAGCCGAAAAAGCATTGACTATTTCTCAAAAAATGTACGAAGTAGGGATGGCTACTTTTTTGGATGTGAGTAATACTGAATTACTTTATATTCAAGCTGGCTTGGCATACAATCAATCCATTTATGAATATCTGTCAGCAAAGTCAGATTTAGAAAAATTACTCGGAGGAACCATCAACTAAAAAAACAAATCATATAATTATAACATACTGCCGGCTAACGGTTTTAAAAAGACAAATAATGAAAACAACGTACAAAATCCTTTTATTCTTATTCATTGTAGGTTTTACAGCTTGCGGAAGCAAAGAGAACACCAGTAAAACTGAAAATGATACCACATCAAAACCAAAAGTAAAATTACAACAGGTAACTTCACGTAACGTAGAACAAAATTATGAATTTACCGCTACTGTGGAGCCCGAAGTAAAAAACAATATCAATCCGACAACACCGGGTCGTATACGCCAGATTTTCGTTGAAGTAGGCGATCAGGTATCAAAAGGTCAGAAGCTGGCTCAAATGGATGCTGCAAACCTGGTCAATTCAGAAACTCAGATTGAGAACTACAAACGTATATATAAACGTGTATCTGAACTTTTTGCTGTTGGAGGTGCGTCGCAACAGGAATTAGACAATGCGAAACTTCAGTTGAACATTGCCGAAACCAACTTGAAAAACCTTCAGGAAAACACGATGTTGGTCAGCCCAATCAGCGGTATTGTTGCAGCACGTAACTTCGACAATGGAGATATGTATAACGGTCAGCAGCCCATACTTACAATCATGCAGATCAATCCGGTACAATTAAAAATCAACGTATCCGAAACTTTCTTCAGCAAAGTAAAAACCGACATGTCGGTCGACATCAAATTAGATGTTTATGAAGGAGAGAAATTTTCAGGAAAAGTCAGTCTGATTTACCCGACTATTGACGATAAAACACGTACTTTTCCTGTAGAGGTTCGCTTGAACAACCCACGCAACAAAGTTCGCCCGGGAATGTTTGCAAGAGTAAGCATCAATTTCGGAACACTTAACCGGGTGGTAGTTCCCGATCAGGCAATCATCAAACAAGCCGGCTCCGGAGCCCGTTTTGTATATTTATATGAGAACGGCAAAGTAAGCTACACGCAAGTTGAACTTGGTCGTCGTTTTGACAATGAATACGAGCTGGTATCAGGCATCAACAGTGGTGCTCAGGTAGTAGTTTCCGGTCAGTCGAAACTGAATGACGGAATGGCTGTGCAGGTAATTAAATAATTAAAACAATTAACTCTTTAAACTCTTTAAGATGAGTATATACGAAAGTTCTGTAAAAAAGCCGGTCATGACCGCCCTTGTATTTGTTGCAGTGGTGATCCTGGGACTTTTTTCTCTCAATAATCTTCCAATTGATTTATTACCGAATATTGAGACAAACACCATCATGGTGATGACGACCTATCAGGGTGCCAGTGCCAGCGATATTGAAACCAATATCACCCGTCCACTGGAGAACTCACTGAATACGGTAGCCAATCTGAAGAAGCTAACTTCTTCTTCCCGCGAAAACCGCTCCATCATCACACTGGAGTTTGATTATGGGTTAGAAATCAATGCAGTAACTGATGATGTGCGGTCAAAATTAGACATGGTCAAATCCTATCTTCCGGAAGGATCGACCGAACCTATCATTTTCAAGTTCAGCACAGATATGATTCCGGTGATGATGATTTCGGCAACCGCTGATCAAAGCATACCGGCATTGTACAAAATACTGGATGAAAATGTAGCCAATCCCTTAGCACGTATTCCCGGCGTAGGTTCCGTATCAATTTCAGGAGCACCCGAAAGAGAAGTTCAGGTTTTTGTGGATCCGTCGAAACTTGAGGCTTACCACCTTACCATCGAAGGACTGGCACAAACCATACGAATGGAAAACCTGAATACTCCGGCCGGAACAATGGACATTGGATCGGAAACCTACTCCTTAAGGGTGCAGGGAGAATTTATCACACCAGCTGAAATCAACAAATTAATTGTGGGTACCTATGGTGGAAAAAACATATACATGTCGGATGTAGCCACTGTAAAAGATGATTTGGAAGAACGCACACAGGAAGTTTACACAAATGCTGTACAAGGTGCAACAATAGTTGTACAAAAACAATCAGGATCCAATACGGTTGAAATTGCAAAGGAAGTACAAAAATTGCTTCCTGAAATTCAGAAGAATCTTCCTTCGGATATCCACATTGAGCCGATAATGGATACCTCAGACAATATCAAACAAACGATTTCAGGTCTGGTAGAAACGGTAATGTACGCTTTCATTTTTGTAATGTTGGTTGTATTGGCATTTCTTGGTCGATGGAGAGCAACCATTATTATCATCATCACGATACCTATTTCACTTATTGCTGCGTTTATATATCTCCGATTCACCGGTGGATCACTGAACATCATATCATTAAGTTCGCTTTCAGTAGCGATAGGTATGGTGGTGGATGATGCCATTGTGGTGTTGGAGAATATTACCAAGCATATAGAAAGGGGAAGTCGTCCGAAAAGTGCTGCAGTGCATGCAACCAACGAAGTGGCTGTTGCGGTAATAGCTTCAACGTTAACATTATTGGCGGTATTTTTCCCGTTAACAATGATAGGCGGAGCAGCAGGAGTGATGTTTGAGCAATTAGGATGGATGGTAACAATTATCATGATTGTATCTACCGTTACTGCATTAACACTGACTCCCATGCTTTCTTCACAAATGTTGCGGTTAAATCCGAAGAAAAGCAAATTCTATCTGAAGATATTCGGACCGATTGAACGTGCTCTTAACAAACTTGATGATAAATACACCCAACTATTAAACTGGTCGGTGCGTCATCGCAAAATAGTTATATGGAGTGTTGTAGGATTCTTTATTGTCAGTTTGTTGCCGGCGGGCTTTATCGGCACTGAATTTATTCCCGCTCAGGACAACAGCAGAATAGCCATTACAGTAGAGCTTCCTGTCGGTACACGGTCGGAAATAACTAAAGCAACAGCTATCGAACTTAACAACTTATGGCATAAGAAATATCCTGAACTGGACATGATCAATTATTCTGTGGGTCAGGCAAGCAGTTCAAACGTATGGGGTTCATTGCAAAATAACGGATCTAACATCATTTCTTTCAATATAAGAATGGTTGATCTGGACAAACGAAACAGAACGATGTTTGAAGTTTGTGATAGTATGCGTATTGATTTGGAGAATACTCCGGAAATAAAGAAATCAACGGTTTTAGCCGGAGGTGGAATGGGTATGATGGGCGGTCAGTCAACACTTGATATCGAGATTTACGGCTACGACTTTAAAGAAACAGACAGGATAGCAGCTGAATTAAAAGAAAAGATGTCTGACATTCCCGGATTGGTGAATATCAGTATCAGTCGCGGTGATTATATCCCGGAATACAGGATTCAGTTCGACCGGGAAAAACTGGCGATGAACGGTCTGAATATGAGTACTGCCTCTAACTATCTGAGAAACAGAATCAACGGTCTTACTGCCTCTTTGTTTCGCGAAGATGGAGAAGAATACAACATTCGTGTTGCATATGCTCAGGAATTCAGACAATCCATTGAATCAATCGAGAATATACTTATTTACAATAATCAGGGACAAGCCATACGATTAAAAGATGTGGGAAAGGTCATGGAAGAATTTTCACCACCTACCATTGAGCGCAAGAACCGTCAACGTCTGGTGACAGTATCATCAACCGTATCGGGAACCACCATCGACAAGGCAGTTATTGAAATCAACAAAAAAGTAGATGAAATAAATATACCTTCAAACATATACACACAAATCGGAGGGACCTATATTGATCAACAGGAATCTTTTGGTGATTTAGGCATCTTATTGTTGTTGATTGTATTACTTGTATTCATCGTGATGGCATCGCAGTTTGAATCTTTGTCCTACCCATTCATCATCATGCTCTCTGTGCCATTTGCAATTTCAGGTGTAATACTGGCATTTGTACTCACAGGCAGCACACTTAACATGATGTCGTTCGTGGGGATTATTATGCTGGTCGGAATTGTGGTAAAGAACGGTATTGTATTGGTCGACTACATCAATCTGAACAGAGGAAGAAACATCGGTATAGTTCAGTCGGTAGTACAAGGAGGCCGGTCTCGTTTAAGACCGGTACTTATGACTACCCTAACGACGATTCTGGGGATGTTGCCGATGGCACTCTCAACAGCAGCAGGAGCTGAAATGTGGAAACCAATGGCTATAACAGTAATTGGCGGATTAACAATTTCAACCATCTTTACATTGATAATTGTACCAACTGTTTATGCAACATTTGCTGGAAGAGGAGTGAAAAAGTTCAGAAGGAAATGGCATAAGAAACTTTTAAAAAATCAACAATCATGAAATCAATATTTATCGCATTCGATCAGGCATATTACGAGCAGATTTTATCAATTCTCAGGGGAAATAACATACGTGGATTTACCGGCTGGGAACAGGTACAGGGCAGGGGAACTAAAACAGGCGAGCCACATTTGGGATCTCACGCATGGCCATCACTCAATTCATCAATAATGACAATTATTGAGGATGAGAAAGTTGATAATTTTCTTGAGGACTTAAAAGCCCTCGATGCCACATCAGAGCTGATGGGGTTGAGGGCTTTTGTATGGAATATTGAAAAAATGATTTAATCAGCTTTCGATGATTCTGATTTCAGAAGTTATTTCCATGCCTTTAGCATAGGCAGCACGGACGCCACAATAGGTATCTTCCGACATTTTAACGGCCTTCTCCAGTTTATCCAGGGGAAGGTCGTTTCCATGTATTTTATAGATTACGTGCATCTTGTAATAATGTTTCGGATGCTCCTCCGTTACATCACCCTGTACTTCAATTTCCAGTTTATCGATATCGACACGCATTTTTTTCAGAATCGAAACGACATCCATCCCTGTGCAACCACTAAGGGCGACCAGCATAAGCTTTTTAGGACTTGGACCACTGTTTACCCCTCCAAATTCAGGCAGCGCATCCATTTTAACAGCATGACCGTTTACATCTGCTTCAAAGGCCATACCGCCTTTCCAACTTGTTGTAATAATATGTTTATCTGACATAACAATGTGTTTTAATATTTTCCTTAAAACACGTTAGTCACAAAATTGTTCAACAAATTAATGGGCGTGTTGAGCCACTGAGATAAAAATAATGGCAACACCGAGCAAAATCAGCAGGAACTGAATGATGGATTCTTTGGGTCTGGTTTCTTTGTGCATTTCAGGAATTAAGTCTGCCAGCGAAACATACAGGAAGCTGGCGGCAGCTATTGCAAGGGCATATGGAATAAAACCCTGAACGAGGTCAAGTAAGAAATAGGCAGCAATACCGAACACCAGTGAACTGGTTCCCGAAAGCAGATTGTAAAGCAAAGCTTTTTTCCTTGAATAACCACTTTTGATGAGTATACCAAAATCTCCCAGTTCCTGAGGGATTTCGTGCAACACAACTGAAACAGTTACAAAGATGCCTAACTCGGTAGATGTGAGGAAAGAAGCAGCTATCACTACCCCATCGATGGCGTTATGAACAGCATCACCAATGATGATCATAGGACCCGCAGCATGAACCTGACGTTCGCAGTTTTCATCATGGCACATGCGCCAGAGAATAAACTTTTCCAATAAAAAGAAAAACAGAATACCCACCAATACCCATATCAACACATCTTCAAGATGCTTAGATTCAGCAGCTTCTGGAATCAAACCAAGCAAAGCAGCACCCAACAAAGTCCCACCTGCCAAATACAACAAATAGCCGGAAATTTTTTCCAGCCATTTGTTACTCAGCAATAATAAACTCCCGCTCAACATGACACTGCCAATACTGGCAGCCAGAAGGGCAATGATGGTATATATCAGTTGATCCATTATTTTTTCTGAACAAGTACCCAGGCATCAGGATATGTCCCTTTGATCTGGTCTATTTTTGCACGGGCTTCGCTATATTCATCAAAAGATGAAATAATTACCCTGAGCATACCACTTTCATTTTCAACAACCAGCGCATTATTTCCTTCGCTCACTAATTTAGCCCTTAGATTTCTGGCATTGTCGTGATTACTGAAAGCACCTACCTGAACATGATATTTCTTACCCATAGCTGTAGTATTGGTTTCACCTTCAGCTAATTTAAAAGATTCGGAGCGTGTAACTTCCGGTTGAGTTGATACAACAACAGGCTTAGGAGCTACCGGTTGACTTACAACTTCAGTAGTAGCAGGAACATTAGCACCTTTGATTTCGGAAACAAGCTGTTTTGATTTACATGAAAAAGAGGACAAGCTGATAAGTGTCACCAATAGTAAACGAATAGTTTTGTTCATAATATAAAACATTAATTGATTTTTTAATTTTCACCACAAAGATGGGAATAAAAATAGGTGTAGGCAATATTACAGATTGTTTTTATAGAATTTTAAACGTAAATTTGTACCTGCAAATAAACAAAAACTGACAAATCAATGTTAGAAGAGTTACAAAACGATTACTCCATCTATTTTATAATAATTTTAAAAATTAAGCATCATGAAATTTTCATTGCCAGAATTGCCGTATGCACACGATGCATTGGCACCAGTTATCAGTGCAGAAACCATTAGCTACCATTATGGTAAACATCACCAGACTTATGTAAATAATTTAAATGGCCTGGTTCCCGGAACTGAGTTTGAAAATGCTGATTTAGATACCATCGTTAAAAAATCAGAAGGACCAATTTTTAATAATGCAGCCCAAATCTGGAATCACAACTTTTATTTTCTGTCGCTTACACCTAAAAAGGGTTCGAAACCGGGTGCCGCGCTTGCAAAAGCAATCGACGATGCTTTCGGTTCTTTAGAAAACTTTAAATCGGAATTCGGAAAAGCTGCAATTACCGTTTTCGGCTCAGGATGGGCATGGCTGGTGAAAGATGCAGAAGGCAAACTTTCCATCACCAAAGAAAGTAACGCCGGCAATCCTATCACACGTGGCCTGACTCCGCTGTTGACATTTGATGTATGGGAACATGCATATTACATCGATTACCAAAACCGTCGCCCTGATTATGTGGCTGCACTTTGGGATTTGGTGGACTGGGAAGTAGTTTCAGCAAGATATTAACAACTGAAACACAATAAGATATTTAACAAAAAAGCTCCATCGAATCATCGGTGGAGCTTTTTTGTTGTTAAATAGTTTGAATTATTTTTTTATCAGTTTTCCATTGAATGTTTCCAACCCTGTTGCAATCTGATAGAAATAGATACCTTTGACAATATTGGACAAATCGACCTGAGCATCATTGGTGAAAGTTTTTTCATTTACTACCCTACCTTGCATATCAATCAATTTAAATTGTGCCTGTTGAGCATTAGCCGGCATTTTCACCGATAAATAATCAGTTACCGGATTTGGATATACAAACACTCTTTCTACGTCAATATTTTCGGTGGACGAAAATTCACTTTGTGTAAAATACACAATGGTCTTTTCTCTTAAATCCCATCCGGTATTTGTCACATTCCATTCTGATCCGACAAACTCAAGTGGCATAAAGTTGAAATACATATTCACTTCTCTTGATGCATCCTCTTCATCGCCGAATGGCAATAATATATCTGAATTTGGGACTTCAAAATTATACGTCAATTCACCTTTGAAATATAAATCCCAAGCGGAAATCGTAGTATTCCAGCGGTAGGTTGTTTCAGTTGCCAGTGCTGCAGTATGATTAGAATCATACACAAAGTCTATCTTTTCGTCTTCTACAAACACATCATTCATGTATTCATACGATATTTGTGAAGTCAACCTGTTATTAACATCATACACGAATTCCTTCTTGTCTCCATAAACAGTTACATAAAACTGTGTACCATCGTAATAGGTATTACTACTAATATCGATTTCCATGATAAGATTTCCATTACTATCATACACCTTTTGATATTTATAATTAATAATCTCTTTGTTTAAAGAATCATTCCAGCTGGATTGCGATTCCAAAATAACTTCACCGTTATCATTTTCTTCATACTCAGTTTTCATTCCCAGTCTCCACGAGTTTGTACCGGTCATCCAGTTATAATAAGCATAGGATATCTGATCGCCTTTGCTGTTGTAAACGTATTCAAACTTCCGGGCAGCAACCCAGGTTTGTGACTCGGGAATATAGCTTTCATACCACAGTTCTGATATCATATTTCCGGCACTATCATACTCATAAGCATTCTTACTGATATTTAACCATGTTTCACCGGAGAAATCCCATTTCTGGTTTATTCTTTCCGTTACCTCATTATTGGCATTGTACACAAACACCTGCTTGTCTTTTCTCACAAGCGTATTGGTCCCGGCAAGCATATTATATTCCCAACCCATTGATATTGTTTCGGTAATCTTACCTGCCATATTAACAGCACTCTCAATTTGTTGTTCGATTACCCATACATATTGTGCAGCATTATTTAATGTCCACACCGAATCAATTTCGAGAACATTATTTCCAAAACTATCAAAGGTATTCTTTGTTTTAGAACGATTTATCCATATTCCTCCAGATGAATCCCATGAATAATCAACAATAGATCTGAAGCTTTGTTGCATATTTTGTCCGGTTACCACGGGTTCCGAATAAACGGTTTTATTGAAAGGATATAAAACCATTGTTTCAGAATCAGATTGATAATAGATAGAAGTTATTACAGTACCTGATTCATTCTGACCAATTACATATTCTTCTTTTGAGTTGATATACCAATCATTAGTTAAATTGTTCCAACCATAGTAAACCGAACCCATCATTTCATATCCCGGCACAGGAAAATGTTCGAACTTCCAGTGACCTATCCACATATTTAATTCAGGATTCCACATGTAGCCTGCAAACATAACTTCCATTCCATCCTGAATCCTGATTTCATGTTTTGACTCAGGTATCCATTCTCCAGTCTCAACATCCCAGGAATAAAATATACTCCCTGTTTCTTCATTATCAGGGTTATAGGTAAATTCACTTTTGTAATCACCCATCAACACATATCTCCCTGAGTCCTGATCAAACGATTCGTAATACCTTTCATCCAGCAATTTATTTCCATTACTGTCATAATTGATACGTATGCTATCATTGATTATCCACCGCATAACTCCCGTTTCATTGTTCCACCACTTACTCACATAACCGGTCAATCTGCCTTTATCATCATAAGTAATTTTACTTTCATCATCATCAATCCATAACTGGCCGGTTGTAAAATAATCGAAGTTTGAATTTTTAATCATTTTCCCATTATAGTTATAATCAAAAGCCTGTTTTGAATCCTTTATCCATGTAGTTTGATCATACATAAGATTAACAATACTGTCAAGACGATATTTCATTACACCCGCCTGTGGCATTTTGTTACGAAATGCAGATTCGTAAATACTTTTATTCAGTTTCTTTTGAATACTAACACCGGTTACGCCTGTGTCAAATGTAGTTTTTGGCCGTAATGGTTGCTTTTTTATGGTTGTTGCCTTTGGTGTGGTAGTTTGGGGCGCAAGAACTTGTTGCATATCCCCCGACATTTGTTTAATTAATCGTGCTCTTGCTGCATGATTTTTACTTTGTAAAACCATCCTTCGGGAGGACTCTATATTTTTTAATGCAGTCATAGCATCAATGTTGTTATGCTCTCCGGCATTCAACTGTGTAGTATATACTTTCAAAAGATCAATGGAAGTGTTTCTTGTTAATGTTGCCTGACCGGTGACATTCATTACTGACCATAAAAGGAGAAACACAATTAGATGAGTAGTGTTTTTCATAAGATTTGGATTTATAGATTATAAATATTTATTTGAAATTTAAACAATTGCTATAGTACTTTTGTTTGAAGAAAGTATTATCTTTGCATCCGAAAATTGTCGTGGAGGGATTTGAACCGCTTGCAACCACCGAAAAAAATGCTAAAATGTTTATTTCCAGCCTATTTTTTCCGCTCCAGGTTCAAACTTCATTTTCCTCATTTGATAATTTTTGTTACAGGTTAAACAAACACCGAACAAAAATAGATATTTTTTTTATAAATCAAATCAAAATCAATAAAATGGGTTATTTATTTACGTCAGAATCAGTTTCAGAGGGACATCCTGACAAATTAGCAGATCAGATTTCAGATGCTGTGTTAGATAACATTCTGGCACAGGATAAAGATTCAAAAGTTGCTTGTGAAACACTTGTAACAACCGGACAGGTAATTATAGCCGGAGAAATTAAAACCGAGGCATATGTTGATTTCCAAACTGTAGTACGTGAAGTTATCAATGAAATTGGCTATACTAAAAGTGAATATAAATTTGACGGCGATGCCTGTGGTATTCTATCCGCCATTCACGAACAATCGGGTGACATCAACCGTGGTGTGGAACGTGAAAATCCTGAAGAGCAGGGTGCCGGCGATCAGGGAATGATGTTTGGCTACGCCACCAACGAAACACG
>Ga0209575_10001201_pt1 | contig 11039 bp, 12 predicted proteins | sample Medcelwee11metaG_FD_187172 | JGI IMG/M metagenome (GOLD analysis project Ga0209575, IMG submission 187172) | Freshwater pond sediment microbial communities from the University of Edinburgh, under environmental carbon perturbations - Medium... | ecosystem: Environmental > Aquatic > Freshwater >...
TTGGAGCCCGCAATTCATCCTTCAAAATTCCTCGACGCAAATTTTCATGCCCTACAAGAGTTGCAAAATTAACTGAAAGTTTTCTCAACTCTAGTACTTTTAGGAATTCTTTGAGCGTGAGCCAATTAAAACTAATGTTTTTGAGATCTATCCATTTTTGAATTGACTCCATTGCGAGAGGCGTTGCCAAGGGTGCCAAAGATGATCCACAAGCTCCTCCAACAATCGTAGTGATGCCCTGATAGGCCAAACTTTCTAAATTAGGATTCAAAAATATCTGCCAATGAGTGTCAGAGTGATTGTTGATATCCACAAACCCAGGACAAACAATTTTTCCGCTCGCATTGATTTCAATTTCTCCTTTTTCATTGTGCAACTCCCCAATTTTCACAATCCTATCTTCTTTGATCGCCACATCTGCCAAAAACGGCGCGCTCCCCGTACCATCAACCACATGACCATTTTTAATAAGAATATCGTACATAAGTTTTATTTATTATTTCTCCAACTTCTATAAATAGTCTACCATTTTTTTCAGATATTTGGAAATTTATTATCATATCTTGGGTAATTGCATTATTTGTGGTGATACATTCAGTCGCGATAAATCGCGCCTCTACAGACTACAACGCATCAAAAAATTCCTAATTTTCAAACTTATTTGCCGATAAGGCAGGTTTTCGGAAGCAGAAAACAAATTCGACATTTTCACGCCAAAAGTCCGCAGGCAAAGCCTCTCTACCATTTAATCCTAATTGACCATCAAACTGTTGTAATGCAAACACATTCAAATCGTCATGGCGGTCAGTAATCTGTTTCATTGCGATTAGCATATCATCCTTGTTCTTTTCTTGTAATCTTAAATGCGGACCAACTTCTGCCTGGCAAAGTTCCAATCCTAAACTCTCAACTTTTTTGTATATTTTATCCGTGGTTGCTAAAGCTGGAAATCCTAATTGCGCAACAGTAAATCCAACCAACTTATATTTGTTTTTTTCTTGGCTAAACTGCGTTTTATATAAAATATCTTTTCCTAAATCTGTCAAATATATATTTTTATCCTTGAACGCTTTTTCCGCTTTTTCTGGAGAATTAATATTTGGATCAGTTTCTAACTCTCGCATAAATATTTTTTTGTCTGGAAATGATTCGTAGAGATGAGTAATATTAGGATAATTTTTTATGGTTTGAAAAATTTCCATACTCCATTCTCCAATATACGCCTTAGTATTTTTATTAATGTCCTCTAGTTTATTGGCAATTTGACTCTGTTCACATTCAAAAATATTTAATACATCCTTTTGAATGTTTGGCTTTCTTTGCTCTCTGATTTCTTTTATCCTCGGATCTTGATCATACCCAAAACCTTGAATTTTATCATCGATTTCATACAAAAATATTAATTCTTCCTTGATCAATTCTTGATTAGTTTTGATTTTCTTTTCAATTTCAGTGAGTGTTTTCATATCGGCGGAAGTTTTTTTGTATTTTTCTTTCCCTGGTAGTTCGTCAATTTTCTTTTCGGCAATGTCGATCATATTGCCTTCAAGATTTTGTTGATTGTCAGAAACGCCCCGAGTTTCAAAAATTTGATCATTTTGCATTCTGATGGCAATTCTTGGAATAGTTGGTTTGCCTTGTTTGTCGAGAGTATAATAAACATAAAAATCTCCGCCTTGCAGTTGAGTTTCGGCGGTGGCAAAACCTTTAGTGCACCAAGCAGTGCCTTTGTTTTGCAGAGAACTCCAAAGAGCAGTTGGGTCAGTGTCTTTTTGATATTTTACCCATTTACCTTCAGTTATTTCTCGCATTTCCGGGGTAATTTCTCCAGCCTGTTTAATACCTTCTTTATATTGCTTAGCGAAAGAAAGTTTGGCAAAATTTTCGGCTTTTTCTTTGGTGATTTGTTGATCTTCGGGAGTTTGATTATCTTTTTGAGCTTTTTTTAATCTTTCTAAGATTACTGGATCTTTTTCGGCTTCAATAATATCTCGAATGTAAGCTAGAGCTCCTCGATCAATATCGGGAAATAATTTGGCTGTGCCTTGAGAACGATTGGGAAATTCTCCTTTGTCCTTGTCATAGTCACTTAGATTTAAAATGCTTCTAAAAGCATAGTAGCGAAACCAGGTTGGATATGATTCATTGGCGTCGGTGAGATAAGTTATCCAATTGTCTAAAGATTTTTCTAGGTCACTTACTGCAATATTACCCCTTTGTTCGATTTCATCTTCGCCATAATGCGCGTCAATTCCCAATTCTCTGGCCGCTCTTTCTTCTACTCTGACGGCACCCTCCGCCATTTTTTCTTTATTTTGTCTTACATATTTATTCATGAGCATTTCCCTCAGAAGAAAAAGAGCTCGTGGGCGTTGTTCTCCGTCAAGCATTTTTCTTTTTTGTTCTTTTTTTGGATCAATGACTAAGTTTTCCAAACGATTCAGATAATTTTGAATTTGATCTTCAGGATTATTAGGGATTTTTTCATCAGAATGCTTAGTCGCCGCTTTGACTTCTTTGGAATTATGCAGATTATATTTTTGTTTGAGAAAGTTGGGGTTTTCCATAATTTCAGTATTAAAAAGTATTTTAGCTTTTTACCTTCTTATAACTCTTATCCTTCAAAAAATTCTTTTCAGAAACAATCGATCTCTTGAGTCTTCGCTCTATTTGCGCTCGGGTGGAGCCGGCAATTTGTCCGCCGACTCTGGCGTCATCTTTTAGTCTTGGCACGCCTTTCGAATCATTAGTACGATGGATTTCGGTTGTAGTGCGTTCTCCTAGCATCGTGAGAATCAATTCAAAATCATCCATATGATCACGCAGATTTTCTTTTTTCAATCCTTTATGTTTTTTATATTCTGAAGGCGTAATTCCAAAAGTTGCCTTAGAAATTTCCGCCGTTAGAATTTCATAATCTTTCTGCTCTCTCGCTCCGCGTTTTTGCCATTCGTCAGTCAATTCTTCTCGCACTGCAATCCCGCGCATTCTTTTTTCAATCCAATCCTCCGGATAGCCTTTGAGTTTGTATAATATTTTTGTTCGTTTGGTTGCCAATTCTGGATCTTCAATTTCTTGCACGCGTTCATAACCAACTTTTGCTAACCATCTTTTTAACGGTTCGGCTTTCGGCGAAGGAATAGACTGAATAATTCTAAACAGTCCTTCAGTATTAGCACAATCGGTTTCATATTTTTTACCATCTGTAGATTCCAATTTCAGTTGTAGACAAATTGTCGACAACTGAACTTTTTCCTCATCTGACATTCTTATTTTCATCTTATACCAATAATCACGAGGGCTAGGACTATCCGTTAATACTCCCACGATATCCACCACCGAAAACCACCATTCTTTTTGAAAAATAATTTTCCTAATCTCCCTACCTCTAAAAATAGCAATTTGACTATCATTTTCAATATTATTTTTTTCTTTTTTCATTTTTTTATAATAACATTTATTACAATGATATTATATCACTATACCCAATTTTGACAAGTTTTGATCTGTGGATAACTTTTTTATTTTGTAATAAACTCCGCCATCTCAACAAGTCGGTTGGAATATCCCCATTCATTGTCATACCAGCCCACCACTTTTACCAATTTTCCATTAGCCATTGTGAGCAGAAGGTCCACAATCGCGCTGTTTGCATTACCCTTGAAATCCATAGAGACCAATTCTTCTTTACTTATTGCTAAGATATTTTTTAGTCCATTTTTGGAAGCATCTTCAAAAGCCTGATTAATTTCTTCTACCGTCGCTTCATTTTTCAAAATACCCACAAAGTCAGTGACTGAAACCACTGGAGTTGGCACTCGCATAGAAATTCCATCTAATTTTCCCTCCATGCTTTTCAACGCCTTCGCCACAGTTTTTGCTGCACCGGTTGTGGTTGGGATTATGTTTTGTCCGGCAGATCTAGCTTCACGCAAATCTTTACTTGGTAGATCCAAAATGCGCTGGCTATTTGTGTATGAATGCACAGTTGTCAAAAAACCTTTCTCCACTCCAAAATTTTCCTCTAATACCTTTATCATCGGTGCCAAACAATTTGTGGTGCAAGAACCATTGGAAATAATGGCTTCATTTTTGTATTCATTTTCATTTACTCCCAAAAGATAAACTGGGGTATCATCTTTGGCTGGCGCCGAAAGAATGACTTTTTTTGCTCCCGCCGAAATATGTTTTTGCGCTTTTTCCTTGCTGTTAAAAACTCCACTGCATTCTAAAACTACATCCACTCCCAAATCTCCCCAGGGCAAATTTGCCGGATCCATTTCCATAAAATATTTTATCCTCGTGCCATCGATTATTAGTTCTGAGTTTTTTTCATCTACTACCACTTCTTTTTCATAGGTTCCATAACTTGAGTCATATTTCAAAAGATGCGCCGCGGTTTTGATATCCGTCAGATCATTTATCGCCACAATTTCCACCTCATCTTTCTCAAACGCGATTTTGAAACTCGGTCGGCCAATCCGGCCAAAACCATTGATTGCAATCTTTGTCATAAGTCATGAAACATGAAGCATGAAACATATAGCATAAAAATTTATAAAATTCTTGCTTTTTTGTTGCATGTTACATGTTGTATGTTACATGTTATATGTTTTTATTATATCTCAACATCCGTTATTCTCCAATTCTCTCCCAAAACTTTTTTGATGTTAAATTTCGTGCCTTTAAATTCAGTTTTTTTTGCAATACTTTCAAGTCCAAACTCTAAATTTTCTAGTGATATATCTTCTGCATGTTCTTCGAAACCATCATGAGCCAACGCAATTGTCCCAATCTCCACATTCACACTGCGAATATTCTCAAGTTTTTTTTCTTGAGCTATTATTTTTAGTTCATCAATTATTTCTTTAGCAAGTAAGAAGTCGTGCATATTATTCTTTCCAAAGCCCATGCACATTACAATAAGCACGCGCTTCAATGTGTTCTGCTTCAAGACAAAATTCCGCTGACGGTTCTTGCCCCGGTTCGAGATTTTTTCTATAGACTCGATGTTCTGTGATCACTTCAATCCATTCAATATAATGCTCAGATGTCATTGGATGCGGGATTTTTCCCACACTCACAATCACCCCAATAGCTGTTCTTTCAATGACGGGCACATGTTTTTCCATCCCCTCATCTTCTATTTTTTCTTGTTTAAGTTCCATCGGTTGCCCACAACAAACCAATTCTCCCACTCCAGAGTGAGTCATTTCTACGATATTCCCACAAACATTACACTTATAAATTTGATTTAGCTCGGTCATAATCATGTAGCATGAAACATGTAACATACAACGAGCTACACACTTCATATAATATTAAATTATTAAAAAATTTGTTTCATGCTTCATGTTATATGTTGCATGAATTAATGGACTGCACAACTTATACAAGGATCATAAGCTCGAATAAAAGCCCGTAATTTTCGCTCACGTGCCTTGCCTTTTAACTTAATAATCCCCGGAATATACTGCGCAATATCTTCTTCTAAATTAGATAGAACTTGGGCTGTTGGAGTAATTATGTTCACATTTCTAATATATCCCTTGGCATCAATTTCGGTGTGATAATAGAGTGTGCCTCTCGGTGCTTCTACAGCAGCTACCCCCGAGCCTTCTCTAATTTCATAAGGTCTGGTGAGAACTTTTTCCAAATCGCAATGCAAAATTTGCTTGATGAGATGGGACGATTCTTCGATAGCATGAATAACTTCCACCATTTGACATAGGATATTATTGAACGGATTGTAATTAGGAAATTTCAACTCTAAATTATCAAGATACCTGTGCGCCTCTGGTCGCAATTTTTTTCGATTCAAATTGATTCGGGCAATTGCACCAACCATATAACTTTTTCCGTCATGTTCTACTCTCTTTATTATCTCTTTTTGCTTTTGCAATTCATGAAAATTATTTTCAAAACTACCTACAGGGATATTGAGTCCCTGATTGGAAATAACATCTCCATCATAAACTGCATATTTTGAAGGAGCCGAGAGACAGACATATTCCGTTTCCCGAGAAAATTCCGGCAGTTTTATTTTTTTAAAAAAACTTCCCAGCGCTATTGCATCTTGCAAAATTTCACCCGAAGAAAAAACTAATTTCTTGAGTTCTTCGGCCGAAGGAATTCTTTTAAACCCGCCGACTTCATTGGTGAGAGGATGAATCACTCGCCCACCAATCACTCTCACAATTTCCATTCCATATTCGCGAATTCGCATAGCTATTTTTGTTTCCTTGGGATATTTTTCCACCAATTTCAAATCATTATCCATATCCAAAAAATCTGCCAGAGACAAAAAGAAAAGATGAAGAGCATGAGAATGAATAATTTGTCCAAGCTCCATAATTTCACGAAGTTTTTTTGTTTCTTCACTCACAATTATCCCAAAAGCATTTTCAATAGATTTTATCGCAGTTATATTATGCACTACTGGGCAAATTCCACAAATTCTTTGTGCCACTACCGGCATATCTTTGTAGTGTCGTCCGATCAAAACACCTTCTATAAGACGAATTCCCTCTTGTATTTCCAGTTTGGAAGATTTAACATCACCCTGAAGAACACTCGCCATAAATCCAGCATGCCCTTCCATCTTCGCTATATGATTAATCTTAATTTGCATTTACCCTGTTAAATAAGATTTGTATCTTATGATAAGACACGGCCTATTTTAAATTATGTTATTTAATTTTTCACCCGGTACTATTTTGTATATATACAAATCTAATTTTAATTTTTTAAAAATTAAAATTATTTAACAGGGTGGATTTTTATTATATCATTTTAACACTTCTCTCATCAATATCATCTCTAAGTCCATAAATTTCTGAGATATTTTCAAATTCTTCTTCAGTCATCATATTTTTTAGTGTTGCGCGCATCGCCGAAACATTACCATTCGGACGAAGCCCCCTGCAACCTTGACACATCATACGCGAGCTTGGACAAACAGCATTACAACCGCCCAAAATCATCGGACCAAAGCACGGTTTTTTATCGAGCAAAAGACAACGATTCCCTGCTTTTTTGCATTCCACACAAACTGGAGAATCTGGAATGGTTGGAATTTTTCCATTTAATAATTCCGGCATATATTGCAAAAATTCCTGAGCACTTATCGGACATCCTGGAAAAACAAAATCCACTTTCACAAAATTATCAATCTCTTTGATTTCCGGATTAGAAATTCCTTGAATATACTTATAGACATGCTTGATTGTATTGTTTTTTTGATGATAATTTTTGATTTCCGGCACTCCGCCCATCGCGGCACAATTTCCCAAGGCTACTAAAAGTTTGCTTCTTTTCCTAGCATTTTTCAAAGTTTTTATATTATCCTTGGTGACAGGATTACCTTCTACTAAAATTATATCCAGTTTTCCACCTTTATCTTCTTCATCTTCAATCAAGCGAAAATCAATCATCTCTACGCTATTAGCAAAATCTAAAAATTTTTGACCCAAATCTAAAAGCGCAAACTGGCAACCTTCGCAAGAAGTCAAACTCATAATCGCTACCTTAGGTTTCCTGGTTTTCTTTTTTTTATTTTTAATAACATTACGAACTTTTATTTTGATTTTTTTTTCTAACATGATTTATTTAGGACTTATGCTTTTTTCTGAAAATCTATTTATGTAGCCAGTACAATGACAGGATTGAAATCAATAAATTCTGTCTGTAATCTTAGTTTATTTTTTTGTAATTTCAGCGAACAATAGATTTGAAGAGAAATGCGTAAGTCCTATTATTGAAAATCCTTATGGCAAATCCAAACTTACCTGATCGCCGGTTGTAAGAGTTCCCTGACTAGTACTACCAGCAGCAGAAAAATCATCAGTAGAGGTTTGAGTTAATGCAGTAGTCTCTGAAATAATAGAAACGCTATCCCCCGTAGAAACATTTGAATCCACAGCGCTATACTGAGCCCAACCAGTTTGATCAGTTGTATGTTGAGCAGTATTGGCAGTTAAGCTGCTCCAGGTAGTTTGTACCCAACCATAAGTAGCGGCTTTGGCGATATAATTTTGATAAACAAAAACACCAACCAGGGCGATTAGAAAAAAGCTTGATAGAATGACAATTTTTTTCTTATTGATTTTCATATTTTTTTCATTAATTTTTTACCTCTAAATTATACCATATATTTTTCCATTGACAAAGCAACCTTATCCATACACAATAACTTTATAGACTTTATGAACTTTCTAACTTTTAACTAAATTCTTATGCCTCTAAAAATTGGAATTGTTGGACTTCCTAATGTCGGCAAATCAACCCTTTTCAAAGCTCTCACTAAAAATCCAGTAGATATTCAAAATTATCCCTTTTGCACAATTGAGCCTAATGTTGGAATTGTGAAAATTCCTGATATTCGCCTAGAAAAACTGGCCAAAATGTCCCGTAGTGCTAAAATCATCCCAACTGTTATCGAATTTGTTGATATCGCAGGCCTTGTCAAAGGCGCCTCAACCGGCGAAGGACTGGGGAATAAATTTCTCGCCAACATTCGCGAAGTAGATGCAATTGTGCAAGTTGTGCGAGTCTTTGAGAATTCTGACATCATCCACGTACACAATCAAATTAATCCTATAGAGGATATTGAGATAATCAACACTGAGTTGATCATTGCTGATTTAGAAACAGTCAAAAAAGTTCAAATTCGTATTGAGAAAGACGCTCGCGGGAATAAAAAGGGTGCTTTAGAACAATTGGTTGTTATAAATAAAATTAAAAAAACTTTAGAAAATGGTTTTCTTGCAAATTCTCTCATAGAGACGCAAAATTTTGCGTCTCTACCTGAAGAAAAATTGGATTTATCCGATGAAAACACGGAAATTATCATACGCGAACTTTCTCTTTTGACCATAAAACCTTTTCTTTATGTCTATAATGTTTCCGATACTAACCAAAAAATGCCCGAACCACTTGAAAAAAGAAACCATGTCAAACTTGATATCAAAATTGAGGAAGAACTTTTAGAAATGACGACCGAAGAAGCGGAGGAGTTAGAGATAAAATCCAATTTAGACCAGCTTATTCTCAAGGCCTATGAAATTTTAGGCCTCATCACATTTCTCACCACAGGAGAAGATGAAACTCGCGCCTGGACAATTAGAAAAAACTCGACCGCCCCGATTGCTGGCACAGCCATTCACAATGATTTCAAGGATAAATTTATCCGCGCCGAAGTTATAGCCTGGAATGAACTTTTAGCCGTTGGATCATGGAGCAAGGCTCGTGAAATCGGCAAACTCAGAACCGAAGGCAAAGAATATATCGTGAAAGACGGGGATGTCATTGAATTTAAGATTTAGTCTTTACGAAAGTACGAATCTAGCTAAAATACGAATAAATGCAAAAAAGGATTAGTAATTTCGTTTAATTCGTACTTTCGTAAATTAGTTGACTAAATTATTTTTTAATGCTATCCTACATTTAATCAAAAAAGTCCCATGGTTTTCTCGCCCCGACTCGTCGGGGATAAGAAAACTACCTTCCGTCAAGGACTTTCTTTGAACGGATTTTTAATTTAATTAATTTTAACATATTAACATTTTAGCATCTTAACAAAAATGCTAAAAAAATCCCGTTAATATGTTAGCATGCTAAAATGTTAATATGATTTATGAACTATTCTATCTAGTTGGGGCTTCAAAAGAGTCCGAGTTGGATAACATCAAAAAGGAAGTCGAAAAAACAGTAGTTGACTTAGGCGGAGTTTTCTTGGAAAAAGAAACTTTGGAAAAAAGACGCTTGTCTTATATGGTCAAAAAGGAAAACCACGGAATTTATATCGCCCGTAGATTTGAACTAGAAAACACTGAGAATTTACAAGAAATTATCGCCAAATTAAATCTCAACGGGAACATCTTACGATATATTATGAGTAAGGCTGACGAACTGCCTGCTCTACAATCAAAAGAAGAAAGAATGAATGAAACTGCCAAAAAAGAATCCAACCAAAAAATGCGAGAAGCAACCAAACCCATTGCCAAAAAAGAAAATGCTCCAGTAAAAAAAGTAATTGAAGAAAAAATAGATGAAACTCCAGCAAATGAAGAAACAAAAACTCCGACAGAAAAAATGACTGATGACGACATCGACAAAAAATTAGAAGAAATATTAAACATATAATACAGCCATTAGCTGATTAGCTTCATTAGCTTGTTAGGAAAAATCCTTCTGGCTAAAAGCTAAAAGCTAAAAGCTAAAAGCTAATTTATGAATCTCAACAAAGTCATGTTAGTCGGACGGCTCACTCGAGACGTCGAAGTAAGAAACACTGCCACCGGGCAAACAGTTGCAGCCATAAGTATTGCCACAAACAGATTCTGGAAAGACAAAAGTGGTCAACGTCAAGACCAAACTGAATTTCACAATGTTGTGTTATGGGGACGACTTGCTGAAATAGCTGGACAATATCTTTCCAAGGGACAAGAAACTTTCATCGAAGGACGACTCCAAACTAGAAAATATACTGCCAAAGATGGCACTGAAAGACGCACCACTGAAATTGTAGCCGAAAATATGCAACTTGGTTCGCGCGCTCAAGGCACAAGCGCTCCAGCTTCTAGTTATAATAATCCGGCTCCCGCTAAACCAAAAACACCCCAACAAGAAGCTCCCGCCGAAGAAATTCCTACCATCAATTTAGATGAGGAAGAAAATGAAGTAAGAATTGAAGATGTACCCTTTTAATAAAACCGACACGAAACCACGAAACCAATACGAATCTACGAAATTAAATTTCTTTGTTCATAGATTCGCATATAATTCGTAGTTTCGCATCGGTATAACTTTTATGAACAACAACGAAGTAATTGAAAAAAAGATCTGCCATTTTTGTCAGAACAAAATGGATAAAATCGACTTTAAGGATTCCTATCTTTTGCGTCGTTTTATGAATTCTCAAGGAAAAATTTATCCCCCAAAGCGACACGGAACTTGCGCCCGTCATCAGCGCTCACTTGCTAACGCCATTAAAAAAGCGCGAACTATGGCTCTTGTGCCATTTGTTGCACGATAAAAGC
>Ga0209575_10001202_pt1 | contig 11035 bp, 5 predicted proteins | sample Medcelwee11metaG_FD_187172 | JGI IMG/M metagenome (GOLD analysis project Ga0209575, IMG submission 187172) | Freshwater pond sediment microbial communities from the University of Edinburgh, under environmental carbon perturbations - Medium... | ecosystem: Environmental > Aquatic > Freshwater >...
GGATCCGGTCAATCCAAACCTGGTCTTTCTTGGAACTGAGATGGGCCTGTTTGTTAGTGTTGACCGCGGAAAGGCATGGGTAAGGTTAAAAAACAAGATACCACAGACAGGAATTTATGATCTGGCTTTTCAGACTGTCCGGAACGACCTTGTTCTCGCAACTCACGGAAGAGGAATCATCATTATTGACGATCTCACACCCCTGCGGAATCTCACTCAGTCTGTGATGGATCAGGAGTTTGCATTTCTGCCTGTTCGTCCGTATTATTTTCCATCAGGAGCAGGATCACAGGAATTTCCCGGTGATGCGGAATTTACAGGATTAAATCCATCATCCTCTGCCACTATCTGTTACTACCTTAAGAAAAGGCATGTATTCGGTGAAATGTATATCAATATTTATGGCCCCGAGGGTACCTTCCTGAAAAAAGTTCCGGCCGGTAACCGTAAAGGGATCAATATTGTCCGCGTTGCTACCTCAATGGAGCCACCAAAGGTTCCGAAGTCTCCCAATATTCTTGGGGAGGCTGCTTTCGGCCCTGATTATCCTGCCGGAAAATATACAATCAAGCTGGTTAAAGGAGCTGAGACATTTACAACAGATCTGATTTTGAACGACAGTCCTGACTGGAAACATTCCGAGGCAGACAGGAAACTTCAGAGAGAGACCCTTATGAAAGGTTATAATCTTCTTGAAGAGCTTGCTGCTGTGGATCAGAAGATTCTGGATGCAAGAGATACGCTGAAAAGCAAAGAGGCAACTGCAAAGGGTTCCGGTCTGAAAAAAATAAAAACCCTGATCGCAGCCTGTGATGATATGCATGAGAAAATCTCAGCCACCCAGGCAGGAGAAGGCGGCATTACTGGACAGGTAAGGCTTCGAGAGAACATTGCAGAAATATATGGCGCTGTAGCAGGTTATCCGGGCAAGCCAACCAGCCTGCAGATAAAAGCGCTTGATAATTATGCCGTCCAGGTAAGGGATTTTGGATCCAGGATTGATAATATGCTAATTACTGACATTCCTAAAGTCATCAGCGGGAAAAGCCGGTGAACCAGGTCATACTTAATATTTTTTAAACCAGAGCAGGTCATCGAGAGGAACAATGAACCTCTTTTTTGCCGGCCCTTTAATGACTACATTGTTTTTATCCTTCCAGGTTCCTTTGGGGAAAATCACCTCTCTTGAAGTACCGCTTTCCAGCATCGGAGCAACCAGTATACTGTCACCAAGCATGAACTGATCAATGCAATCCTCAAAACCCTGGTTTGGAAATTCATATTCCATATTTCGCACAATGGGTTCACCTGTTTTTGCGCTAAGTCTGGCCAGCCTGACAATTTCAGGCACGAAACTTTGCCTGATCGCTACCGCTTTCTTCACAGCAGCCAGATGCTCTTCGTCAAGAACCCGCCAGGGTGCAACGGAGAACTGCATCATTGGCATCAGAGCATGGCATTGAGCTGAACGTACAATCAATTCCTGATCCAATGCAGCTCCCGAAATAAATGAGGAATAATCTCCCCCTCCGATCATATCAGGACAGGCAAAAGTGTAACCCAGCAGTGAAGCCACCGTAATATGAGGTACAAGCTTTTTCAAATCACTCCATGTATGGTACTTATCCCTGAGTCTTTCAGCAATTGGTTCATTTCCTCTTTTCCACATCGCCCTGTACTCATTCAGCGGAAAATCTAGTCCGAATGTTCCCCAAAGCTCTGTATGTTCATTTGATGTGATTTTATTAAATGAAACCGAGTTTTCCGGATAATATTCAGGATCACCTGCATCAAACTTAAATCCATCAAGTCCGTATTCTCTGACCATATTGTTCAGTTGCTCCCTGAACCATTTCACTGCTTCAGGATTTGAAAAATCCAGCACCATACTGTAACCGTTCCACCAGTTAATTATTGAAGGATTTTTCGCCTCAGCCCATGTCAGGCGGGGATTTCCTTCATTGTCCATCAACACAAGCTTTCTTTTCAGTATGTCCCTTGATACTTCTGAATCAGGACTGATAAACGGACATACCCATAGCATTACTTTAAATCCCATTGAATGTAATTCGCTTATCATTGCCCGGGCATCAGTGAACCGGTCCATCCGGAACTGAAATTTTCCATAAGCCGGCGCCCAGTTATCATCGATCATTAAAACACCCGGAGGGAATCCGTTATCAATTATATCATGAGCATATTTTAAGATATCCTTCTGATTCTGGTTATAGATCAGTTCAATCCATGTATTATACTGGGGTTTTTCGAAAAGAAGTAAATCAGGCATTTTGCCCGATGGCGGAAAAAACTTTTCAGATGCTTTAAGATAGGCACCCTTTAAATCGGCTCCACCTGACCCGACAAAAATACTGTCATCAAATTCTGAAAAAACTATTTCATTTTTATTTAGCATAAAAGCAAAGGGAGAATTGGACCATACATATCTTCCTTTCGAAGATAAAATAAGCGGTGATGCCTGGTTGCCTTTTGTGTCACCATTCAGATTTAGAGAATAACCTGCACCGAAAGGCATTTTATGACCTTCATTCACAGCTGCGCCATACCATTTTTCGCCCTGTAAAATATTAATTCTTTTTACCGGCTGAGCCTGAATAAAAAGCTGACTGACAGCTAAACAAATTATAAATACTGTCTTCTTCATATGTTATTTTTCAGATTGTACAATCCTTATTGATTACTGCTGGTTAGAATGAAAAAAAACAACAACAGAGCAAAGATACTCTGTTGTTGTTATGCTGAATGATGGTAATTATAATTCTACAACGCTGTGAATGTCGCAGTGAATTTTTTACCGTTCGTAGGTAATATGGTGTAATTGGTTCCATCCATATTTACCATGTCCCATGTAAAGCCATCTTTCAGGTCAACTGATACCTTGTAGTAAGCTGACTCTGCAGGAACAGGTAATAATATCCCGTTCCCGGCCATTGTAACCCCCTCAAAATATTTGGAATAGATCTCCATTTTTGCTGCTTCTACGTTTGCCGTAGGGTTTGAAAAAGGAGCCGCAAAGAATGCAACATCACCTCCCCATGGAAGTATGTATATTGTTGCTTCATAAACATAGGTTGTACCTACTCTGTAAAGGGTAGCCATAGATTCCTGATACCAGCTATGGGAGTCAGCATCGTACTTACCCCAGCACCAGCCATCAAGATAAATAACAGCCGGATAACCTGCCTCATTCCTGATATAAACATTACCAAGCAAAGGATCTATACGGACCAGGTATGAGCCTGTTTCCTGTATCATGCTCCAGGTTGCATTACCAGCTCCCGTAAATACATCACGATCACAGAAGGCAGTAGCCAGATCAATCCCAGCGGCTGTAATTGCCTGATTTTTTGTCAGGTTCATTGTTCCTTCATAAAGGAAATAATTACCAGGCACCAATGTTAACGCACTGCCTGCAAATGTTATTGAAGTACCGGCAAGAGCCCCGTTGATGTAAATCCCGGTGGTTGTATATTCCAGCTTCCTGGTATCACTTTCCAGTCTTACACTTGTAACATTGGTTCCATCGCTGAACACCTTAATCGTAAACGGGCCTCCGGCTGTAATTATAAAACTTGATGCCTCGTCATTGGTTGTGCCAGCTGTTATTTGTCCTGTCGAATACAAAATATATTGTTCAACACCGGGTTTTTTGAAACGGAACATACCTGGTACAATATTGCCCCACATATCATCAATTGGATCTCCGGTACCTGTATTGGGAGGTGTCCATGACCACATCTTCCGGGTTCCGAGGGTAAATCCGCTCATCTTCATTTTTTCCATCTCAGTGGAAATATTGCCATCTGCCCAATGCCCGGAAATATTACCCAGGATATAAAGGCTTTCAGCCATTTCATTCCATTCCTGGGCATCACCCATCACCAGGTCAAAGCTTACCGGGTTAAATGAAATTTTGAAAAATTCTTCAGTCGCTTTGCCGAAAGTAATATCTCCAGTCCCCATCGCAATAATGCTCGTGCCATCAAGTCCCCATGATAAGCCTGTCTTGTTAGAATTGGCATAGATTTTACCAACGCTGGTTGCGGGAATGAAATCTTCAAGTTCAAAAACGTTTCCATTTTTGGTCATAGGATAGACAGCATTATTAATAATCACATATAAATTAGCAAAAGTCGGAAGAGCAAGTGCGGCAATTGTAAGTTCCTGAGTAATCAACAGATTTGCAGAATTCTTCACAGTCACACTTAACTTCATATCGCCGGCAACAGCATTTTTAGGAAGTGGTATCGTCAGCGCTTCACTAAGGTTAAAAGTTTTCCCGGTCAGCATTTTTGTCTCTTCAAAAATAACACCGGTACTATTGCTCATGGTTACGGTAAAAGACTTTAAACCGGTTTCATCGGAAAAGCTTCCCGAGAGAGTCACTACATCACCAAATTTCAGGCCTGATTGAGGGGTTATAGCCAGATCGGTGATTTTTGCTTTACCTGCGTTTGGATCAGGTTCATCTTTCTTACATGCTGAAAAAGCGACCATGGTTGTCAGCAGCACCAGGGCCAAAAACTTTAAATTTCTCATGTGGATCGTTTTAGTTAATACTAGTTTGTCTGTAAATAGATAATTCTTATACAATGGTTAGTTGTCTTTATTTTTCAAAAAAGAGACTGCCTGAATAAACATCTCCTTTAACAGCAGTCCCTACCTGAATGTTTATATTCAACCTGTTATACCCGGTCGTTTCGTCCCATACATTTTGATTTGCCAGCCTGATTGAATATGCAGGTTTACCGTAAAGCGTCACTTCAGGATCAGGCATATTCAGGAATAGCTCATATTCACCGACAGGCATGTCATCAGGAATTCCCATCACAGTGTCTATCGAACTTTCCAGGGTAGGTTTCCATAAACGAGGGTCGATACCCAGGTTTACCTTATAGGCCTCTGCGGATTCTGTGTTTTTTAGTACCAGCTCCACCGAACGCGGGTTATACAAAGGAGCATAACCGAGGTTCTTCAGAATTATTCTTGCCTTGAATGAGCCACCTTGTCCAACCTCTCCTGTATATTCACCTGAAAGAAGCTGAAAACGATAACCTAATTCGCGAATGATATTATCCATCGACCCGTCAGTCTTCCAGAGATCATTGACACCACGGTAGTAATCCTGGTTCAGGTGACTCCATCTCAAGTACCTCATTTCGGCCTGGGCTTTTGCTCCATCAGCAGGATCAACACCTGAGGGCGGACAGGTTTCGCCTCCTAATGGTACAAAAAGGCATTCCTTGCTGAGGTACGCTTTATCGGCTGCAACATTATCATATGTTCCATAATCATTGGCACTGGCTAAAAAGCAATCATTATGAAATCCTATACGCGCAACATCAAGTTCGGTAAAAGCTTCAACCGGAGTTATATTGGTCGACCGTTGCAAAAACTCTCTTTTATAGGATGGAGTACGCACCTCAATCATCCTATTCAAAGGGAGGCTTTCCAGTATCTTGTTATAAACCTGGTAACGTCCGCCTGCAGAATTCAATCCGCTTGATGAATAATATCCTTCTCCCCAGGCACCTATGAATCCTGCCTGCATCACAGCAATCACATCAGCATTTTTTTCGAGATAAGGCTTCAACTGGTCGAGATGCTGGGAAATTATTGAAAAAGGTGCATCCGGTTCTGTTTCATTCGAAGAATAGGCAAATCTTAATAAGCACTTAATTCCTGCTTTTCTCATGGTTTCGAAATCTGCATCGAGGGCTGTAAGGGCAGCTTCTGACAGCGGAGTACTTCTGAAATTTTTAAGATAGACGATTCTGTAGATCAGGGTAATATTATCGTTTGTCCGGTATTGTTTCAGGGTCGATTCATTAAGAGAACCGGTCCCTGTTCCTAAATTACATTCGGTGTATTTGGAAAATCCGCGTTCAGGATTGGCAAATTTCGAATCGTCGGGCGTGTAATTGACAACAGTCGGTTCAACAGGCTTAACAATTGGCTTTTTTGTACATGCTGTACTCCCCAGGAAACCTGAGAACAATATGATTAGCAAAAAGATCTGGTTCATATTTTTTCTATTATTGTGCATAGCCCGGATTTTGTTTTACCTCACCTTTCCCGTCAACAATCACTGAAAGGGGAAGAGGATAAAGATACTTGTATTTGGAAGCATAAGGAGCAACGCCACTGTTGAGCATCATTACTCGATCGTATAATTTATCGAAACGGATGAGGTCGGCCCTGTACTGACCACTCTCGCACCAGAATTCATGGCTGCGCTCAGTAAGCAACTGATCAATAAAGGATTCACTGGTTGGGAAATCACTCAAAGATTTGTTATTTAACCCGGCTCTTCTCCTGACCTGGTTCATCAGCTCCAGTGCTTCATCATTAACTGTGCCTGACGGTTTCATGACAATGGCTTCAGCCAGAGAGAGCAATACTTCAGGGTACCGGTACACAACTATGTCCTGTCGGCTGAATCCGCTGTTCCCAGGAACAGTGGGATCCATCTTGTATTTTTGAGGGATTGGTCCTAAATCAATAGTTGCCCTCGGATTTGCCCTGTTCACCAGCTGATTGTCATCTGAGCTGACATATTCCGTGATCAGGTATGTTTTACGGGTATCATTTGCTTCAAATGTATCATAAAACCACCATGAGCTCTGTACGGTTCCCCATCCTTTTACAGGAGAATCAGAATCAGGAGGCATTGCCATCATAAGCCATTGTGATGTGTTTGGACCGGCCTGTGAAGAAGGGATCACAAAAATATATTCCCGATTGTTATTAGTCATTCCCTCAAACTGAAAAAGTGAAGGATAATCTGTTGCCAGGGAGTATCCGTATTCTGTTCCCATAAGTTCCCGGGCAAGAGTTTCGACTTTATTGTAGTAGGTTTTATCGTTGACACTCTCATGAAGGTAAAGACGTATTAACAGTGTCTTTGCAAGGCCCCTGCTGAATTTTCCATATTCAGTGTCTTTTGGCAGTGGTAGATTATCTCCTGCAAATATAAGGTCATCTTCAATAAATTTAACCATTTCATCATTGGTAAGACGCGGCAATGGCTTTTCTTTCAAGGGGTTTTTCAAAACTTCAAGGGGAGCTACTACCAGGGGTCCGTACATGTCGAATAAAATATATGACAAATATCCCCTGGCGCAACGTACTTCAGCAAGGTATTTATTCTTTACATCCTCACTCAGGCTGCTGGTTTCAATGGCATCCATCACCAAAGTACAACGGCTGACCTTGCTGAAAAATCCATAAGGCTCTTCCCTGGTGTAGTAAAAATAAGTGACCTCATTATTTGTCTCATTGAATGAGAGTTCCGAACACAGCTTCTGAGATCCGAATTTCCCCATCAGGACTTCAGTGCAAGCATCGTTGACAAACATCTGACCTCTTTCTGAGTCAGAGTTTATTCCATCCCACCAGCTGCCTCTCAACGGATAATAGCACGATAAAACCAATGCCTGGATATCGGCTTCTGTTTTGGGAAATATTGATGGATTAATTTCCGAATAATCAATCGGATCAAACTTGGTACAACTATGCATACATGACAGAAGCAGCACCAGTACTGTATATTTGAGCAAATTTTTCATATTCTTTATTTCTGATATATTAATTTAAAATGTAACATCGAGTCCGAATGTATATGTTCTAGCATTCGGATAGGCAGCGGCATAGGCATCAGTTTCCGGATCAAGCCCATTGTAAGGTGTAAATACAAACAGGTTGTTCATATCAAAATAAACGCGCAAACTGGAAAATACCTTTTGGTGAAGGATGGATACCGGTAGTGTATATCCCAGTGATATGTTCTGAAGCCGGATAAACCATGCTTTCTCATAAAACCAATCGCCGTACCCGTATCTCGACCACCCGAAAAATGAACTTGGCTGGGTGGTGGATGGATTATCTGGTGTCCATCTGGTTGTCAGAATTCTTAAACCGTTATAACCGTACTGAGCAATACCGTCTGCCGAGACTCCAAAATCCATATATGTGGGGTCCATCATTGCCCGGTCAAACATTCCGTTCAATTCAATATTTAAATCAAAAGCTTTATATCTGAAATGGTTTGACAACCCTGCAATATAACCGGGGTCAGTTGTTCCAAACAATCTTGTATCGGCATCATCAATAATGCCATCAGGCGCACCGGTCAACAGGAACTTCCCGTTCTCAACAACAGGGTCGCCGTAATCATCCCGTTTGTATCCGTTAATATCTTCAATTATTATTTGTCCCGGCCTTAAATCAGGCTGAGCAGCCGGAACAGGATCGCCAGTCTGCAGAATGCCAACCGCAACCCTTGAATATCTTGCTCTTATAGGGTCATTGGCGTTTTCATATACATTTGGCTTCCAGTCAGCTGTTCGTTCCAGCCAGTTGTCCCTGTACATTGAAAAAATAAAATCAGTGGTCCATGAAAAATCGGCGCCTGTTAGATTCTTTGTATTAATTGTAGCTTCAAAGCCTTTACTCTTTGTTTTCCCGATATTAGCCATTACAAAACTGATATCGTGATATGTATTTAAGAGTTTATAGTTCAGAAGATCAGAGATTACTCTATGGTAATATTCGAATGAACCTCCGATTTTACCATCATACAAGGCAAAATCCAATCCAAAGTTTAATTCAGTTGTGGTCTCCCATTTTAAATCAGGATTTTCAAGACGCGCCTGAAAAACGCCTATCTGAGGGGTGCCGTCAGCATTATTCCATGCAGGCATAGCGTAATAGGATGCAAAAGCATTGCTGCCTATGCTTGAATTTCCTGTTTGTCCATAGCTTATACGCAGTTTAAGCATTGATACTGTCGGGACCATAAATTTCAAAAATTCTTCATCCGCCATGTTCCAGGCAACTGCAACAGAGGGAAAGAATCCCCATTTATTATTCTTGGCAAAGACACTTGCTCCATCCGCACGGAAGGTTGCAGTCAGGAGGTAACGATCCAGCAAAGTATAGTTAAACCTTGTAAAATATGACATTATATTGTTTTCGTTTCCCCATGAACCAACGATTTTCGTTCCCGAACCTGCATTGAGGTTATTCCAGCTGAAACCGTCAGTGAGAAAATTATTATTACCGGCGTTATTCCCGTTGGCCTTGAATTTTTCTGCTGACACACCAAGTAAGGCACCGAACTGATGCACATCATTTAATTTTGCAGTATAATTTGCTGTACCTTCAATCAGATACTGCTCATTTAAAATCTGATTTATGGTTGCAATACCGCCTCCAAGTGCTCCGTGTAAAGTTGTTTTTGGCATGTAGGTTTTTCTTCCCTGGTATGCTATGTCTGTCCCTGCATTCAATTTTATAAACAGCCCTTTTAACGGTTCGGCCGTCAGATTAAGGTTAGCAAGGAGCCGGTCCATATACCCTTTGTCAATAACAGTGAGTAAAGAATACGGGTTAGGCTGCGTTGGCAGTAGCGGATTAATCGGGTATTGGCCGTCTTCGGTAATGGCAGTGATATGCGGTCCCATCTGGACAGCTGCACGAAGCAATCCCGATTTTTCCCATGGCTGGTTGCCAAGAGGGGTGTTATCATTATCAATACGGCTGGCATTCAGGTTGAGACCCACCTTAAAATACTTATTGAGTGTCTGATCCAGATTTATCTTGCCTGTGTACCGTTTCATTTCAGAATTTTTTATGATCCCTTTCTGATCAAAAAAATTCACGGATACCATGTATTTAGTCTGCTCGGTTCCTCCCCGGACGCTCAGGTTATGTTGCTGGATACTGCCGGTCCTTGTAATAAGCTTAACCCAGTCGGTTCCTTCCCCTGCATTGCTGATCTGGGTATCTGTATATGGCAGTTTGTAGGAAACACCATTCTTGGGAAATTGCATAGCTGTTTCAAGAGAACGGGTTCCATACGGGATAACATCATTTTCAAACATCCACATATCCCAGCTAGACACATTTTTTTGATCCATCCATTCTTTAAGACCAAACACGTCAAATATGTTAGCATGCTTCTGAATGGCATATGATGTATTATAGGTAACAAGGGCTTTCCCCGTTATACCTCTTTTTGTTGAAATAAGTACAACCCCATGAGCAGCCCTGGCTCCATAAATTGCTGTGGCAGAAGCGTCTTTAAGTACTTCAACTGAAGAAATATCGTTGGGGTTGACAAAGTTCAGGATACTTTGTGTCCCGGCATCCAGCCGTTCGTTGCCGCTGCCGGGCTGATCGAGGGTGGCTATCGGGAATCCGTCAACAATATACAAAGGCTGGTTGCTTGCGTTAACCGAACCTGCACCGCGAATCAATATATCCAGTCCGCCACCGGGCTGAGCGCTGTTCTGGGTAATCGAAAGTCCTGCCGCCTTACCCTTTAATGCATGTCCTATTGATGAAGCAACCGACAGGTTAACATCTGAAGCCTTTACCGATGAGACAGACCCGGTCAGATCTCTTTTCCTTACCGTACCGTATGCAATAACCACCACCTCATCTATTACCTTGTTGTCTTCCTGCATTGTCACATTGATAGTTGTTTTTCCGGCAACCGGAATCTCCTGGGTTAACATGCCTATGAAGGAAAAAACAAGAGTCGCATTATCAGGAACATTGGCAATAGTAAAACTCCCGTTAGCATCTGTACTAACTCCTTTGGTAGTTCCTTTTATTTTAACTGTTACGGCCTGGGTTGGCTCACCTGAGACGAATGTTACTTTACCCGATACGGTTTTTGTCGTCTGAGTCTGCGCATATGTCACGGTGCTGATTGTCGCCAGAAACACCAGCACGATTATTTTGATCGAGGGTTTCAGCCTGGTTAAGATATTTACAACACCGGGAAGCAAGGTTCCAGGTGAATGCTTCGATGCTTTCCTTTTCATACTCATGTATTTTTGATTGAAATAATGCAGAGGTTGGATCATTGTAATTTATTTTTTTGGGTCCGGTTATTAAGCTGTATTTTGAAAAACTGCCATAAGGATATCCCCATTTTTTAAGCGGATCAGAAGCTCCGGGTTAATATGGTCATTATCAATACTCAAGGCAAAAAAAGTCAGGTAATTCG
>Ga0209575_10001203_pt1 | contig 11034 bp, 7 predicted proteins | sample Medcelwee11metaG_FD_187172 | JGI IMG/M metagenome (GOLD analysis project Ga0209575, IMG submission 187172) | Freshwater pond sediment microbial communities from the University of Edinburgh, under environmental carbon perturbations - Medium... | ecosystem: Environmental > Aquatic > Freshwater >...
AAAAAATATATCGGTTATGTGTCCAAATCAAAGATATTTAGTTCGTACCGGCATGTGTTGGTTCATTTTTCGGATGAATAGTTTTTTTAGCGAATAGCGAATAACTAATAGCGAATAGTTGTATCAATTGACTCCGGTTTTAACCAGAGTGATAAATGACATAGATCAACAATAAACATTATAATAAAACATGAAAACTGATAAACTGACATATACAGATGCTGTTGCAGAACTTGAAGCTATTTTGAGGTCACTTGAGAACTCTGATGAAGTTGATATGGACAGCATCTCTTCTAAGGTAAAAAGAGCTGCCGAATTGATGGATTTTTGCAAAAAAAAGCTGCATGTGCTCGATGAGACCCTCGAAAAAATGATAGCAGAACTATGAACACAGAGTGATTTTTGATTATTTATGAGCCATAAATGTAAAAAAAACCGCAATATTGTAAAAAAATATAGCGGTTTTTTTTGTAGGGTATCAGTTTGCTGATAAATTGAAAATTATCTTATTGTTTTTTGTAAGAAAAAAATTAAACACAAGATAATCAGAATTTTGTGTTAAATATTTATGTTATGTGCCGAAGTATTTACAAAAATATATCTACTCTTTTTGTCTAAAACAAGACATTCTGTTGATGATTTTATCGTTTTTTTTTCAAAATGTAAGCTTAGCCTATTGTTTTTTAACTTGCAATCGCATATATTTGCCCTCGTGAAAAGTCAAAATATATCAATAAACTTGAAGTTAAATAAAAAATGGTAAATTTATGAGAAAACTAACGTTCTTATTCGCCTGCTTGTTTCTAGTAGGCGTAAGTGTTGTGCTTGCTCAATCCTCCATTTCGGGAAAGGTAGTTTCCGCAGAAAATGGTGAGGAGATAGTAGGTGCTACTGTGATGGTGAAAGGTACCACAACGGGTACAATTACCAATGTAGATGGAAATTTTACAGTTTCATTGCCTGGTACTAACAAAACTCTTGTGGTTTCTTATGTTGGGATGAAAACTTTAGAAGTCCAGGCGACTCCCAATATGGTGGTTCGCATGGAATCCGATGCAGAGGTATTGGAAGAAGTGATTGTTGTTGCTTATGGTTCTGCAAAGAAATCTGCATTTACCGGATCTGCAGCAGTTATTAAAGCTGATAAACTTTCACAAAGATCGGTATCGAATGTTACCAACGCTTTAGCTGGTCAGGTAGCCGGGGTTCAGGTTACCTCAAGTAATGGTCAGCCCGGTACAACTTCTACAGTACGTATTCGTGGTATTGGTTCGATGAGTGCAAGCAATGCTCCTCTTTATGTTGTTGATGGTGTACCATACGATGGTAGTATCTCTGCAATTAACCCGCAGGATATCGAGAGCATGACTGTTCTTAAAGATGCTGCAGCCAATGCTATTTATGGTTCACGTGGTGCTAATGGTGTTATTTTAATAACAACCAAGAAATCTAATACAAAAGAAGCAGTAATTACAGTTGATGCTAAGTGGGGTTCAAACTCAAGGTCTGTGCCTAACTACGATGTTATGACCGACCCTGCAATGTATTATGAGACATTCTATAAATCATTATATAATTCCAGAGTAAATAATGGTCAAAGTGCAGCAGCTGCCTATGCTTATGCTGATGCAACTTTAACCTCAAATGCAGGCTTAGGTTATATGGTATATACAGTTCCTGCCGGTGAAAAATTTATTGGCACAAACTTTAAATTAAATCCTAATGCAACCCTTGGTTATAAAGATGCAGATTATTACTATACTCCTGATAATTGGTACAATGAACTTTTTGATAAAGGGAATGTCCGTCAGGAATATAATGTTTCTGTTTCAGGTTCTTCTGATAAATTAAATTATTACATGTCTGCCGGTTATCTTGATGATAGTGGTATTGTTGCCGGATCTGGATTTAATCGTTACACAGGACTTGCCAAAGTTGATTATCAGGCAAAGAAATGGTTAAAGATTGGGACAAATATTGGTATCACCAATTATGATATCCAGTCTCCCGGAAGTCAAACATCATGGGGTTCTTCAGGCAACTTGTTTTATGTAAGTAATATGATTGCGCCAATTTATCCAATGTATGTACGCAACCTTGATGGAAGTAAAAAAGTAGACTTCAGAGGAATTACTGTATATGACTTTGGTGGTTCTTCAACCAACTTTACCCGTGCATTTATGCCATTGGCAAACCCGGGGATAACATTGAAATTGGATGAATCGCACCAGTATACAGATGTTGTTAATGCAAAATGGTATGCCATCGCAACGCTTTTCGAAGGTTTTCAATTGACAGCCAACTTTGCTACCAACATGACCAATGAACGTTCTAACACTTTAAATAATCAATTTTACGGAGGTAGTGTCGGAAGTAGTGGTTACACATATGTTTCACACTATCGTCAGTTAGGTGTCAATCAACAGTACCTTGCAACTTATCGTAAAACACTATCGGATGTACACAATATTGATATTTTAGCAGGTTATGAATCCTATAGCCTCAAAATGCAGAACTTAGAAGGTGCAAATACCTTGTTGTACAATCCTTATATCGGGGAGTTGGATAATGCTATTCAAACACCACCTTCAAAATATGCTACCATAGGTTATCTTACACGTGTTCAATACGATTATGATGGTAAGTATTTCTTTAGTGGATCATATCGTCGTGATGCTTCTTCACGTTTCCATCCGGATAATCGTTGGGGTAATTTTGGTAGCGCGGGAGCATCCTGGCTTGCATCAAAAGAAGATTTCATGAGTGATTTGGATTGGGTAGATATGTTGAAGGTGAAAGCAAGTTATGGTGAACAGGGTAATGACGATATTGGTAATTATTACGCCTATCTTGATCAATATGCTGTTGCTAACAGTAATGGAGATTTCGCAGTATCATTCAAATATAAAGGAAACAAGGATATTACCTGGGAAACTTCACATGCATTTAATACAGGTCTTGATTTTGAATTGTTTGACCGCAGACTTAATGGTTCTGTTGAGTACTTTGTAAGAACAACAACAGACTTGTTATATAATCAACCTGTTCCAGTTTCTGCAGGTTATAATTCTATCCCTACTAACATTGGATCGATTGTTAATAATGGTGTGGAACTTGATTTGAACGGAGTCATCTATAAAAGTAAAGATATTGAGTGGGTTGCCAACTTCAATGCTACTTCATATAAAAATGAGATCACTGATTTAGCTGATAATATCAAGGTAACAGGTCAAAAAGGAACCAATTATATTTATAAAATCGGAGGTTCTCTGTATAATACTTATATGAGAGAATATGCAGGCGTAGATCAGGTTACTGGAAAGGCATTGTATTATCTTGATCCTGACAATGGTGACAGAACTACAACTGATGATTATCAAAAAGCTAAACAATCAGACCTAGGAAGTACGTTGCCTAAAGTCTATGGTGGTTTCGGAACACAGGTAAATGCTTACGGATTTGACTTGTCACTTCAGATGTCATATCAACTGGGTGGTAAATTATACGATGGTTCTTACGAAGCATTGATGCATAGTGGTGACGGGAAAGGAACAAACTGGCATAAAGACATCCTGAAATCATGGACACCGGAAAATCCTTCAACTACAATTCCACGTTTAAGCGCATTAGATGTTACTTATCAATATCAATCTTCCCGCTTCTTAACCAGTTCAGATTATTTAAGTCTTAACAGTGTAATGTTCGGATATACATTACCAAAAAGTCTGATTAGTAAACTTCAGTTAACAAGCTTCAGATTGTATGTTTCAGGCGATAATTTAGGTGTTTTATCTGCACGTAAAGGTTTAGACCCAAGACAATCATTAGGTTTGGGTAGTTCAACAACTTCCGGTAACTTTAGTTACTCAGCTTTGAAAACTATTACCGGAGGTATCTCAATTAAATTTTAATATTTTAATATATAAAATTAAACATTATGAAATTAGCTCATAAAATATTTATTTTCACATTGGGATGTGGCCTTGTGACTTCATGTACAGATTTAGACACATACCCTGAAGGTGGCGATTTTACTGCCGACCAAAAAACTGCAACTGTCGCTGCACTTCCTCAAAGATTGTCGGCAGACGTGAATGGTATGTTTGCTGTGATTGGCAAACAGTATTGCGTGTATGGATCAAAAACATCCAGAGATGATGACGCAGGTTATCCCACGGTTTGTTTATCGCAGGATTTGAATGGCCCCGATATGGTCAGCGATAATAGTAATTATAACTGGTTTACAGTAAGTAGTCAGTATCAGGACAGAAGTGATACTTATGCTAACCCTTACATGCGTTGGGCAGTTTTCTATAATCAACTCAAGTTAGCTAATGATATTCTGGCTACTATTCCTGCTGATACAGATATTCCTCTATTGAAGATTTATAAAGCTCAGGCAAAAGCTGTGAGAGCATTTGATTATTTGTCGTTAGTTCCTTATTTCCAGTTTAAGTACAAAGGAAATGAAGATAAACCTTCAGTGCCGATTTTAACAGATAATATGGCCGGAAGTCCGTCGAATAATCCCCGCGCAACTTTAGCGGCTGTTTATGAGTTGATCATGTCGGACTTAACTTCAGCTATTACTGACCTTGAAGGTTATGTGAGAACTTCTAAATCAGAAATTGATCAAAAAGTGGCTTATGGATTGCGTGCACGTGCCAATTTGTATATGGAAAACTGGGCTGCAGCTGCAGCGGATGCTGATAAAGCAATGGCAGGTTATACTCCGTATTCAATTTCAGATGTATCAGAACCCACTTTTATTGATGCTACGGATCCGAACTGGATGTGGGCAATTATTATTACTCCGACCAATATGCCTGATGCGTATCCATCATGGCCATCAGTACTTGGATCTTTTTCAGGAGATTCTTACTCTGCTGGTGTAGGATGTTATAAGTCAGTGAACAAACTTTTATATAATAAAATTCCGGCTACTGATGTTAGAAAAGGTTGGTGGGTTGATGAAAATTTAAATTCTCCTAATTTAGCCAATGTTACCTGGGGCGGCGCAACAGGTAATGCGGTTGCTGCTCTTTCAATCACTGATATTAAATTGCCGTTTATTCCTTATACCAATGTTAAGTTTGGACAATATGGGTTTATTGGTAATAACATCAATGCAGGAGACTGGTGTCTGATGCGTGTTGAAGAAATGATTCTTATTAAAGCGGAAGCTACTGCCATGGCAGGTGATTTGCCCGCTGGAAAAACGATATTGAAAAATTTCGTAAGTACCTACAGAGATCCGGCTTATACTACTTCTACAGCAGCCAGTGCTCAGGCTTTTCAGGATGAAGTTTGGTTGCAAAGAAGAATTGAACTTTGGGGTGAAGGTTTCTCAATGTCCGATATTATGCGCTTAGAGAAAAATATCGTCCGCTTCAAAGAAGGTGTTACCTCTAATTTCCCGGATGATTTCAAATTCAATATCGCTGCAGGTGATGAATATTTGTTGATGAGAATACCGCAAAAGGAAACTAATAACAACCTCGGAATTCCTTTGTCAGCCAATAATAATGGTGGTACGGCACCAGAACCAAATGATGGTGCTGCTTTAAGGGATGGAGTGACTGATTAATTAACAATATAGAAAGGAAATTTATATGAAAACAAATAAAGTAAATTTATTGATGACATTCTTTGCAATGTTGTTATTTGCAGCTTGTACAGAGGAAATTGTACGGGACCCATCGCCGATTGCTAATCCGAACAGCACTAATGTGTATTTTTCTGTAACAAATAATGTTAATCCGGTATTAGCGCTTGAGCAGGATAGTTTCATGGTGATTATAATCAGAGAAAATGATGCTGCCGCTCTGGAAGTAGCATTGACTGCTGAGAATGTTTATGGTGACATTTTCACTGTTCCTTCTAAAGTTTCATTTGCAGCGGGTGAAGACTCCGTTGAAATTAAAATTACTGTGAAGGATATGGAGCTGATGAAAAAATACAAATTAGCTATCAGTGTTGATCAGGAACAAACTAATCCTTATGTTGCGCAGCCAGTGTATCCAAGGATTGACATAAACGTTCTGAAGGAAGATTTTGCTCCGTTTGCTGAAGGTACTTATACTAGTGAGTTTTTCGAAGATGCTTGGCCAGCAACACTTGAGTATTCACCCGCAACCAAAATCTATAGATTTAAGGATTGTTGGATGCCAGATTATGATGTGACATTCAAATGGGATGAAACCGCAAAGCCAGGTGAAGTAAATATAATCGGAACTTCAACACCAGAAAAGGATTTTATTTTCCTTCAAACAGGATATGTTCATCCAACTTATGGCATGATATCAGCTTATTATCCAACTGCGAATATAAGTTATTATGTCAGCGCAACTAAAACATTTACTTTCCCAATTACCTGGAAGGTAGCAGCTGGTAGTTTTGGAGCTTATGCTGATAAATATGTTATAACTCAGGAACTTTAAAAAGTTCGAAGAGAATCCTTTTAAGGATTTTCAATGAGTGTCAAAAAAAATAGTTGCAGATTTTATTCTGCAACTATTTTTTTTATTTCAAAAATTTCTTCAATCACCTCTAATCCTGTACGAACAGCTGTATCTTCTTATATGACATTCCCTTTTTTATCTTTCATGACCACCACAATCTCAGAATCAACGCTTTCCTTGATGTGACGATCCATTTTTCCTCTGACAGGTGCTTTTAATATCCCGGATTTCTTTATTCTTGCTTTTACACTTAAAGAGTAATTGCTGTTTATCAGTTCTATTTTTAATTGATCTTCTGCATATTTCAGTTCACGTATCTTAGCTCCATTATAAGTGGAAAAATGATAAAATTTTCCATTACAGTAGAGAAAACTGATAAAACCGACAAATGAACTTCCTAACCAGGGTATTTTTGCGATGCTAATCATGATGCACGCATCAGAATGAGTGAAATTATTGCTGTGTAACCAAATCCATGATTCAGGAAATGATTTTCCCCAATCTTTTTCAATATATCCTTTGCCTCCGGAAAAATCAATGAGTTGGTTGTCAATGGTTAAGCTGCCGTCAATACGGAGACTCACTGATACAATGCCATGTTTACATTCCATAAACGGAACAAATGAATACCAGCCCATGATACCGGGAGATAACAAAGACGTAGGATATTTAATAATATTTGTGTATACTAAATGTCCCTCAACTTTGATAGATGGAGCATCAATTCTTAAACTGATATAGTCCCGCGTAAAAACGGACTCACCAATCTGTACCTTAAATGCATCTTTGCTGTAACTGAAATCTGATAACGGGTATTCAATATACTGCGTTTCCCCTGTAATGCCATTGATTATCTGAATAAATGCGTGAGGATGTTCGACATTCAAAGAAATGCCGGGAATAAAAGAATAAACGACATCAATTTGTGCTGATACATGCTTGAAGTACCAACCCTCAAAGTATTGCTTTGAAGTCAGATTCCCCTGAAAAATCTCAGGTCTGAAGATACTCATAGGTTTTTGTGTAAATAAGTTTCAGTCACAAGTTGATGTCGTTTATTATTATAACACTTTTTTGTTTATTAATTTGAAAAAATCGTTCCCTTTGTCATCTACTAAAATAAATGCAGGGAAGTTCTCCACTTCAATTTTCCAGATAGCTTCCATTCCTAACTCAGGATAGGCAAGACATTCCACTTTTTTGATGTTTTGCTGTGCAAGAATGGCGGCTGGTCCGCCGATGGAACCTAAATAAAAACCTCCGTATTTCAGGCAGGCATCAGTGACCTGCTGACTGCGGTTGCCTTTGGCTATCATAATCATGCTTCCTCCCTGCGATTGAAATAAATCGACATATGAATCCATACGGCCGGCTGTAGTCGGACCAAACGAACCGGAAGGCATTCCTTTGGGCGTTTTGGCTGGACCGGCATAATAAATCGGATGATCTTTTACGTATTGCGGTAATTCTTTTCCTTCATCAAGTAATTCCTTCAGCTTTGCATGAGCTATATCGCGACCAACCACAATGGTTCCTGTAAGCGATAGGCGGGTAGAAACCGGATACTGACTTAATGTGGCCAGGATTTCTTTCATCGGACGGTTCAAATCAATTTTCACAGCATTGCCTTCGCCCTGAATTCTGTACTCTTCAGGTATGTATTTGCTCGGATTGTCTTCCAGCTTTTCCAGCCAAATGCCGTCTTTGTTGATTTTACCTTTGATGTTTCTATCGGCTGAACAGGAAACTGCCATGCCAACAAAACAGGATGCACCATGACGGGATAGTCTGACGATGCGAATGTCGTGTGCGAAGTATTTTCCTCCAAACTGTGCTCCCATGCCAAAATCCTGTGTTGCTTTCAGGATTTTTTGCTCCATCTCTACATCACGGAAAGCTTGTCCGAGTTCGTTGCCTGTTGTAGGCAATGTATCATAATATTTTGTTGATGCGAGTTTAACGGTTTTCATACAGGCATCAGCAGAAGTACCTCCAATCACAAAAGCCAGGTGATAAGGCGGACAAGCTGCCGTACCTAGCGTTTTCATTTTTTCTGTCAGAAATTTCTCCAACGAAAGCGGATTTAATAAGGCTTTTGTTTCCTGAAACAGGTATGATTTGTTGGCAGAACCACCTCCTTTGGCAATGAACAGGAATTTATATTCGTTACCATGACCGGCCATCAGGTCGATTTGGGCAGGCAGGTTGGTTCCGGTATTCACTTCATCATACATATTCAACGCAGCGTTTTGCGAATATCTCAGATTCTCGTCCCTGTAAGTTTCGTAAATGCCTTTCGACAAGGCTTCTTCGTCGGTACCGTCGGTATAAACATTGTTGCCTTTTTTGGCGTATACCGTTGCAGTTCCTGTATCCTGACAGAAAGGCAGTACTCCTTTTGCCGCAATTTCAGCATTACGCAACATGGTTACTGCTACATATTTATCATTTTCGCTGGCTTCAGGGTCTGCCAGAATATTGGCGACTTGTTGCTGATGTTCCGGACGAAGCAGGAATGAACAATCACGCATGGCTGTGCGGGCTAATAAAGTAAGTCCTTCGGGGGCTACTTTCAAAATTTCCTGTCCTTCGAAATTTGCTGTGCCTACATAATCTTTTGTTAAAAGATAATATGCTGTGTTGTCTTTTTCCATCGGGAAAGTTTCCTGATATTTGAATTCTTTTGCCATAAATACAGTTGCTATTTTGTTATTTACTATATGAATGCAAATTTACGGTTTTTTGTTTGATTAATAAACCACATTAGTCATATAAGAACATATAAGTATTATGTATATCCATATGATGTCCTAAGTAGTCCCGTAAGGACGAAATGTCTGTAGAAAACCTAGGACATCGTACGTATAATCATTTAAGTTTTTAATCCAAACAATAGTATGATGATTTATTAAACATAATGATGCACAAATTGTTTTATATAAACTTATGTTTACTAATGTGGCTTATGTGGTGGAATTGTTTTTTGTGGTTCAATAAAAAACTGTACTTTTGTAGTCTGAAATAATAAGGGTGTTAGTTTAAGGTAAAATAATATAAATCAAAACAATATGAATAAAAAAGCTTTATTAATGATCCTCGATGGCTGGGGAATTGGCAACGGTTCGAAGGCCGATGTAATATCCTCAACTCCGACTCCTAACTGGGACAAATTAATTGCAACATATCCAAATTCTTACCTGCTGGCTTCAGGTGAAGATGTTGGTTTGCCTGAAGGACAAATGGGTAACTCGGAAGTCGGTCACCTGAATATCGGTGCCGGACGTGTTGTTTATCAGGATTTAGTGAAAATAAACATCGCTTGTCGCGACAACAGCATCTTGCAAAATCCGGAAATTATCAATGCATATACTTATGCCAGAGATAACAAAAAGAAAATCCATTTTCTCGGACTTGTTTCCGATGGTGGAGTGCATTCTTCTCTGGATCATCTTTTTAAATTATTAGATATTGCCAAAACATACGGTGTTGATGATGCTTATGTGCATTGTTTTATGGATGGTCGTGATACTGACCCTAAAAGCGGAAAAGGCTTCATCGAACAATTGGAGGCTCACACCCAATATTCAACCGGAAAAATTGCTTCGATTATCGGGCGATATTATGCCATGGATCGTGACAAACGCTGGGAACGTGTTAAAGATGCCTACGATTTGATGGTGAACGGGAAAGGAACACCTACAACTGATCCGGTAGCTGCTATGCAGGCTTCTTATGATGCAGGTGTAACTGATGAGTTTGTGAAGCCGATTGTGGTAACTGACGCTGATGGACATCCGGTGGCGAAAATTGAATCCGGTGATGTGGTGATATTTTTTAATTATCGTAATGACCGTGCAAAAGAGCTGACCATAGTATTGACTCAACAAGATATGCATGAGTTCGATATGCATACCATTCCGTTGGAGTATTATTGTATGACTCCTTACGATTCTTCATTCAAAGGATTGAAAGTATTGTTTGATAAAGATAATGTGCAGAATACCATGGGAGAGTATGTTTCTTCACTTGGCATGAAACAATTGCGTATTGCTGAGACTGAGAAGTTTGCACATGTTACTTTCTTCTTCTCGGGAGGTCGCGAAGCTGAGTTTGAAGGTGAAGAAAGAATTTTGGTTCAATCACCTAAAGTGGCAACTTACGATTTAATGCCCGAAATGAGTGCATATGGTATCAAAGATGCTTTGGTGGCTGAACTCAACAAAAATAAATTTGATTTTATCGTGCTGAACTTTGCCAATGGTGATATGGTAGGGCACACCGGAGTTCGTGAGGCTATTGTAAAAGCAATTCAGGCAGTTGATGATTGCATGGGGCAAGTGATTGATGCTGCTCGTGCCAACGACTATGAGGTAATTGTTATTGCCGATCACGGAAATGCTGACAATGCTGAAAACGAAGATGGTTCACCCAATACAGCTCATTCGCTTAATCCGGTGCCTATTGTGTATGTGACCAATCGTCCGGCTGCCGCTGTTGAAAATGGTATTCTGGCTGATGTGTCACCAACAATTTGTCAGATTCTTGGTATTGCTAAACCGGTTGAAATGACTGG
>Ga0209575_10001204_pt1 | contig 11026 bp, 8 predicted proteins | sample Medcelwee11metaG_FD_187172 | JGI IMG/M metagenome (GOLD analysis project Ga0209575, IMG submission 187172) | Freshwater pond sediment microbial communities from the University of Edinburgh, under environmental carbon perturbations - Medium... | ecosystem: Environmental > Aquatic > Freshwater >...
TCCTGCCGACAGTCTGAAACTGGATGTTATGATAGGTTTCAACTCTCCCGTATTGAAGGAACAAAGTGCAAAACTCGATAAACTGGAAGATTTTAATAAAGAAATATCGGCGGCGCGTACTTTCGTTTTTGTGAGGGAAATAGAACCTCTATTGAACATGAATCTAATCAAAGGTGGTGATTTAAAAAATGCTATCGTGATATACGACAAAATGATGTCGCAGGAAGCATTGGATGAACTTACCGATAAGTTGAACCAAAAGAAAATTGAAGCTTCTGAACTTGGCTATTTAAGCGGTGCTTTGAATTTTGATAACGAACCTGCCCGACATAAGTTACTCGATGTATTAGGCGATCTGGCTTTAGTCGGAAAACCTGTTAAGGGGAGAATTGTAGCTAATTACCCTGGTCATACCATCAACACTGAATTTGCAAAATTACTCAGAAAAAAATATTTATAACTAATAAAAAAATGCCTCAACAGCCACTAGCACAGATACATCCGAATGCAATCATTGCTCCGGATGTTGAAATCGGACCTTTTGTTTTTATTGATAAAAATGTTGAAATTGGAGCAGGAACTAAAATCGGTTCAAATGTAACCATCCTTGAAGGAACCAGGATTGGTGAAAAATGCAATATTTTTCCGGGAGCTGTCCTTGGAGGAATTCCTCAGGATTTAAAATTCAATGGAGAAGAATCGCTCGCAATCATAGGCAATAATACTACTATTCGTGAATTTGTTACTGTTAACAGAGGAACTGTGGCTAAAGGAAAAACTGTTGTGGGAAACAACTGTCTGATTATGGCCTACTCTCATGTAGCTCACGATTGTATTGTCGGAAATAATGTGATCATTGCCAATGCATCTCAACTGGGAGGCGAAGTGGAAGTAGATGATTTTGCCATTTTAGGCGGAGGAACGCTGGCACATCAGTTTTCAAAAATTGGTGCTCATGCCATGGTTCAGGGTGGCACAAAAGTTACAAAGGATGTTCCTCCATACGCAATTGCAGGAAGAGAACCCCTGACTTATGCAGGCGTAAACAGCGTTGGACTTAGAAGAAGAGGGTTCTCTAACGAACAAATTACTGTAATTCAGGACATTTACCGTATCGTTTTTCAATCCAAGTTAAACACTACCAATGCCCTCGCGAAAATTCTTGAGACGATTCCTGCTACTCCTGAAAGAGATCTCATCGTGGAATTCATCAAATCGTCCGACAGAGGCATCATAAAAGGATTTGCATAAGTTGAGAGTTGAGAATGGAAAGTTGAGAGTTGAGAATTGAAATCTCCTTATTTTTCAGCATATGTATTATCAATTGCCCCTATCTTCAGATAGGGGTTTCAGTTAAATGCTGATTGTAATGGATTGATAGAATATTAATTGACAGAGGATTCATGAAATAAACAGATATATGGAAACAACAAATGTAGAAGCACCAAAGAAAAGTCTCAATTTTATTGAACTGATGGTTGAGCAGGATTTGAAGGATGGCAGAAACAGTGGTCGGATTCAAACCCGATTTCCACCGGAGCCAAATGGTTATCTGCATATTGGTCATGCCAAAGCGATCTGTATGGACTTCGGCATTGCAAAAAAGTATGGTGGCATTTGCAACCTTCGTTTTGATGACACCAATCCTGCAAGGGAAGACGTAGAGTATGTCGATGCTATCATGGAAGATATTCAATGGTTAGGCTATGAATGGAAAAATGTCTATTATGCTTCTGATTATTTTCAGCAACTTTGGGATTTGGCTATCAAACTGATTAAAGACGGGAAAGCATATATTGATGAACAATCGGCTGAAACAATAGCAAAGCAAAAAGGCTCTCCTACTGTTCCCGGCGTTGAAAGTCCGTACCGCAACCGTCCTGTTGAAGAAAGTCTGGCGCTGTTTGAAAAAATGAACACCGGCGAAATTGCTGAAGGTGCCATGGTTTTGCGTGCTAAAATCGATATGACTTCTTCAAACATGCATTTCCGTGACCCTATTATGTACCGTATCATCACCGATCATCCGCATCATCGTACTGGTTGGACATGGAAAGCCTACCCCATGTACGACTATGCACACGGACAATCGGATTATTTTGAAGGCGTTACGCATTCTCTGTGTACTCTGGAGTTTGAAGTGCATCGTCCTCTATACGACTGGTTTATTGATCAATTCAAAGATACTGATTACCGGCCACGGCAAACAGAATTCAACCGTCTGAACATCACCTATACTGTCATGAGCAAACGCAAAATGCTACAGTTGGTGGAAGAAGAATTGGTTACTGGTTGGGATGATCCACGCATGCCGACATTGTGCGGTTTACGTCGTCGTGGTTATTCACCTGAGGCCATCCATAATTTTATCGATAAAATCGGTTATACCAAATATGATGGCATCAACGATGTCGGACTACTGGAACATGCTGCCCGTGAGACGCTTAACAAAACGGCAACCCGCGTGAATGCAGTGCTCAATCCGGTAAAACTGATAGTGACCAACTACCCAGAAGGTCAGGTTGAGAAACTTACAACAGAAAATAATCCCGAAGATGTATCGGCAGGCTCCCGGGAAATTCTTTTCTCGAAAGAATTGTATATCGAAAGAGAAGATTTCATGGAAGAAGCACCTAAAAAATTCTTCCGTATGACACCTGGGCAGGAAGTTCGCCTGAAAAGTGCTTATATAGTAAAATGTACCGGCTGTAAAAAGGATGCAGAAGGAAATATTGAAGCAATCTATTGCGAATATGATCCACTGACCAAAAGTGGCATGCCTGATTCCGGACGCAAAGTGAAAGGCACTTTGCATTGGTTATCGACGCAAAATGCTGTGCAAGCCGAAGTTCGCTTGTACGATCGCTTGTTCATGGTGGAAAATCCCTCAGCTGACGAACGCGACTTCCGTGATTTACTAAATCCCGACTCGTTGAAAGTGCTGACAAACTGTTTTGTGGAGCCATGGCTAAAAAACAAAAAACCACTTTCGAGCTTCCAGTTCCAACGCACCGGATATTTCAATATCGATCCTGACACAACTGCTGAAAGACTGATTTTCAACAGAACAGTATCGCTAAAGGATAGTTGGGCGAGAGAGCAAAACAGATAATATTCACCACTTATCACTTATCACTCATCACTCATCACTAAGAGACGCCCGAATCGGGCGTCTCTACTGTTTTTCGCTATTCGCTATTCACTCTTAACAATCCCCTCCATCACCTCATAAACAATCGGACAAGTAGAAGCATTCTCAACCGACAACATATATATCTGATAAAATTTCTTTCGGTCAGTATGAGGATATTCACGACAGGCTTTGGGACGCGACTCATAAATTGCGCAGTAATTATCTGTCCCAAGAAACGGACATGGCATTGTTTTGAACACAATATCGCCGTCTTCATCAATTCTCAGATACTGTGCTATCAGATCTACCTGTTTCATTCGAAGCGCCTTAGCCATTCGTTCCACATCTTTATCCGTGATTCTGGGCCCAAGAGTACGACAACAGTTACCACAACTCAAACAATCAATCTGAGCCGAATATTTTTCATGTAGCGCATGGATGGTTAGATCCATCTTTTCAACTTGTTTTTTATGTGTCCGGAGGTATTTCACCCAATCAGCCTTTCTGCGTTTTGCATCCTCCGACAACCTACTAATATCCATACACTTAAACTATTATTATTTTACCTTTTATCCGTCGTCAAAGATAACACATTCAGCAAATTTTCCAAAAAAGTCACACATTCGCAAAAATTAAGTATCTTTGCGACCGATATTATAAATCTTGTTACCCTTTTATGAGTCTATTAAGTAGTGTAATGGGTCAATACGATGCCCCACAAAAAGCAAAAGCACTCGGTGTTTATCCTTATTTTCGTCCCATTGAATCAGATCAGGACACGGTAGTAACTATCAACGGAAAATCCGTTCTGATGTTTGGATCAAACAGCTACCTTGGCTTAACCAACCATCCCAGATTAAAAGAAGCAGCCATCAAAGCCATTGAAAAGTATGGTACCGGATGTGCGGGTTCTCGTTTTCTGAATGGTACGCTGGATATCCATATTGAGTTGGAAGAAAGATTGGCTAAATTAGTTCATAAACAGGCAGCACTTGTTTATGCAACCGGCTTCTCGGTAAACTCGGGCGTTGTCCCCTGCATTACGGGTCGCGAAGACTATCTCATCTTTGATGAATTTGATCATGCATCCATCATTGAAGGAAAAAGGCTTTCGTTCTCCAAACAACTGAAGTACCGTCATAACGATATGGACGCCCTCGAGAAGCTATTACAGAAATGTGAGCCCGAAAGAGTGAAAGTAATTGTAGTCGACGGAGTTTTCAGTATGGAAGGCGATGTGGCTAAATTACCCGAAATAGTGGAACTATCAAAGAAATATAACGCCTCCATCATGGTCGACGAAGCACACTCACTAGGTGTTTTCGGAAAGACCGGAGCCGGCATCTGCGAACATTTCGGTGTTTCTGATGATGTAGATTTGATCATGGGTACTTTCAGCAAGTCGTTAGGTACCATCGGTGGATTTATTGCTGCTGATGAGAACATCATCAATTTCCTGAAACATAACTCACGAACATTGATTTTCAGCGCCTCCATCACTCCTGCATCTACAGCTTGTGTTATCGAAGCACTGAATGTGATGGCCGATGAAACATGGAGAAAAGATACTTTGTGGGCAAACACAAAACGCGCCAAGGAGGGTTTCCTGAAAGAAGGTTTTGAAATAGGAACAACGGAAACACCGATTATTCCGCTTTACGTTCGGGATAATACCAATACATTTGCTATGACACGAATGTTGATGGACGATGGCGTTTTTGTAAATCCTGTTGTTTCACCTGCAGTTCGTTCTGAGGATTCTCTGATACGCTATTCCCTCATGGCTACGCACACTTTCGACCAAATCGATGAATCGATCGAGAAAATATCGAAAGCAGCACGTGCCCTGGGAGTTATTGAGTAAAAAATTTTATTAATATATATCTTAATTCTATTTACCATTTAAACATTTACTATTTACTATTTGTTCGATAAGAATATCAAGCATTTGATTTCTGAATAAATTGGTAAATACTAAATGTTTAAATGGTAAATTATTTCAACAAATGATTACAGTTTCAAATTTAGCTATTCAGTTCGGAAAAAGAGTGTTGTTTTCCGATGTCAATCTCAAGTTTACCGCCGGCAACTGCTACGGCGTAATCGGTGCCAACGGTGCCGGAAAATCCACCCTGATACGTATTTTAAGTGGCGATCTCGACGCAACACGCGGCACCATACATTTCGGGCCGGGGGAGCGTTTGTCGGTACTTAAACAGGACCACTTTGAGTTTGACGAATTCACTGTCATCGAAACTGTGATGATGGGACACGATATTCTCTGGAAAGTTAAAGAGGAGAAAGATGCCATCTATCTGAAAGAAGATTTTACGGATGCCGATGGTATAAGGGCTTCAGAATTGGAAGATAAATTTTCGGAAATGAACGGATGGAATGCCGAGAGTGATGCTGCTTCTTTGTTGAGTGGTTTGGGTATCAAAGAAAACTCACATTATCAGCTGATGAAAGAGCTCAGTGGACAGGAGAAGGTTCGCGTATTACTTGCAAGGGCATTGTTCGGAAAACCCGACAACCTCTTGCTGGATGAGCCTACCAACGACCTCGATGTGGATACAGTGATGTGGCTCGAAAACTATCTGGCTAATTATGACAATACGGTACTGGTAGTTTCCCACGACCGCCACTTCCTGGATGCCGTGAGTACGCATACCGTGGACATTGATTATGGCAAGGTGCAACTCTTTGCGGGGAACTATTCTTTTTGGTACGAATCAAGTCAGCTCGCCCTGAAACAGCAGCAGACGCAGAATAAAAAAGCGGATGAGAAACGTAAAGAACTGGAAGAATTTATCCGCCGTTTCAGTGCCAACGTAGCCAAGTCGAAACAAGCGACCAGCCGTAAAAAAATGCTCGAGAAACTTAATGTCGACGAAATTCAGCCATCAACCCGAAAGTATCCCGGAATAATTTTCACCCCCGACAGAGAACCTGGAAATATGGTTTTAGAAATTAAAGGATTAGGAAAGAAAGCGGATGATGGCACCGTACTTTTCAAGGACATTAATTTTAATGTAGAAAAGAACGATAAAATTGTCTTTGTATCGAAAGACCCGCGTGCAATGACGGCATTTTTCGAAATCATCAACGGTCACGACAAACACCATGAAGGTACTTATAATTGGGGAATTACCATCACCCACGCCTATCTTCCGCTGGATAATTCGGATTTTTTCAATACAGATTTGAATTTGGTGGACTGGCTCGGACAATTCTCGAACGATACCCTCGAATCATTTATCCGTGGCTATCTTGGGAAAATGCTTTTCTCGGGAGAAGAAATTTACAAAAAAGCAAGTGTCCTTTCCGGAGGAGAAAAGATGCGTTGCATGATTTCGCGGATGATGTTGAAAAATGCTAACGTGATGATACTGGACTCACCGGCAAACCATTTAGACCTGGAATCTATTCAGGCGTTCAACAACACACTTGTGAACTTTAAAGGTAACGTATTAATGTCATCGCACGACAGGGAATTCATTCAAACGGTTTGTAACCGCATTATTGAATTAACTCCACGTGGGATTATTGATAAACAAATGGATTTTGATGATTATGTAACTTCTGAGGAAATTAAAGCAGTCAGAGAGCGATTGTATAAATAAAGTGACAAATAAGTGATGAGTGATAAGTGATATTGTTGAACTGTTGAACTGTTGAATTGTATAATATGTAACTGTGTAAACGTTTTGCTTCGCAACACTTATCACTCATCACTTATCACTTATCACTCACTTATCACTCTCAACTATTTTTAATAAAAAAAATGCTATTATGGATGTCAACCCCGTTTTTTGGATAGGATTTATTGTCTTTGTCCTGATCATGTTAATACTTGATCTTTATGTGTTTCACAAAAAGGATTCCGTAGTCAAGGTAAAAGAAGCCTTGTTGTGGAGCGCTTTTTGGATTGGGTTGGCTTTGGTATTTAATCTTGGAGTATATTTTTTTTACGACCATACAAAAGCGATAGAGTTTTTCACGGCTTATGTTCTTGAGAAATCGCTGAGCGTTGATAATCTGTTTGTTTTCATCATGATATTCGGATTTTTCAATATCAAGCCGGAATATCAGCATCGAATTCTTTTCTGGGGGATATTGGGAGCATTGGTTATGAGAGCAGTATTTATTTTTGCCGGAGTCGCACTGATAGAACGTTTTGCGTGGGTAATGTATATTTTCGGAGCATTTCTTATCTATACTGGTATCCATATGCTCTTCGAAAAGAAAGATGCCGAAGAATTCGATCCTAACAAGAAATTCATCATTCGGGTATTCCGAAAGATTATGCGAGTAACCGATGACATGTCGGTACCTCACTTTTTTGTAAGAAAAAACAACTTACTATATGCAACACCATTTTTTGTAGTCCTGTTGTTCATTGAAGCATCAGACCTCATCTTTGCTGTTGATTCAATACCAGCTGTTTTATCAGTATCCAAAGACACATTTATTGTGTTCACCTCTAATATCTTTGCAATTCTGGGCTTACGATCGCTGTACTTCGCTCTTAGCGGGGTAATGGAGTATTTTCATTATCTCAAATATGCGTTGGCCGGCATTCTTTCATTTATAGGAATCAAGATGTGTGTCAATGAATTAGCTGCTGATTTAAATTACTCATTTCACATCTCAAATTTTGTTTCATTAGGGGTAATTGTTGTATTCCTGACTGCTTCAATTCTTCTTTCAATTGTAAAGAACAAGAAGGTCTGAAACAAACTGTATGAATTTCTGATTTAGATTTTGTAAATTTGCCCTATAATAGTATAATAAATATAATTTTATGAAAGCAAAATCATATATACTACTGACATTCTTGTTATTCACTGCTTTCTCATGTGAGCAAATCAACAATCTGCTCACTTTTTACGTCAAATCAAGCACAAGTGTCACCATTCCGAGCTCTACTCCTTTCACATTACCTTTTGAATTCATGACGCCAAACGTACAGTCTAATTCCTCACAGGAATATGAAAAGTACAATACGAATGTGGATTTGGTAAAAGATGTAAAACTGAATGAACTTAAACTGACAATTACAGCTCCTGAAGGGAAAACCTTCAGTTTCTTAAAGTCAATCTATATTTACATCTCAACAGATGATGTGGAGGAGATATTACTTGCTTCGGCCGAAAATATTGCTTCAAATGCAACATCTATCAAACTGAATACAACACAGGAAAAACTGGATGCATATATCAAAGCATCAGGCTATAAACTGCGAACTTCGGCCGTGATACGTGAAACTCTTACCCGTGACGTAAGTATCCAGATCGATTTAAAATTTAAAGTTACAGCAGATGTGCTGTAACTTTAATAGATTTTTTTATTTCTTATAGCGGAGCTTCCGGTTGTTGATCTTTATACTTCTTTTGTAAAGCTGTGAGTTTTTTATGCATTTGGGCACGCACAGATGTATATGCCTGATCGTCATAAACGCTCCTCATCTCACGGGGATCTTTCTCTAAATCATACAATTCCCACTCATCGATCTCACCATAAAAATGAATGAGTTTGTATCTTTCCGTTCTCACACCGTAATGCGGCATCACTAAACGTGGCTTTGGATATTCGTAGTAATGGTAATAGATAGCATCACGCCATTTTGTTGATTTTCCGCTTACGATTTTCCGGAATGATTCTCCCTGCATGTCTTTGGGAATTTTAATATCGGCATAATCGAGAAATGTTGATGCATAATCAATGTTCTGAATCATTTTATCACTAATGGTTCCGGCCTTAATCTCTTTAGGATAGCGTATCAGAAAGGGTGTCCGTAACGACTCTTCATACATAAACCGCTTATCGTACCATCCATGTTCGCCCAAAAAGAATCCCTGATCGGAAGTATACACCACAATGGTATTTTCATCCAAGCCGTTTTCTTTCAGGTAATCAAGCACCTCACCCACTCCATCATCGACTGATTGTACACATTTCAGATAATCCCGGATGTAACGGTTAAATCTCCATTTATCCAACTCCCGACCTTTTGGAGGATTATTTGCGAATTCCTCATTCTTAGGATTATAGGCAGCGCGCCAGGCTGCTAATTGATCAGGATCAAATCGCCTTTCAATTTCTCTGATAAAAGGTGTTTTTTTGCCGGTAACAGGATCAATCTCAAATTTCATGTGTTGTCCCCATTCCATATTTCTGGTAATCTGAATATTCTGATTCTTAGCTCCATTTCCACGACCGGAATAATCATCGTAGAAATTATCGGGCATTTCAAACACCTTGTCCTCATACAACTCAAGATACTTTGTTTCTGGCTGCCAGTTGCTATGAGGTGCCTTCTGGTGAAGAAGCAGACAAAATGGTTTTGACTTATCGCGTTTATCATTCAGCCAGTCGAGTGCAAATTGTGTGGTAAGTGTGGTAACATAACCCTGATAGTTCTTTTTTTCTCCGTTCTCAATAAACTGAGGGTTATAGTATTGTCCCTGACCGGGTAGTATGTTGGTATAATCAAATCCCTGCGGATTACCCGGAATGTGTATCTTACCTACCATCGCAGTCTGATATCCGTTTTGTTGCAATATCCTGACGAAGTTTTGCTGATCCCAGTTAAAAACAGGCTGCTGATTATCAATTTTACCATTGAGATGGCTGTACTTTCCTGTAAGCAGCACTGCACGACTTGGTCCTGATAAGGAATTGGTAACAAAAGCTTTTGTAAAAAATGCTCCTTCTTTTGCAATTCTATCGATGTTAGGTGTTTGATTTAAGCCCGAACCATAAGCACTGATTGCCTGATAGGCATGATCATCACTCATGATAAAAACAATATTTGGCTTTTGTTTTGAAAACACTGAGGCTGAGACAACTAATCCCATACCGGCCGTATAAAATGCGATTTTGGTATTCATGGTATTTTTTAAAGAAACTCCTTAAAGAGGTGCTTCGGGGTTTTGATCTTTATATTTCTTTTGCAAAGCTATGAGTTTTTTATGCATTTGGGAACGTACCGATGAATATGCCGGGTCGTCATAAACACTCTTCATCTCACGGGGATCTTCTTCTAAATCATAGAGTTCCCATTCATCCACCTTACCATAAAAATGAATGAGCTTGTATCTTTCCGTTCTCACACCATAATGTGGTATCACCGAATGTGGTTGAGGATATTCATAATAATGGTAATAGATGGCATCCCGCCATTTCGTTGATTTTCCGCTTACGATATTACGGAATGACTCACCCTGAATGTCTTTTGGAATTTGAATGCCTGCATAATCGAGAAAAGTCGCTGCAAAATCTATGTTCTGAACCAGCTTATCACATACGGTTCCTGATTTAATCTCCTTAGGATAGCGTATCAGCAGTGGGGTGCGTAACGATTCCTCATACATAAACCGCTTATCGAACCATCCATGTTCGCCCAGATAAAAGCCCTGATCTGAAGTATACACTACGATAGTATTCTCTTCTAACCCGTTTTCTTTCAGATAATCAAGCACTTCTCCCACTCCATCGTCGACCGATTGAATACATCTGAGATAATCTTTGATATATCGGTTATATTTCCATATCTTCAACTCATTATCTTTCGGAGGATTATTCAAAAATGCTTCGTTATCAGGATTGTAAGCCGCACGCCATGCAGCCAACTGATCCGGATCAAGACGCGATTCAAGTTCTTTCCCAAAAGGCGTTTTTTTGCCTGAAAACGGATCATTTTCAAACTTCATGTCTTGTCCCCATTCCATATCCCGTCCAATTTCCATTTTTTGATGCTTAGCCGCCATGCCGCGACCGGAATAATCATCGAAGAAATTTTCCGGAACTTTAAATTCCTTGTCATCAAACAAATTGAGATATTTTCCTTCCGGCTGCCACCCTCGATGAGGTGCTTTTTGATGATAAAGC
>Ga0209575_10001205_pt1 | contig 11010 bp, 9 predicted proteins | sample Medcelwee11metaG_FD_187172 | JGI IMG/M metagenome (GOLD analysis project Ga0209575, IMG submission 187172) | Freshwater pond sediment microbial communities from the University of Edinburgh, under environmental carbon perturbations - Medium... | ecosystem: Environmental > Aquatic > Freshwater >...
GTTCATGGTTTAGCTCCGTTTAACTGTTCATGAAAACGAATGTCATACTACCACTCACTCTTCATTTGTCAACACTTTTCCCCCCGCCAAAATTCCTTTCCACCTCTTCGAGGAACCACTTCAAAATAATGTGACCAATCCGGAGCGAAAATGAAATCTCACATTTTTGCCTTGCGTGTATTTTTTTCGCACAGGAGAATTCATATTTCGGAGAACCGATTTTTTACATTCAATTTATCACCCCAACCCACACACGCCAGCAGTTCCGGCTCATTGTGGCCCAGTTGACCGTTTTGTGTTTTGCATGAAAACGCCGTTCAAACCTCACGACCTGACCGCCATGCGATACCCCAAATCCAACAGAAAGCCAGAGGCTCCGACTGAACATCCGCCACTGCCGCTCGAAAGCTGCCTGGCCAAATCGCGAAAAATCGATGCCGACCGCTCCATTGCCGGGCGAACGGTGCTCGACCACTGCCGCATCGCGGGCGAAGTGGCGCGGGAGCTGATCGCCCGCTCGCCCACCTTTCTGCGCGAGCCGTTCTTCCCCAGCGGCTCCGCGCTCGTCGCCGCATGCCACGATCTCGGCAAGGTCTGCCCGACCTTCCAGAAAAAAATCCATGCGGCGATTGAAAACGCCGACCCGTCGGTTCTCGCCGCGCTGCGTGACGCCGATTCTGCCCTCGATGGAAACTGGGGCGGCCATGCGGGCGTGAGCCAGTGCACTCTCGAAGCGCTGAAAGCGGGCAAAGCCGTCGCCTCGATTGCCGGTTGCCACCACGGCTACGCGCCGAACATCGGCGGACGAGCCGCCGAGGCGGAGGCGTTCGGCGGCCCGGCGTGGCAGCTCCAGCGGGCGCGGCTGCTGGAGCTGCTGATGGAGGCGACGGGCGAGCGGTTCCCGGAAATCCGCGACCCGCTGCACACCCGCGTACTGGCCGGGCTGACCTCCGTGGCGGACTGGATCGGCTCCGGCGCGGCCTTCGACGACCCCGGCGAGCCGTGGCAGGAGCGCGTCGCCGCCGCCGTCGATACCGCCGGATTTACGCCGCCGCGCCTCAGGCCGGGACTATCGTTCCGGGAGATTTTTCCCTTTGAGCCGAACCCAATCCAGCGCGGCCTGATCGAGGCGACCTGTCGCCCCGGCCTCTATATCCTCGAAGCGCCGATGGGCATCGGCAAAACCGAGGCCGCACTCTATGCCGCCTACGCCCTCGTCTCGGCTGGGGAGGCTCGCGGCATCTACTTCGCGCTGCCGACGCAACTGACCTCCAACCGCATCCACGGGCGCGTCGAGCGCTTTCTCGACCGGGTGCTCGAACCGGACTCGCCACACCGGGCCGCGCTGCTCCTGCACGGCAACGCCTGGCTGCGGGAGTTCGACCTCGGCGCGGAGGCCGCGCCCGGCTGCTCGTGGTTCAATTCGGCCAAGCGCGGCCTGCTCGCCCCCTTCGCCGTCGGCACCATCGATCAGGCGCTGATGGCCTCGATGAACGTCAAGCACGGCTTCGTGCGCGCCTTCGGCATTGCGGGCAAGGTGGTCATCCTCGACGAAGTCCACAGCTACGACGCCTACACCGGCACCATTCTCGACCGGCTGGTCGAGGAGTTGCGGCGGCTACGCTGCACGGTCATCATCCTCAGCGCCACCCTCACCGGCGAGCGCCGGAGCGCCCTGCTCGGCGCGGCCCGAAGCGCGGAGGCGGCCTACCCGCTCATCACCGCCTTGCCCACCGACGGGCCGGAGCCGCTGGAGGTCGCGCCGGAAACGCCCGCCGGAAACCGCGTCGCCATTCGCCAGACGCTCGACTGCGAGGAGGCGCTGGACGAAGCGCTCGACCGTGCGGAGCAAGGCCAGCAGGTGCTCTGGATCGAGAACACCGTCAGCGAGGCGCAGGAGGCGTTCAAGCTTCTCGCCGCCCGGTCGAGCGGCATGGCAATCGAGTGCGGCCTGCTCCATTCGCGCTTCATTCACCGCGACCGCGAGACGCTCGAAGAGGAGTGGGTGACGCGCTACGGCGCGGATGGCGCGGCGGCGCGGCGCGAGTGGGGGCGGATTCTCGTCGGAACGCAGGTGCTGGAGCAGTCGCTCGACATCGACGCCGACTTCCTCGTCACGCGCCTCTGCCCGACCGACATGCTCTTGCAGCGCATCGGGCGCTTGTGGCGGCACAGCTTCCACCAGCGCCCCGACGGAGCGAGGTGCGAAGCGTGGATCGTCAGCGCGGAATTTGAGACCGCCGAGCGGAATCCCGGCGAGGCGTTCGGCAACAGCGCCAAGGTCTATAGCCCTTACGTGCTCTTGCGGACGCTTCAGGCGTGGAGCGGCGTGGAAGCGCTCTCGCTGCCGGGCGACATTCGTGGCCTGCTCGAACGCACCTACGAAGCGATGCCGGAGAGCGAGGCGATGGTGAAACTCAAAGCCGACCTCCAGAAACACAAGGCGAAGCTCGAAAGCTTCGCGCTTCAGAGCGTCTCGCCGGGCCTCGGCGCGAAGCCCGACACCAACGTCGCCACCCGCTACAGCGACATCGAAACCGTCGAGCTGCTCCTGCTGCAATCGGTCAGCCACAACCACGCGGCGCGCGAAACCACGGTGACGCTGCTCGATGGCCAGAAGTTCACCCTGCCGCACGAATTCGCCGCCGGGCGGAAACGGGAGCAGCGGCAGCTCGCCGCCCGTCTCGCCACGCAAACGCTTCAGGTCGCCGATTACGCCGCGCCCACGGCGCCCGGACGCAACACGCTTTCGTGGCTCAAGCCCTACTTCTACCTCGGCGACCCGTCGAAGAGCGAAAGCCTGTTGCGCGTCGCCATCGTGGGCGAAGGCGGCCAACTGAGGCTGCCCGGCGGCGGCGCGGCGGCGGAGAACTACGAACTGAGTTACAACTCCCGTTTGGGATACGAATACAAAAAACGATAACCCCCATCAACACAGCCATGCAAAACCGTTTCAACCTGATCGACGAGCCGTGGATTCCCGCCGTCGGCAAAGGCTTCACGAGCCTCGGCGACATTTTCAGCGATCCCGACATTCCCGCGCTCGGCGGCAACCCGGTGCAAAAGATCGCCCTCACCAAGCTCCTGCTCGCCATCGGCCAGGCCGCCTGTACGCCGGAGAGCACGGAGGAACTCGAACAGCTCGACGCCGAAACCTTCCGCGCCGCCTGCCGCGCCTACCTCGACGAAAAACGCGACCGCTTCTGGCTCTTCGGCGAAAAGCCGTTTTTGCAGATGCCCGCCGTCAGGAGGCTGATCGAAGAGCGCAAGCAGTCTGAACTGAAAGACGCGCCCGCCGCCCCGGCAAAGAAAAAAGAAGCCGCCGAAAAACTGGCCGAAGAGAACGCCCTGCCCCGCCCAATCGGCACGGGCTTCTACCCCGACCTGCCCGCCGAGAACAACACGATTCTGAGCCAGTTCCAGATGCTCGAAACCACCGAACCCTCCGAAATGGCGCTCTTCATCGTCACGCTCATGAACTTCGCCTTTGGCGGAAAACGGATCGAAAAGAACCTCGCCCCGCTCACTCACGGATTCACGGGTAAATCGGTCTCGGCCAAGGCGGGGCCGAGCATCGGCAATTACGTCGGCTACCTGCACTCTTTCCTCACCGGCCCGACTCTGACGGACACCCTTCTGCTGAACCTGCTGTCGCGGGAGCAGATTCGCGACAACCCGTACTGGAAATCGGGCCTCGGCAAGCCACCGTGGGAAGCGATGCCGGAAGGGGAAAATTGCGCCGCCGCCGTCAACCTGAAGGAGTCCTACATGGCGACCCTGCTCTCGCTTTCACGCTTCGTGCTGCTCGACGGCGAGGGCATCTACTACGTCGAAGGGCTGCAATACCCAAGCCACAAGGAGGGGTGGCTAGAGCCGGGCATGACGATCAGCGATCAGGAAAAACAGTTGAAAGTGCTCTGGATCGATCCCGACAAGCGCCCATGGCGCGAGTTGCCCTCGATGCTCGCCTTCCTCGAAAGCAACGCCCAAAAAGGGTTCGAGTGCCAGTTCATCAAGTATGGACTCGAACGGGCAAAGCAGCGTCACCAGCAGATCGGTATCTGGTCCGGCGGACTTCGCGTCAGCGCGAACTCAGGCGACCAGTCGGTGAAGCAGGACAACGATTTTGTCGAATCCCTCTTCCTGTTCAACTCTGAGGCAATTGATAAAAACTGGTACGACCGGTTCAAGCAGGAGATGGAGTCGCTCGACCAGCTCTCCAAAAGGGTCTATTCGGCGACAAGAAGCTATTTCGACAAGCAGAACATGGACGGCGGCGCGTTGGCCTCCAACGCTTCGGGCCACTTCTGGCAGCTCTGCGAGCGGCGCTTTCAGGAGCTGGTCGATGCCTGCTATGAGCCAGACAAACTGCCCGCAATCCGCAAAGCAACCGCCTCGCTTGCCTTGCAATCCTACGACGCCTACTGCCCGAAAGAGACGGCGCGGCAGATCGATGCGTGGGCGGAATGCCGTCCGAATTTTGCGAAGCATTTCATCAACAACTGATAAAACCAACCGTTATGGACAACGAAAAGAAAACCGGCAGGCCGGAAAAGTTCGTGGAGTTTGTGATCGGGCTGTGCCAGAAGGACAAGGGGGCCGCCGCCGCGCTTCGCCGGGCGGACAATCCGGCGACCGAGTACCAGAGCTGGGAGTACCTCGCGGGCTTCAACATCGACCTCGAAAACCAGTTCGAGCGCATTCCCTTCGCCACCATCGCCGCCGCCATCGCGCGGGCCAAAGCGGAGCACAACGGCTCGGCGGGCATCGGCAAGGCCATCGCCTTCTGCTACGAAGATCGGAGCAAGAGCGATCAGGCCAAAGCGCGACTCCGGCGGCTGCTTGCCTGCGATTCGGTGAAGGAGGCTTGCCGGATTCTGCGCCCGCTCTTCAGCCTGATCGACTCGAAAGCGGCGGTAACGCTCGACTACGCAAAGCTGCTCGACCAGCTCATCTGGTTCCATCGCGACAGCAACCGCGTCAAAACAGCCTGGGCGACCGACTTTTACCGCCACGCCGCCGAGACCGAAAACGAGGAGGTGAACGCATGATCGCCACGATGCTCACCCTCAGCCGCAAGGACGTCAATGCCTTGCGCATTACGGACGATTACTCGCTGCACCGCGTCGTTTACAGCCTGTTCGAGGACGTGCGCTCGGAGGCCGAAAAGCGGTCGAGCGTGCCCAGCGGCTTTCTCTTCGCCGACAAGGGGGGCGACGCCAAAGGACGGCAAATCCTCATCCTCTCCGACAGGCCGCCGCTGCAACCGGCGCACGGAACGCTGTCGGAGTCGTGGACGGTTCCCGACCAGTTTCTCCAGCACCGCTTCTACAAGTTCGAGGTGACGCTCAACCCCACGCGCAAGGAGAACAAAAGCGGCAGGCGCGTACCAATCAAAACCCGCGAGGAGGTGGCGGCGTGGTTCGGCGGCAAGTCGCTCTCGTCGTGGGGATTCAGCGTTGACCCCGCCCGGCTCGACGTGCGGATGCTGCCGGTGATGCAGTTCAACAAGCAGGGCGACCGGCCCGTCACCCACGGAGCGGCCAGCGTGTCGGGGATGCTGCGGGTCGAGAACCGCGACCTCTTTATCGAAAGCTTCAACAAAGGCATTGGCCGGGGCCGGGCGTTCGGCTTCGGGCTGTTGCAGATCGAACCTCTCAAAGACGACTCAAACCACTAAAACCATACCACCATGAACACCATGAACAACAATCCATTCAAGGGCCAGCGCATCGAGTTCCACATCCTCCAGCCCTTCCCGGTCACCTGCCTGAACCGCGACGACGTTGGCGCACCGAAAACCGCGTCGGTCGGCGGCTCCACCCGCGCCCGCGTCAGCTCGCAGTGCTGGAAGCGACAAGTCCGCCTCGAAATGCACGAACTCGGCGTCCGGCTCGGCATCCGCAGCAAAAAGGTCGCCGATTACGTTGCCAAAGCCTGCGTCGCGCTCGGCGCGGATGAGGAAAAAGCGCAAGCGTGTGGAGAGAAAATCGCCGCCGCGTTCAGCAACGACACGCTCTTCTTTTTCAGCGAATCGGAGGCAAACGCCTACGCGCAGTACGCTGCCGAGAAGGAGTTCGACGCCGCGAAGCTCAACGACAAGGAACTGGGGAAGCTCTCGAAAAAAACGCTCAACCCGGCCAAAGATGGCCTCGATATAGCACTGTTCGGGAGGATGGTGGCGCAGGCTGCCGAGCTGAACGTCGAGGCCGCCGCGTCGTTCGCTCATGCTATTTCGACCCACAAAGTGAGCAACGAGGTCGAGTTCTTCACGGCGCTCGACGACCTTGCCGAGGAGCCGGGTTCGGCGCACATGGGCAGCCTTGAATTCAACTCCGCGACCTACTACCGCTACGTCAGCCTCGACCTCGGCCAGCTCTGGGCGAACCTCGGCGGCGCGGGCATTGCCGACGCGGTAGAGGCGTTCACCAGGGCGCTCTTCGTGGCCGTGCCGAGCGCCCGGCAAACGACGCAATCGGGCGCGTCGCCGTGGGAGTTCGCGAAAATTTACATCCGCAAGGGCCAGCGCCTTCAGGTTCCGTTCGAGACCGCCGTCAGGGCGAAGGATGGCGGATTCCTCCAGCCGAGCATCGAGGCGCTCTCCGAGTATCTCGCCAAAAAAGAGAAGCTGGCCGGGTCGCTCTTCGGCAAGGAAAAGGAGTTCACCTTCGGCGTGGACGAAGCATTCAGCATCGACGCGCTGGTCGGCGAATTGCGGAACTTTATCGAAGCGAAATCATGAGCAATCCATTCATCCTTTTATGGCTCGAAGCGCCCCTCCAGTCGTGGGGCGCTGATTCGCGCTTCGGGCGGCGCGACACGCTCGATTTCCCCACGAAGTCGGGCCTGCTCGGGCTGCTCTGCTGCGCCCTCGGCGCTGGCGGCAAACAGCGGGAACTGCTCGACGAAATGGCCAAACTCCGCCAGACAGTGCTCGCGTTCCAGCGCGAACGCGACGAGCGCCCACCGCTGCTTCGCGATTTCCAGATGGTTGGCTGCGGGTACGACAAGAAAGACCCGTGGGAATCGTTACTGATTCCAAGAAAACGCGATGGCGATATTGCGGTGGGCTGCGGCACGAAGATGACCTACCGCTACTACTTGCAGGAGGCCGCGTTTGCCGCCGCCGTGGAGGTTCCGGCGGCGCGGGCCGGGGAGTTCGCCGAAGCGCTCAAGGCTCCCGTGTGGGACATCTACTTCGGGCGGAAGTGCTGCGCGCCAACCGATCTGGTGTTCCGGGAGTGCTTCGAGTCGGAGGCGGCGGCGCTCGAAGCCGCCTCGGTCATCGCCAAAGAGAAGTCGCTCCGGGAGGCGTTCCGCGTTCGCGACTATGCGCCGGGCGACGAAAGCGCGGGCGAGGTCGTGGCGCTCAACGACGTGCCGGTGCAGTTCGGCACACGGAAAAAGTACCGTGAAAGGCGAGTAACCATAATCCACTACAGCGATGAAGAGTAACGAGCTCATCAACGAAGGGAATCCGGCGCGGCTTTTGATAAAAGTGACGCGGGAGACCCTTCCGCAGGTCAAGGAAAAGTATCCGTTTCTGTATCTTGAGAAGGGTCGGATGGAGATCGACGACAGCAGCATCAAGTGGATCGACTGCGACTGCAACGTCGTGCGCCTGCCGGTCGCCATGCTGAACTGTATTTTGCTCGGCCCCGGCACGACGGTGACGCACGAGGCGGTCAAGGTGATGGCCGCCGCCAATTGCGGCATCTGCTGGGTTGGTGACGACAGCATGATGTTTTTCGCCGGCGGGCAGACGCCAACCAGTAACACGCGGAACATGCACTCTCAGATGATGCTGGCGGCCAATCCGGCCAAATCCATCGAAGTGGCGCGGCGGATGTTCGCGTACCGCTTTCCCGACGCCGATCTGGAGAAAAAAACGCTGCCACAGATGATGGGCATGGAGGGGCTGCGGGTGCGGAAGTTTTACGAGGAGATGGCCGTGAAGTACAAGGTGGGCTGGAAGGGGCGGCGGTTCGAGCCGGGAAAATTCGAGATGAGCGACACGACCAACAAGATTCTCACGGCGGCAAACGCGGCCCTGTACAGCATCATCATGTCGGCGGTGCACAGCATGGGCTACTCGCCGCACATCGGGTTCATTCACTCCGGCAGTCCTCTGCCGTTCATTTACGATCTGGCCGATCTGTACAAGCAGCACGTCTCGGTGGAGCTGGCCTTTTCGCTCACCGCCGCGATGGCCGGGTATTACGACCGGTACAAGATCGCCACGGAGTTCCGGCGACGGGTGATCGAAATCGACCTGCTCGGCAAGATCGGCCCTGACATCGAAACCATTCTGGGGAAAAAGCAATGCTTGTCGTAGTCGCCAATGACCTGCCCCCGGCGGTGAGAGGCCGGATGAAGCTCTGGTTCATCGAACCCAGGGCGAACGTTTTTGTGTCGGGCGTGAGGGACAGCCTGGCCAGAAAGGTGGTGGACTATCTGCACGAGCACTGCCCGCCGAAAAGCGGCCTGATGATTTTCAACAGCTCGAACACGTGCCCCGGCTACGAGATTTTCGGCTTGGGCGACACGCGCAAAGAGATCACGGAAATCTCGGGCCTGCCGCTCGTGATCGAAAAATCCGCCGCCTCGCCACCAGATAACCCAAACAGCTTGACGCCAGACGTCCCGAAACCCCAGTAAAACCCAGTGTCTTCCCCACGCCCGTGGGGGTGTTTCCAATCACCACCTCAGGATTCCTCATCGTGCCCGGTCTTCCCCACGCCCGTGGGGGTGTTTCCACCGCCACCGATCCGACCTCCTAAAAGGTCTCGTCTTCCCCACGCCCGTGGGGGTGTTTCTGAAGGCGAGTGCCTTGCCCTTCGGTTTGCGGAGTCTTCCCCACGCCCGTGGGGGTGTTTCTGTATGCCAAAAGCGACTCAACGACGGGGCTCAGTCTTCCCCACGCCCGTGGGGGTGTTTCTTTTTTGCGCTCCGACGCCCGGCGACGCATACAGTCTTCCCCACGCCCGTGGGGGTGTTTCTTTTGCAGAACCAACCCCCGATTCAACTATGAAGTCTTCCCCACGCCCGTGGGGGTGTTTCTCTCATTTCGGTGTTACAAGTCCCGATTTTAGAGTCTTCCCCACGCCCGTGGGGGTGTTTCCACCATAGGCAGGCATAGGACGCGTAGCCTGAAGTCTTCCCCACGCCCGTGGGGGTGTTTCTTTCCCGTTTACGTTACAAATGCTTATCGTCGGTCTTCCCCACGCCCGTGGGGGTGTTTCTACGTGGTATAACCGAAAATATACCGGCTTATGGTCTTCCCCACGCCCGTGGGGGTGTTTCTCAAATCGAGTCTCACGCATGAAACGTTTATCCGTCTTCCCCACGCCCGTGGGGGTGTTTCTAGAATCATCGGGATTCAACCTTTCACCACAGAGTCTTCCCCACGCCCGTGGGGGTGTTTCTGATTTCGCGCCCGGTCTTGAAGCGGATGTGGTGTCTTCCCCACGCCCGTGGGGGTGTTTCCTTCGTCTTGGTCGCGATAAAGGTGTCGATCGGTCTTCCCCACGCCCGTGGGGGTGTTTCTCAACCGACGGCAACCGCCCTACGCTTACCTATAGTCTTCCCCACGCCCGTGGGGGTGTTTCCAAGAAAGATCGAAACTATGATAACTATTCGGGTCTTCCCCACGCCCGTGGGGGTGTTTCCTTGATCAAGTCTGGCCATGGCTTGACTGGTGGTCTTCCCCACGCCCGTGGGGGTGTTTCTAGATTTACCGTCGATGGTCAGCGTCGGGCCTCCGTCTTCCCCACGCCCGTGGGGGTGTTTCCTCGCGCGTCACGTCTTCCGGGACGGTTGACCGGTCTTCCCCACGCCCGTGGGGGTGTTTCCAAATCCAAGCACAGCCCGCAAGTTCCTATCGGTCTTCCCCACGCCCGTGGGGGTGTTTCTTGCGTATTTCATTGCAGCTCCTTTAGTGTTTTGTCTTCCCCACGCCCGTGGGGGTGTTTCAAAGCCACCGTCGCATCATCGGGCGGATGCAAGGTCTTCCCCACGCCCGTGGGGGTGTTTCCTTTACACTTCAGAATCTCTTAATTCTATTTGGGTCTTCCCCACGCCCGTGGGGGTGTTTCCTACAGGTGCTTCAAGTCCAAGAGGAAGGTAAAGTCTTCCCCACGCCCGTGGGGGTGTTCCTGGTCAGGCGTGAAGTCGTATTGATACGCGGCGTCTTCCCCACGCCCGTGGGGGTGCTTCCTTGCAATACGTGGACAGAATGGACAAGATGAACAATACGGACGGAAGAGGCGACGGGGTGGGGTTGCTCCGTTCGCGTGAAAAAAAAGGGCGAACACGCAGGTCCGCCCCTACAAAAACTGGATGCCCTATCGCGCAATCACGACCGTGTGCCGATGCCGAGGAGGTCGGCGATGTTGGCTTTGGGGTCGATGACGGGGCGGATGGCGGGGGTGGCGCTGGTCATGATGGTGGTGACGCCGGGGCCGTGGCCCGCTTCGCGGCAGTCGCTGTGCACCACCACGCCGATGGTGACGGCACCCTTGCGGTAGGCCCGCCCGTAGCGGTTGTCCTGGTCGAGCAGCGCCACGAAGTCGCCGAAGCGGATGCGGTCGAGGCCGAACTCGCGCACGGCGTCGGGGTCGCTGGTCACGATGTCGTAGTCGCCTTTGGCCACGTGCGCCGAGCCGATGCCAGAACCCATGCAGTAGGCCGGAACCACCGTCGTCACCGGCACTTCGAGTACGCCATCGTCGGCGACCCCGATCTTCATCTTCGCCAGAAGCGACGGATCGAGGTTGAAAAGCGCGATCTGCGGGAAGTCGGTCAGCTTCAGCCCCTGCCCTTTCGAGCGCACCATGATGGTGTCGCCGTAGGCCATCTTCTCTTTGGTTTCACGCGGAAAATCGACGATGATGTGCTCCGAGCCGCCGTGATGGCCAAGCACCACGCCGCTCTCGCCTTTGGCCTCGCCGGAGACGATGGTGGCCGTGTTGCCCACGCAGCTCAACATCTGCACGGTGACGTTCGGGTGCT
>Ga0209575_10001206_pt1 | contig 11006 bp, 9 predicted proteins | sample Medcelwee11metaG_FD_187172 | JGI IMG/M metagenome (GOLD analysis project Ga0209575, IMG submission 187172) | Freshwater pond sediment microbial communities from the University of Edinburgh, under environmental carbon perturbations - Medium... | ecosystem: Environmental > Aquatic > Freshwater >...
CAGCGCGTGCTTCTGGTCGATGACCTGCTGGCCACAGGCGGCACGGCTCTTGCCGCTGCCGGATTGGTCGAGAAGCTGGGCGGCGTCGTGGCTGGCATGGCTTTTATCGTCAATCTGCCCGACATCGGTGGTGAAAAGAAAATTCGTGAAAAAGGATATGACATCTACTCCTTGACCGAGTTCGAAGGCGACTGATGCTTTTCGAAAACTGACTGATTCATGAAGCCTCACGCTGGCTTTTTGAAAGGTGGCATGGCCACGGCGGCAATGACGGCATTGTTCTGTGCCGCGCCGTCCGTGGCCTTTTGCGCGACCGGAGGTGGGGAGCACTCCTTCCTTCCTCCGGTATGGTTGGCCCTTCCGTTTGTGCTGCTGCTCTTGATGATCGCCACCGGCCCGCTCTTCTATCCGAAATTCTGGGAGCACAACTATCAGAAAATCGCGCTTCTGCTTGGCGGCGGCGTTTCGCTCTATTATGCGGTTGCCGTGGCGGGCGGGTTGCGTCAGCTCGAGCATACGCTCGAAGAGTACATCTCCTTCATCGCCCTGATCGCCTCGCTCTTCGTCGTGGCGGGCGGTATTCTGATCAGGATCGAGAGGCGGGGAACCCCGGCGCTCAACGCGCTTCTTTTGCTGTTCGGCGCGGTGTTGTCGAATCTGGTCGGAACGACCGGGGCTTCGATGCTGCTGATCAGGCCCTATCTTAGGGTCAACGAAGGCCGCCTGAAGCCGTTCCATATCGTCTTTTTCATCTTCATCGTCAGCAACATCGGCGGCGCTTTGACGCCTATTGGCGATCCGCCGCTCTTTCTCGGCTTTCTGCGTGGAGTGCCGTTTTTATGGGTAATTCAACACCTTTGGCTACCCTGGCTGGCGACGGTCGTTCTGCTGGTCGCGATCTTTTTCGCGTTCGATGTGAAGAATGGACGGAGCAAAAGCGACGCGGCCTATTCGGGCCGCATCACGCTGACGGGCCGCAGAAATTTCATCTACCTGATTCCGCTTATCGGCTCGATCTTTCTCGATCCCGCCGTGATTGACGGATTCCCGAGTCTCCAGGAGACGCTTCATGTGCCGTTTGGCATCAGGGAGGTCATCATGCTGACGATCGCGGTCGTGGCATACAAGACGGCAAACCAGAACGCGCTGAAGGGCAACGAGTTCAACTTCGAGCCGATCAAGGAGGTCGCGTTTCTTTTCGTGGGCATCTTCGCCACCATGATCCCGGCGCTTCAGCTCATCGGCGCTTATGCGCAGTCCCATGCAGCCGACTTCACCGTCACGAAGTTTTACTGGTTCACCGGACTCTTGTCCGGAGTGCTTGACAATGCGCCGACCTATCTGAATTTTCTCGCCGGCGCGATGGGCAAGTTCGGTCTCGATGCCGGAAGTTCTGCGGACATTGCCAGATTTGCGCACGGCATCTCTTCATCGGTCGAGGGGGATGTCGAGTCCTCTCTGTACCTGATGGCCATTTCGGTGGCGGCGGTCTTTTTTGGCGCGATGACCTATATCGGCAATGCTCCGAACTTCATGGTCAAGAACATCGCCGAACAGACGGACGCTGACGTCCCCTCTTTCGTGGAATATATTTACCGCTATTCGATTCCCGTGCTGTTGCCGGTATTCGGGATCATCTGGTTTGTCATGTTCAACTGGTAGGCGTACCATGACACCTGCCGTTTCAGATAGTAAACGGCAGGATCGAAAGCCGGAAAACGCGTGGCCACTCTCATCCGGTACTCAATGACAAGAGTGACGAAACCTTTTCATTCCTCAGTTATCCTGAAACAGGCGCACTCCCTTGTGCGCTGGCGCTTTCTTTCATCAAGATCGTCGCCGCGCGGGATGTGCCGCCAGGGCGGTTATTCATCGGATTTCAGGCTTTCGCTGACCGCGTGCTTGAACTCCTTGGAGATTTTGAACGTCGGCACGTTTTTCGGTTCGACGGTCACCTTCTCGCCCGTTCTGGGGTTTCTGGCCTGCCTGAGATTCTTGTAGCGGATGTTGAACGATCCGAATCCGCGAATCTCGATGCGTTTCCCTGCCTTGAGCGAGTCGATGATGCTTTCGAACAGGCAGTCAACGACTGCTTCTGTTTCGTTCTTGGTCAGACCTGTGCGCTGGGCGATAACGTTCACCAGGTCGGCTTTGGTGGTTGTCTGTCCCATGGTAGTGTGTGCTTTGGGGTTATAGGTTTGCCAATACTTCTGATTAATACCAAAGGCGGATTGCTACTAAAACAAGAAAAACAGCGAACATCCGTCTCAACAGATCGCTTGAGAGTTCGATGGCCAGCTTTGCTCCGAAGAAAGCTCCGGCGAAAAGGCCCAAGGCGATGACCAGCCCGAACCAGACGTGCTCGGTCGTGATCTTGCCGGATTGATAATATTCGTAAACCCCGAGCAGTCCGACCGGCAGCAAGAGCGCCATGAGCGAAGTCGCGCTGGCGGTTTGCTGGCTCATGCCGAAAAAAAATACCAGCGCCGGAACGATGATCACTCCGCCACCGACGCCGAACATGCCGGAGAGCAGTCCGGCAGCGATTCCCGTGATGAACAGAATGAGCAATTGCATGATGGTTTTCGAAATGATGTTCCGTTGTTGACTTGTCAGTGTTGCTCATGCCGGAGAGCCTTCAATGGTCCCCTCCGAATTGACGATCGAGTCGATTTCAGCCGAATCGAGCGACTCCTTTTCGATCAGCCGGGCAGCCATCTCGTGTAATATCCGGCTATGCGCCGACAAAATTTTGCGCGCATTGTCCATGCATTCGGTAATGATTCTGCGCACCTCGACGTCAATCTGAAGCGCGGTATCCTCGCTGTACTCCCGGACGTGCGAATAGTCCTTGCCGAGGAACACCTCCTTGTGCCCGTCGCCGTAATTGATCGGGCCGAGTTTGTCGCTCATGCCCCAGTTCTTGACCATTTTGCGGGCGATCTCGGTCGCCTTCTCGATGTCGTTGGCCGCCCCGGTGCTTACCTCGTCGAAGATCAGCTCTTCTGCCGCCCGTCCGCCGAGCGCGTAGGTAATCATGGCGATCAGGTACTCGCGGTTCTGCGTGTACCGGTCTTCGAGCGGCAGATAGGCGGTCTGACCGAGGCTCCGGCCTCGCGGGATGATCGTCACCTTGTGGATCGGGTCGGAGCCGCTGGTGAACTTCGAGACGATCACATGGCCCGCCTCGTGGTAAGCGGTGAGCTTTTTCTGGTCGGGAGAGATGAACATGCTTCTGCGCTCCGGCCCCATGAGCACCTTGTCGCGCGCATCTTCGAAATTCTGGCCGGTGATCTCCGTCTGCTCTTTTCTTGCCGCCAAGAGCGCCGCCTCGTTGACCAGATTGGCCAGATCCGCGCCCGAAAAGCCAGGTGTGCTCTTGGCGATGACCGCCAGATCGATGTCGCCGGAGAATGGCGTATTCCGGGTGTGAATTTTCAGGATCGCCTCGCGCCCCCTGATGTCGGGCTTGTCGATGACCACCTGTCGGTCGAACCTGCCGGGGCGCAACAGCGCGGTGTCGAGCACGTCGGGGCGGTTGGTGGCGGCGATGAGAATCACGTTATCCCTGGCGGTGAAGCCGTCCATCTCGACGAGAAGCTGGTTCAGCGTCTGCTCGCGCTCGTCGTGGCCGCCGCCGAGACCCGCGCCACGGCTCCGGCCAACGGCGTCGATCTCATCGACGAAGACGATGCACGGCGAGTTTTTCTTGGCGGTCTCGAACAGGTCGCGCACCCGGGCCGCGCCGACGCCGACGAACATCTCGACGAAATCCGCGCCGGAGATCGAGAAAAACGGCACCTTCGCCTCGCCGGCAATCGCTTTGGCGAGCAGCGTCTTGCCCGTGCCGGGAGGGCCGAGGAGCAGTACGCCCTTGGGAATCTTGCCGCCGATCTTCTGGAACTTCTCCGGGTTCATGAGGAACTCGACGGTCTCCTTCAACTCTTCGACCGCCTCGTCAACACCGGCCACATCATCGAAAGTCACCTTGACGTCGAACTCGCTGACGAGTTTGGCGCGGCTCTTGCCGAAGCTGAAGATGTTTTTCTGCGCGCCGTTCTGCATCGACATGCGCTTGAAGATAAAGAAGTAGGCAAAGCCAAAAAGCACCCACGGCAGCAGGAGCAACAGGATATTGGAAAATTCGTCGCTGCCCGGCACGATCTTGAGCTGGACGCCGCTTGCCGAGAGGCTGTCGGCCTGAACGCGGTCGAAGCCCGGAAGCCTGACCATGAAGCGGTCGGAGAGGATGGTATTGCCGCTGTTCAGCCGCAGGCTGTCAGCCGCCTTGAGTTTTGCTGTAAGGAGCGCGGAGCGATCCTGGCTTATTTTGACAGTCACTTCGGTCAGCGAGCCGCTGTCGAGGATCGAACGGTATTCGTTATAGGAAATTTCCGAGGAGAGTTCCTGGGAGAAAAAGCGCTGGAATACAAACAGACCGAGCAGCGCCAGCATAAGGAAAAGGATGAACTTGGGAAACCTTCCCTCACGGCCATCTTTTCCGGGAAAACGCTCATCTGGATCCGAGCCTTTGTCTGGCGGCATGAAGCGGTTGCCGGGCCTGGTTTTCGGAGCCTTGTCGCTGCTTTTATTTGACTGCATCGGCTGTTGTTCGTGTGATGCAAGATAACTTACGGAATAATAAGTAATTAAAAGTAAAACTTTGGTGGAAACCAAAAAGTTTATCGTGAGCCTTCTCCGGCACGTTTTTTTATATGTTATTTTCTTGCCGCAGCCGGAGATATGGCTGCCGCCGAGCGCCCGGTGAGCTTTTTGTTTCGCGGTCGTTCAAATTCGGTTGCGATTGCCGAATGCAGCGAGATTTTTTTAAATTCCATGCGTTTCGACGGCGCTGCAAGAACATCTGAATGTCCGGGTTCGCTTGCCGTCACAGTTTGCCGAAATCACAAAATCTGGATCTTCGTACTATGGCCGGTCAAAAGGTTAGAACGCGATTTGCCCCATCTCCCACGGGATATCTCCATGTCGGCGGTCTTCGCACCGCGCTGTACAACTATCTGTTCGCCAAGAGAATGAACGGGGACTTCGTCATCAGAATCGAGGATACCGACCAGAGCCGCAGGGTCGAGGATGCCGAAAAGAACCTCATCAGCACACTCGAATGGGCAGGAATCATCGCCGACGAAAGCCCGATTCACGGCGGCAACTACGGCCCCTACGTGCAGTCGCAGCGCCTGTCGATCTATCGCGACTACTGCACCCGCCTGCTCGAAGACAAGAACGCGTACTACTGCTTCTCGACCTCCGAGGAGCTTGAAGAGAACCGCCAGCTCCAGCTCAAGCAGGCGCTTCAGCCCAAGTACAACCGCAAGTGGCTGCCCGAGGAGATGGGCGGCAACATGCCGGAGTCGGAGATCAAGAAGAAGCTCGACGAGGGCGCGCCCTATGTGGTGAGGATGAAGGTGCCCGATTACATTTCGGTCTGGTTCGAGGATATGATTCGCGGCCCGATCGAGTTCGATTCGGCCACCATCGACGACCAGGTTTTGATGAAGTCCGACGGCTTTCCGACCTACCACTTCGCCAGCGTTATCGACGACCATCTGATGGAGTTCACCCACATCATCCGTGGCGAGGAGTGGCTGCCGTCGATGCCGAAGCATCTGTTGCTCTACGAATTCTTCGGCTGGGAACCGCCGAAGTTCGCGCACCTGCCGCTTCTGCTCAATCCCGACCGCTCCAAGCTCAGCAAGCGCCAGGGCGACGTGGCCGTGGAGGACTACATGCGTAAGGGTTACAGCAACGAGGCGATTGTCAATTTCGTCGCGCTGCTCGGCTGGAACGAAGGCGAAGGCAGCGAGCAGGAGGTGTTCAGCATGGACGAGCTGATCTCGAAGTTTTCGCTCGAACGGGTCGGCAAGGCCGGAGCTGTGTTCAACGTCGAAAAGCTCTCCTGGCTCGAAAAGCAGTACATCAAGACCCGGCCCATCGAAAAGATCGTGGAGGGCATCAAGCCGGTGCTCCAGGCGAAGCTGGCCGAATTCTCTCCGGAGATGTCGGTCGAGCGCATCAGCTCCGACGACTATCTTGGCAAGGTGGTCGAGCTGATGCGGGAGCGCGTCAACTTCGAGCACGAGTTCGTGACCTTCAGCAGCTACTTCTTTTTCGAGCCGGAGAGCTACGAAGCCGAAGCCGTGGCCAAGCGCTGGACGCCCGAGGTGCCAGCGCTTATCCAGGAATTTGCCGAGCTGCTCGAAGCGAACGACGACTTCACCGCCGAGAACATCGAGGCGCAGCTCAAGGCGTTCGTGGCGCCGAAGGGGCTGAAGCCCGCCGTGCTGATTCATCCGCTCAGGATCGCCGCCTCCGGCGTCAGCTTCGGGCCGAGCCTCTACCACATGCTCGAAGTGCTTGGCAAGGAAGCGGTGCTCCGCCGCATTCGCCGCGCCATCGAGCGCATCGAGCTGCCCGTGGCCTGACCGTCTCCGACTGCGGGGCACTTCGGTGCCTCGCAGCAAAAAAAGTTTTTTCTGTTTTGAGTTAAAAGTGCAATTGCTATATTCACCTCACCCAATTGGACAGATAGCTCAGTTGGTAGAGCAAAGGACTGAAAATCCTTGTGTCGGGGGTTCGATTCCCTCTCTGTCCACCAGTCATACCCCGCTCCAAAGCCCCGGAACTCCCGGGGTTTTTGCTTTTCTGGCGATCCGGTTCGCTTGTGGGGTTGGGCGGAGGAGTAGTGAATCTTGAATCACTATCAGTCAATTCCTCGTCACTCCTGTGGTAAATCAAACAGCTTGCGGCGAACTTCTTTGCAGGATCCACAGAAAAGAACGCAGTTTGTACTCACTCTCGCCGGTAGTGATTTAAAGCCGGGAAAGCGCTATCTTGGTTGAAATTTTTTTGACTTTCATGTCGGTATTTGTGTGTTTAACAAGATCGTTGGCGAAGTTTTTGACGTATGCGCATCCGATTCCATCTCTCTTCTCCAATCTCCCTTGCGTGGGCCTTTCGGCCTTTCTGGCCGTCATGCGGTGATTCCGTCGGCTCGTCATCTCATCCCCAGCGCCCGGCATGAACATCACGACCGATCCGCTTCAGGAGGCCTGGCACCGGCTCGATGCTCCCGGTTCCTACGAGTGGTGGTACTTCGACGCCGAAGACGAGGAGCAGGGAATCTCCGTCGTCTTCATCTGGTTTGCCGGTTTCGCCTTCTCGCCATACTACCTCAGCCATTACGAAGAGTGGAAAGCCCGCCGCCGGGACGACCCGCCGAATCCGGTGGATTACGCCGGGTTCAGCTTTCAGCTCTACCGCGACGGGCGCGAGGTCATCAATTTCATCAAGGAAGGGCCGCGGGAGCTGTTCGCCTCCGAAGATGGCGGCATCGGCGTCCGGTTCGAGGAGAGCCGTTTCGTCTATGACCCCCAGCGCGACGAATACCGCCTCGGCATCGACTTCACCTTTCCGGCGCGAGACCGCTCGGTTCACGCTTCGTTCTCCTTCCGGCCACTGCACCGTTTCGACTACCGCCTCGACACCGCCGTGCACGATGGCATCGATTTTCGCCACCAGTGGGTTTTGAGCGTACCGAAAGCCGAGGTGCTTGGCGTTCTCGACATCAAAACGCTTGCGTCCGGCAAGCGCAAGGTTCTGCAATTCCGCGGACGGGGCTATCACGACCACAATCTCGGCATCGTGCCGATGTACGAATCGATCGACCGGTGGTACTGGGGGCGGGCATTTTCGGAACGTTACGACCTGATCTACTACGTGGTGTTCCTGCGAGGCCGCGCCTCTAGGCCGCAGGCGATCATGCTGGTTCGCGATCACGAAAGCGGCAACCCGTCAGCGTTCGACGCGGTAAGCGTGAGCGAGAGCGGCTTCACCAGAGGCCTGTTCGCGCCGGTTCACGGTCAAACGTTACGGCTTGAGGCGGCGGGCGTCAGCGTTGATATCCGGCATCGCAAGGCGCTCGATGCCGGTCCGTTCTACCTTCGGTACGCTTCCCGTTTTTCGATGACGATTGGAGACGAGCGGCTGGAAGAGGTCGGCGGTATTTCCGAGTTTCTGAATCCAGGGCCGCTGAATTCAAAGCTGATGCAATTTTTTACGGCAAGCCGCGTCTGGCGAGAGGGAAAACGGTCAGCAATGTACTTCCTGTACAATTTTTTCAAGCACCAGTTTAATTTCCGGCGCTTCTAACTACTTATTAAACATTTCGATAACACTCAGGTTGCTTATGATGCCTTTTTAAGGCGGCATTGTATAAAAAGGAAATAATTTTAAATTGAATGTCAGTCTGTAAACGCCTTCGGCACTTCCGGTAACCGTAGTGATACCGGAACACCATTGAGCCCCCGGTAAATCTTTGACGAGATACCGTCAGACGGCGGAAGCCTGCTTTATTCATACAACTCAAGTCATTTAAAGGAGATAGATAGAAATGGCGCAAACTGGTAATTTCAAAAGCCCGGCAAGAATGAGTTCGCTGGGTCAGGGTGCCGCTCCCGCTTCATCTGGTGCGGTTACTGGCGGAAAACCTCGCGAGGGCGGACTCAAGGGAGTCGATTTCGAACGCAGAGGCTTTCTGCACAAGATTGTCGGCGGAGTGGGTGCCGTCGTGGCCGTCAGCACACTGTATCCTGTCGTGAAGTACATCATTCCTCCGGCCAGGAAGATCAAGAACGTCGATGAACTTACCGTTGGAAAGGCCTCGGAAGTTCCGGATGGCAAGAGCAAGATTTTCCAGTTCAATGAGGACAAGGTCATCGTGGTCAACAAGGGTGGCGCCCTGACCGCTGTCAGCGCCGTTTGCACGCACCTCGGCTGCCTGGTGAACTGGGTTGATGCCGATAACCAGTATTTCTGCCCCTGCCACGGCGCGAAGTACAAGCTTACCGGCGAGATCATCTCCGGTCCTCAGCCCAGACCGCTGAAGCAGTACAAGGCAAGGATCGAGGGCGACAGCATCATCGTATCAAAGGCTTAAGAATCAATACCTGAAAATCAAGAGAGTCAAAACAATATGGCTGAAAATACTCCAAAGCCGGCAGCAGGCACCGCTCCTGCCAAGCCGAAACCGGCGGCCCCCGGAGCGGCGAAACCCGCTGCCCCGAAAACTGCTGCGCCGGGCGCTGCGAAACCTGCCGCCAATGCCCCCGCCAAACCGGCGGCTCCGGCTGCCGCTGCACCTTCAGGCGTTTACAAACCCCCGGTAGATCGTCCGGATCCGAATCCTTTCAAGGATTCCAAAATGAGCGCCGTGGCCGGATGGTTTCAGGAGCGCTTCTATGTGCTCAACCCGATCATCGATTACCTGAAGCACAAAGAGGTGCCGAAGCACCGCCTCTCCTTCTGGTACTATTTCGGCGGTCTCGGTCTCTTTTTCTTCGTTATCCAGATTCTCACCGGCCTTCTGCTCCTCCAGTACTACAAGCCGACTGAAACCGATGCGTTCGCTTCGTTCCTGTTCATCCAGGGCGAGGTGCCTTTTGGATGGCTGCTTCGCCAGATTCACGCCTGGAGCGCCAACCTGATGATCATGATGCTGTTCATCCACATGTTCAGCACCTTCTTCATGAAATCGTATCGCAAGCCTCGTGAGCTCATGTGGGTCAGCGGCTTCGTGCTGCTTCTGCTCAGCCTTGGCTTCGGCTTCACCGGCTACCTCCTGCCGTGGAACGAGTTGGCCTTCTTCGCCACCCAGGTTGGTACCGAAGTTCCGAAGGTCGCCCCCGGCGGCGCGTTCCTGGTCGAGATTCTTCGCGGCGGCCCCGAGGTTGGCGGCGAAACCCTCACCCGCATGTTCTCGCTGCACGTCGTGCTGCTTCCCGGCTTGGTCATGCTGGTGCTGGCCGCTCACCTGACCCTCGTGCAGATTCTCGGCACCTCCGCTCCGATCGGCTACAAAGAGGCTGGCCTCATTAAAGGCTACGACAAGTTCTTCCCGACCTTCCTTGCCAAGGACGGTATTGGTTGGCTCATCGGCTTCGCCCTGCTTGTCTATCTGGCCGTGATGTTCCCCTGGGAGATTGGCGTTAAGGCAAACCCGCTCTCCCCGGCTCCGCTGGGCATCAAGCCGGAGTGGTACTTCTGGGCGCAGTTCCAGTTGCTCAAGGACTTCAAGTTCGAGGGCGGCGAGCTTCTGGCCATCATTCTCTTCACCATCGGTGGCGTTGTCTGGCTGCTTGTGCCCTTCATCGATCGCCAGGCTTCGGAGGAGAAGAAAAGCCCCATCTTCACCATATTCGGTATTCTGGTGCTGGCATTCCTGGTCATCAATACCTACAGGGTCTATGCCGAGTATTCGATGCTCAAATAAGATTCCTGTTTCATAGGACAATGAAAAAGCCCGGATTTCCGGGCTTTTTCTGTTTGGAGATTTTTTTGGGAGGGGAGTATTTACAGGTCGTATAAGTCCTATAGGTTTTATACGACCTATAAGGATAAGAGATTTCAATGCTCAACTGCTCTTTTCCAGCAGCGCTCCCATTTCGTAGCCGCTGAGGAAGGCGGTGATTTCGAGTTGTTCGATGGTGTCAAGCCAGGTGCTCAGCACGGCTGGTTCGTTTGCTGCCGCTTGTTGTGCTTCGGTGGTTTCAATCAGCGCTTGCACCATGATCCAGGAGGCGAAAAGGCTGAGCTGGCGTTCGCGGAACCACTCCTTGCCGTGCAGGTGCTGCACCTGCATGAAGGCTTTGAAGTGGCGGTCGCCCGATTCGTGGAGTGCCCGGATCGAGTTCATGAGCTGCTCATCCGGAGTTTCATCGCTGCCGGTCTCTGTCCGCCGGGCGAGCAGGCAGGAGAACAGATCGACAGCTCCCGCGCCGCTCACGGGCCACGAGGGGTGGTCGGCTATCACCGTTTCAAGCGTGTTGCCGAGCATCCACTGATCGATGAGCTGCTTTTCGAGAAGCCTGTCGGCTCGCAGCATCTCCTGAAGGCTTTCGAGTGCGATGAGGATTCTCGCCATTGGTCGGAATGCGTCGCTCTTCTTTCCATTGATGCCGAGCACGGCTTTGATCCGGTTCGATCCGGCAGTT
>Ga0209575_10001207_pt1 | contig 11005 bp, 7 predicted proteins | sample Medcelwee11metaG_FD_187172 | JGI IMG/M metagenome (GOLD analysis project Ga0209575, IMG submission 187172) | Freshwater pond sediment microbial communities from the University of Edinburgh, under environmental carbon perturbations - Medium... | ecosystem: Environmental > Aquatic > Freshwater >...
AATAAATCGCGTACCATGAAGTTAATACTAAGAACTCTGTTAAGAAATGTCTGACGAAGTCCCAAATCAATTGAATAACTGGCCGTCTCCCGTCCCTGAGCAATCAGTCGTGGTGCGGAATATTCACCGGTAATCTGAGCGAAAGTATTTTTTCCCAGAATGAGATTTCCCATGATACGGCCACTCCAGGAGAAATTTTCTTGTCCGGGAATTCCGGTTACGATGGCTGTATTATAAGGATTTGTATACGTCGAAGAATCGAGTTTGTTATAATATAAGTTGAGTGAAGAAGTCAGGTTGATAATTTTAAAAAGATTATTTTTCATCACAAATTCGAATCCCGAACTTTGAGATTTCGTAATATTCATGTAGGTACTTTCCATGGTTTGACCGTTCAGGTAACTTACCCGTTGAATTACATCATCAGTATAACGATGATACACAGTTGATGATAAGGAATGATTATCCCACGTTTTCAGATAATTAAGCTCCATTACCGTTGTGTATTCCGGAGATAATTCAAGATTTCCGTAAGAGATATTCGTTGAATCGGAAAAATCTCTGAAAGGATTCAACTGCGAACCCCGGGGTCGGTTGACACGACGACTCATATTAAACTGCAACTCATTATTCTTGGGTAAAGTATAAGCAACATAAAGACTTGGAAATAATTGGATTTCGCCTTTTGAACCATAATCAGTCCGCTGTTGAACCCCGCTACCATCCATAATTGTATTGAATGGATGTCTCCAATAGTATTCTCCCCGCAATCCTCCCTGTACGCTCAACTTGTCGAAACGGCTTCCCAGAGTAAAATAGGCGGCATGTACTTGTTCTATATGATCAAATTCATTATAGTAGGCATATAGAGGTTGATTTGTGACTAAATTTTTTGCCGAATTCGGACCGAATCTTTCTTCATATGAACTATTCCATCCCGCTTCTAAGCGTGTGTTTTCAGTGAACTTCTTTGTATAATCCAGTTTAAACTCTACTTCCTGATTTTCGCCGGTATTTGATTGCATAATATAGGTCGAGTCATTACTCAGCCGGTCTTTCTGCAAATAGGAATTATCACTGTATCTGTTATGTGTTGAATATTCAAGGCTCGACATCAGATTGGAACCTTTGGTATCAATATCCCATTTATAATCGAGACTGATACTCATGCCCGGTCGACCACCATTTTCATTGGTATAACGGTTATAATCTCTTATGACAGTAGCGGTTTGGTAATTTTTCAACAAATAATTAATTTTATTATCGCCACCTCCGGTTCCGAACATTCCAAAGCCGGAAACTCCGATTGTGTGCTTGTCATTGATACGATAATCAAAACCCGCCCGTGTAAATAATCCGGAATAACCAAACTTTGTCACATTGTCCTGTCGGAGTAAACTGATGGTATCCATTCCGTTGAGTCCATAACGGTTCGACCAGCCACCACCAGCGAAACTCATTTTCCGGTAACCAAGATTCACGTAAGCGTCAATTTTCCCACTACTGTAATTGTAATTTAATCCCGACGACAAACCCGGCTTAGAACCCTGAGTCCACATAGAACCTAGAGAAACACTCCCGTAATATCCAGCTTTGCGGTTTTTCTTCATCACTAAGTTGATGATGCCCGATGTCCCTTCAGGTTTAAATTTGGCGGAAGGATTGGTCATGATTTCTATCGACTCGATACTTTCGGCCGGCATTTGTTGCAGAATCTGTGCACGGTTATCAGCAGTAAGTCCCGAAGGTTTCCCATTGATCCATACTTCCACATTCGAATTATTACGCAACGATATATTGCCCTGATTATCCACATCAACAGAAGGAATGTTTTGCAACACTTCTGTGGCAGAACCGCCTGCGGCAGCAATATTCTGATCAACAGAAAAAACTTTCTTATCAATTTCAAAACGCATTTGTGTACCTTGTCCGATGACCTCCACTTCGCTCAGTGATTTACTGTCTTCCACCAACTTAATCATTCCCATATCCAGCTCTTTATCAGTCACTTTCAACGGCAATTCAATGGTATTATAGCCAACAAAACTCACCCGCAGGGTATATTTACCGTTTGGCACTTTTGGCAATTCAAAATTACCTTTATCGTCGGAGACAACACCAGTTGATGGTGTAGCATCAGCATCTTTCAGCAAGGCGATATTCACAAAATCGAGAGGTTTGTTGGTTGTTCCATCCACAATTTTTCCACGGATAGTCTGGAAAGCAAACAAAGGGAGTAAAAAGGAAACAAAAAGCAGAGATAGAAGAAGTTTTTTCATTATTTTAAATAGTTGATATATACTGGCTATATAGACAAATTCACCGGAATAAAGTTTAACCCTAAAAGATTAAAATGCGTTAAGAAAGAAAAAGAGGCATTAAAAAGCCCCTTTCTCAATTATAATTTTCGAACATCAGACCTGCTCCGACTCATCAATCAAAGTTGGGTAACAGATATTTATCCCTCGATTCAAGTATTTTATTTACGTTATTCACTTCAAGAAAGGTAGTACCGAATCCTTCCCCGAAACTTCCACTCAGGTAACATACAAGACTTTCACGTTCTATCCATCCTTTTTCGAGCAAATGCTGCAAAGCTTCAATGAAATACTGTTGTGTATTTCCTTTTCCCTGCTGATAAATAGGTATCACGCCATACGAAAGGGCTAATTCGCGGGTGGAGCGTTCGTGATAACAGATTGCCAGCACCGGTATTGTTCCGCGATAAGCCGCCAGATAACGTGCCGTACGACCACTATAGGTATCTGTAATAATGGCTTTAGTTCCCAGCTTGATGCTTGTTTCAACAGCTGCATTACAAAGAAAAGATGTCAGGTCGTGGGTACTTATTTCGATAGGGATGTCATTTTCTGCCATTTTAGTTTTCTCAGCTTCCTTAGCTATGCTGGCCATAGTACGTACCGCCTCAACAGGATATTTCCCATAAGCTGTTTCTCCGCTAAGCATCAAAGCATCAGTACGGTAATAGATGGCATTGGCCACATCTGTCACCTCAGCACGTGTAGGACGGGGATTTTTGATCATCGAGTGTAACATTTGAGTGGCGACAATCACCGGTTTTTTAGCTTTCACACATTTGCGGATCAACTTACGCTGGATACCCGGAATTTTCTCTTGCGCCACTTCAATACCCAGATCACCACGTGCAATCATCACCCCGTAAGTATGCTCCAGGATTTCATCAATATTGTCCACACCTTCCTGATTTTCAATCTTCGAAATGATCTTAATTGGACTGTTATGGGCATCTAATATTTTCTGAATATCAATGAGATCCTGTTTGTTCCTTACAAAGGAATGAGCAATAAAATCGACGTTTTGCTCTATGGCAAAAAGTATATTTTCTTTATCGCGTTCCGTCAGCGATGGCAGGTTGATGCGTACTCCGGGGATATTGACGCTTTTACGGCTACCCAGCACACCATCGTTCAACGCTTTACAAAGCAGATAATCTTTTTCTTTGGATTCAACTTTCAGATCTATTTCTCCATCATCGAACAAGATATCATCACCTACATGTAAATCGCGCACAAAAAACGGATAATTCACACAAACACATTCATTCGTTGACATCTGATCGGGATTTCCTTTTACCCTGATGATGTCACCCGATTTTATTTCAATGGCATTATTTTCAGCAATAGTAGTGCGTACCTCAGGACCTTTCGTATCCATCAGAATAGCAATATGCTTACTGACAGTCCTCACATTGTTGATGATTTCCAGAAATCCTTCTCTCTGAAGATGAGCAGAATTCATCCGCACCACATTCATTCCTTCAATATATAGTTCGCGCAGAAATTCCACATCACAGCGTTTATCACTGATGGTGGCGACAATCTTGGTTGATTTTGACATAAATTTTGCTTATAAAAATGATTCGACTGCAAGCCGGTATGAATCCAGACCAAAACCCACAATACATCCTTTGCAGACTTCCGACAGATATGAATGATGACGAAAAGCTTCTCTTTTAAATACGTTGGAGATATGCACTTCAATCACCGGAGATGATATCGATCGTATTGCATCGGCAATGGCGATGGAAGTATGGGTATAGGCACCGGCATTTAGAATGATACCGTCAGCATCAAAACCTGTTTCCTGCAATTTACTCACCAAATCACCTTCAACATTTGATTGGTAATAGGATAATTCAATTTGTGGGAACCGGGCTTTTAGCTCTTCAAAATACGCATCAAAAGTCTGGCTGCCATAAACTGACGGCTCTCTTTTTCCCAATAAATTAAGGTTGGGACCATTAATAACCTGAATGCGTTTCATATTTTTGGAGGTAAAAATTCGTTTGCAAAAGTACTAAAAAAAACTATTCAACTCAAATAATGTTGTACCTTTGATTTATTTTAAAGAATTATGGCAAAAAGAACAACATTTCCTTTCCCGCGACTATACCAAAAAGGACTTTTTATTTTCGCATCCGTTACATGGATTTTTGCCGGAATTATGCTCATCAACAAAGGTTTTCAATATCTTCCGGAGGAAACGACCCTACCTTATGTGAAAATCACACTTGCTTTTGTGGCCGGCTTACTTTTCTATTATTTTGTTTTTACACGGATCATGGTGAAATACACTGAACATATACTTTTGTTGTCGCCGCAACAGAAACATCCTGTTTATAAAGCATTCCGACTCCGGTTTTATATCATGATTACCGTAATGATAAGTTCCGGTGTGCTCTTCAGAAAACTGGGCATTGTACCTATTGAGTACCTGTCACTTTTCTATTTTACCATGGGAACACCTTTGCTTATATCTTCAGTAAAATTTCTGCAGATGGCAAAAAAAACTGAGACAAAGTAGTACCCTGTCTCAGTTCGCGATTTTCATTAGTCAAAGTCCGCCTATTCTATACTGTCATTCGCCACCGGCAAAAAACTAAGCGGTTTAATATCTTGTAAATTAGTGTAATCATACTGATAAATACCATCTTCAGCAATCATCATCAACACATTGTTAAATGGAATCACATCATAACCTTCCATACCTTCGTGATGGGCAAGTTCATTCGCCATAATCGTCAGAGGATTAGTTGCATTATACACTTTCAATCCTTCATCGCACACAAAAAGTGTTTTATTGTCTATCCCCAGCCCTTTGGGCATCGTCATCCCGTATGAAACAAGCTGTTTAGGTTTTGCAGGATTTTTTACATCAATAACAATTAAATCATTTCTATCCTGTCCGCAATTGTTTCCTGAATGAATCGTCACATAAGCAATATCATCTTCCACAACAACAGGGTCACAACCAAAGACATGCTGGATAGAAGATACTTGTACCGGCTCAAGTGGATTTTCCACCGAATAAATCAACATTCCGGTAGGAGTTCCCATATACATATGATTTTTATAGCTGAAAATTGTTTCCACATTAAAACCAACATAGGTACTCTCCCCGACCTTCTCCGGTTGTAGTTTCGATAGGTCAAAAATTGACATCTGATTATTGATTACCACATACAAATAGTCGAGGTAGATACTGAACCGGGACATGGAGCCATTGATACTGTTACCGCCAATTGAGGTATCAAAGTTTTTTTCCGCCAGAATCAATCCTTCACCGCCAAACCATCTCCAAAAAAATCCTCCACCATTGTATTCCTTTACTGATTCAGTCCGTTCTACTTCCTTCCATCCCACAATCACTTCATCCTCATGCCCTTCACCATAAAACGACATATAATCAATTCCTAAACCATTTTCAATAATGGGTAATGCTTCCGGAAAAACATTCTCCAGTCGCCCTGCAAGCTGTGGCAGGGCAGGATTGCTGACATCAAACCAAACCAAATCGATATAAGAGTCGGCATAAAGGAGGTTATTTCGTATCGACAAATCGGCATTGCCCAACAATTCAATATAACCGACAACTTCCGGATGGGCAGGATCCTGATTATTAATGACATGAATCCCTTTGCCGGGTTCCGACATATACAGATAACCATTGTAGTAGCTGATTTTACCGTAGCCGGTCAGCTCATGGACTTCAGATTTCACCTTTACGGAACTTCTGAAGTCAGCCTTATCCATAAAGACAGGCTCGTTAATTTTGTAGGTTACTGTTTCGGATATATTATCCTCACAGGCAACCAGGCCCATCAAACCCACCGTAAATAAGAAGAAAAGAAGTTTTTTCATTTTTTTTTATTTTATTCGAGTGTAAATAAAAAGCTATAACAACATTCTTAATCCGGTATTCAACCCAAACAGCAATGGCAATTCAGAACGTATACTGAAAGGTTGATCATTCTCGAAATAATAGGAGAGTTTCGGGTCGAGGTAAACAGATAAGTTTTTATTCAAACGATAGGAAACTCCCAGTGATCCATTGATTGACCACTGAACTCCATCGATGGAGGTGTTGGCTTCAGTGGCATAAAGTGTAGTCCCGTAATCCTGATATTGTTTAAAATCCGAACGCAGACCTTTTTCAATAGTAGCACCGGTAGAGACATAAATCTCCCAATGTTTTTCACTCATTAGTGAAGTGATGATATTCAGCGGAATACCCATATAATGAAGGTTTAACTCTGCAGTGTAATCAGCCGTTGCATTCCCTGTCAATCGCGTAGTGAGATAGGTGTACGACAAACCGCTTTCTAAGGAAAAAAGATCATTTAATGGCAATCTTACGCTTAACCCTACAGTTACGGGAGGTAAATATTCTTTATTTCTAAAGTCGTTCGGGGTGAGTACATTGTTATAATTTGTATTCAGATCCACCAGACTTTCATGCCTGAAAGCCCGCGACCTGCCTGGTAAAGAGACAGATGAACTGCCGATACCGGAACCCAGACCTGCCGCAAAAAGCACCCGTTTGTCTTCTTTTTTCTTAATCACATCAGTCCAGTCTGCTTCCAGTTTCTCCACTTTTTCTTTCAGTGAATTTAAGGTTGATGACTTTTCTTCAGCAACTTTTTCAGCAAGATCTTCATCTTTTTCTATTGAAGGACTCGTTACAACAGGAACTTCCTGCGAAGGAGTTGCAATTGCAATCAATGGTTCAACATCATCGGCAACCTGAGCTTCCTCTACGTTCTTCTCTTCAACATTACTTTTTGAGATTAATGAAGTTGGTAATGCCGGTAAGTTTTTCAATTCGGCGACAAACACTCCCTCCGAAGATTTTATTACATCCTGATGTTCCTCCTGTACCTCAACTTTGTTGCCCGAAATGGCTTGATTCACATTATCAGACGACTGATTATTCATCATAAAAAAGTTCCCTAATGTAAAAACAAGGGCAATACCCGCAGCCGCGCTCACGGAAACATAAGCCCACCACGGTATGATTCGTTTGCGGGGAGCTAACTTTTGCTGAATACCTTTCCACACATCAGCATCCACCGGCATCGTATGATTTTCCAGTTTTTGCCTGATCTGATCCGTAAAGGTATCATGCATGTCAATATGTTTATCTTCTTTCATCTTTTTCTAATTGTCGTACGGCATTTTGTAATATTACCCGGGCTCTCATAAACTGCGTTCTGGAGGTTACTTCAGTAATTCCGAGTATGGCTGCAATTTCTGCGTGAGAGTAACCTTCGATGGCATACAGGTTAAAAACCGTCCGGTATCCTTCAGCCAATGCTGCTATTAATTTCAATAAATCGTCCGCCGATATTTTTTCCATGACTGAGTGATCCACTTCTGGAAGACTGTGTTCGTAATCATCAATCGCTGCACTAAACTTCAGTGCATCCTTCTGGCGCAGGTATTCCAAACTGGTGGTGACGAAAATTCGTCTTACCCAACCTGAGAAAGAACCAATTCCGGAATAAGTATCAATTTTTGTGAATAATTTGATAAATCCGTCCTGCAACAAATCCTTCGCCGTCTCCGTATCATTTACATACCGATAGCACACACTCATCATCGAAGAAGCATAGCGATCATATATTAATTTATGCGCTTTTGCCTCCCCTTTCTTTGCTGCAGCTATGATTTGTTTTTCCTCGTCGAAGCGGTTCTCAGACATTTACTCTATTGATGAATAACATGAAGAAAATGTTGCAAACAAATATAATTTATTTAGTATCGGGTTGTTTCAGCCATTTATCGAGCCACCCGATAAAGGTTCTTTGCCAAAGCATCCCGTTTTGCGGTTTGGTGATCCAGTGATTCTCATCTGGAAAAACCAGTAACTGGGCAGGTATACCACGTAAAATGGCGGCATTGAAAGCCGACATACCCTGTGAGGCAAGAATCCTGTAATCTTTTTCGCCGTGGGTAACTAAAATCGGGGTATCCCATTTCTCCACAAAAAGATGGGGCGAATTGGCAAAAGTACGTTGTGCGACGGCATTTTGTTTATCCCAGTAAGCACCGCCCATATCCCAGTTGGCAAACCACATTTCCTCTGTTTCGAGGTATTGTTGCTCCAGATTGAATATTCCGGCGTGAGCAATGAATGCTTTGAATCTTTTCTGATGATGTCCGGCCAGCCAGTACACCGAAAAACCGCCATAACTGGCACCCACAGCACCGAGATGTGCTGCGTCCACGAAAGGTTCTTTTGCCACTGCATCAATAGCCGAAAGATAATCCTGCATGTTCTGACCGCCATAATCGCCACTGATCTGCTCCAGCCATTCTTGTCCGAAACCCGGCAACCCACGTCGATTCGGTGCAACTACAATGTATCCCGCAGCTGCCATGGTCTGTAAGTTCCAGCGGTACGACCAAAACTGACTAACAGTAGATTGCGGTCCGCCCTGACAATATAGTATTGCCGGATATTGTTTTTTCGCATCGAAATGCGGCGGATAAACCACCCACGTATGCATCTGTTTGTTGTCGGTAGTGGCAATCCAGCGTTCTTCCACTTTGCCCATTTCCAATTGATCAAGTATATCTTTGTTTTCGAAGGTGATTTCCTGTTCTTCACCAGTTTCGGAATTTACAAGATAAATCTCATGTGGCTTGCTCATCGAACATTTCACTCCTACCAGCTGATTACCAACAGGATAAACCGCAGTATAATCGTGCGCACCTTTTGTTATCTGACTGATGGTTCCGCTCATCACATCGGCTTTATATATTTGAGTGACAGCATGCCATACGCTGACAAAAAAGATTGATTTGCTGTCGTTCGACCATGCGAGTGCTTCTGAATTCTGATCAAACGCAGCCGATAAATCTTTTTTCTCGCCTGTTGCAACATTCATCACAAACAAGCGGTGTTTATCCGATTCGTATCCGTCGCGTTCCTGACTTTCCCATGCCAGCCATTGTCCATCGGGAGAAAATACGGGATTGAGATCATATCCCATCATTCCCTCAGTTTTATTCGTTGTGGCACCTGTGCCCAGTTCGTAAAAATAAATATCTGTATTGGTCGAAACTGAATAGTCCTTTCCTGTTTTTTTACGCGATGTATAAGCGATGATTTTTCCATCGGGACTCCATGCCAACTGCTCCATACCACCCGAAGGTTTTACCGGACTTTCGTAAGGCTCGCCTTCAAGTAAATCCTTTTCATTACTGACTTTCTTTCCGTCGAAGTCGGCAATAAAAGGATGTGGCACCGCAGTTACCCATTCGTCCCAGTGTTTATACATCAAATCGTTAGCAATCCTTCCTGTTGCCAGAGGTAAATCAGGATGCACATCTCCCGCTTTATTTTTCAATGAAACATCCGCAATAAAAAGCAATTGACTTTCGTCGGGAGAAAATTTAAAATCCTGAATTCCCCCTTCTCTGTCGGTAATCTGTTTTCGCTTGCTGCCGTCTTTTTGCATTATCCATAATTGCGTTGTGCCGCTTTCGTCGGACAGAAAAGCGATGTGTTCGCCATCCTTCATCCATTTGGCGCCACCTTCACGCGTAGATGTTTGGGTGATCTGTTGCTTTCCTGACCCGTCAGTATTCATCACGAAGATTTCAGTATTACCTTTGTTTTCAGGAATACTGTAGTAGGTAACCGTATATAATAATCTGGATTGATCCGGCGAAACTTCCAACCCTCCTATTCTACCGAATGACCATAAAATTTCGGGAGTGAGAAGTCCGTTTTCTATCGCGGGCTGATGTTTACCAATGAGCGTTGATGTTTCTTTTGAATTACAGGACGTTGCAAGAATTGTTGCGGACATGATAACAAGGATTAACAAGCGATTCATAAATTGTTGTTTTTGATATTTGAGATACAAATGTAATATTATTTTTTTTACCAGCCTATGTAAGTTTGAAGAGGGGGTTGCTTCGTCGGCTTCGCCTCCTTGCAATGACGGGGGTTGTCGAACCTAAGCACTACTGAACAGCAGATTGCCACGTCGCGCTGCGCGCTCCTCGCAATGACGAGCGCGTGTGGGGGGTAATTACCCGTCGCCAACGTGAAGTTCAAAGATTGAAGTTTATGCAGCGACGGGTTCAGGACTTCCTGAACCGCCGCCGTAAAGCATCCATTTAATCAGTAAAGGTATGTGCGGCGGTTTATATTAACGTTACGGCATCGTCATTGCGAGGAGTTCATAAAGTGAACGACGTGGCAATCTCCTCTTCAATCGTGCTTAACAATCAAATTTCTCAATTCAACTATCCCCTAAAAACTTTTTTCCTTCACAAAATGTTATCTTTGTCAAAAAATATAAATCATGACTGATAACTTCGCACATAAAGCTGCTGAATGGGATGTACCCTCAAAAATTGAGATGACGGATAAGTTCGCCGAAGAACTCTTACTAAACATTGAACTTAACCCGACATGGAAGGCATTGGAAATTGGTGCCGGCACCGGACTGGTGGGATTAAAGCTTTTGCCTTCATTGGGAAAAGTGGTTTTTGAAGATACATCACCGGCAATGCTGCAGGTATTGAAATCAAAACTGAAAGGCGATGAAGCTGTGGAGATTGTTGAAGGGGAGATTGTTGCATATACTGAAAAGGACATTGATCTGGCATTTTCCTGCATGGCATTTCATCATATTCAGGATATTGAAAAAGCGTTGGCACACCTGGCC
>Ga0209575_10001208_pt1 | contig 10998 bp, 17 predicted proteins | sample Medcelwee11metaG_FD_187172 | JGI IMG/M metagenome (GOLD analysis project Ga0209575, IMG submission 187172) | Freshwater pond sediment microbial communities from the University of Edinburgh, under environmental carbon perturbations - Medium... | ecosystem: Environmental > Aquatic > Freshwater >...
CACGAGCATGGTGGTGCCGTCGGTGAAAGTGAGCTGGGTCTTGCCGCCTTTGACTGAGTTCTTCTTCATGATCTTGGCCGGCCTGACCTGGGTCCTTTCCTTGGTGGTCTTGTTCAGGAAAAGCTTGCCTTTGGCGTCGATCATGACCCTGTAGTGCTCGTTGACCTCTTCGAGGCTGATGGTGTCCATGAGCCCGATCTGGTGCTTGATGTCTTTCCTTCGCTTCTGATTGACAAGGACATTCTTGTCATGGAGCACTTTGACTGCTTCCCTCTTGGTCTCGACATAGCCGAGCATGTCACGGAGGACGAGGATGAGCGGGACGCTCATCTCCATGGAGTGGGCCCCAGGATTAGGCCTGGGAGAGAAGACATGGAGCTTCTTCTTGAGCGACCAGGTCTTCGGGATCCTAATTCTTTTGAGATGGTTTTTTGTCATTTTTCGTTGCCTTCTGCTTTCTCTTCTTGTCTTCAAGGGAAAGTTCGGTGATCATGAGATTGGATGGTGACACAGGGTACTGGGCCTTGCTTCCGTCCTTCTTTATGGTCTCTATTCCTTCGATATAGACGCGGACCTGTTTCAGGTCGACTCGCGCGACCTTTCCGGTCTTCCCTTTCTGGGTGCCACGGAGCACTTTGATCCTGTCGCCCACTTTCAATTGCATGGCGCGGGCGCCGTGCTTCACCCTGAGCTCTTTTGAGAGGTGGACGTGCACGAACTTCTGCCTGGTGTGGAGCGGCGCGTTGTAGACGTACTTGCGCTGCTTCCTTGTCTGGGAACTGCTTTTCCACTCCGTTGAAAATGCTTTTTTCATTTTACACTACGATCCGCGCGAGCTTTGCGATTCCAGGCCATCTTTCGCAGGCCTCTTTTGCTATGGGTCCTTTGAAGATGGTCCCTTTCGGATTGCCCTTGTCGTCTTTCAAGACGACAGCGACATTGTCCTCGAACTTGATCCTCATGCCGTCTGCGCGCCTGTACTCCTTCTTCTGGCGGACGATGATGGCAAAGACGACCTGCTTCCTCATCTCTGGTTTTCCTTTCTTGACTGAGCACATGACAAGGTCGCCAACTCCTGCTGACTGGATCCTTCCATGGACGGTCTTCAGGTTCCTGACGTTGAATATCTTGAGCACCTTGGCCCCGGAGTTGTCACAGGTGTTGACTTCGCATCCCAGGGGGAGCGCTCGCGTGACCTTGGCTGTTAAGGCTTTCATTCTGTATCCTCAGACTGGATCTTTTTCTTTTTCTGGGCAGCTTCGTCCTTGCTCTCCTCTTTTTGCTGGAAGGCGAAGTCCTGGCCGACCTTCTGGATGATGACGAAGTGCTTTGTCTTCGAAAGAGGCCTTGTCTCTGCGATCATGACCTTTTCGCCCTTGACCGCGTTGATGCAGGTCGGATTGTGGACCTTGAGCTTGGTCATGGCCTTCTCGTACCTCTCGAATTTCGGGACGAACCTTTTCCTTTCCCAGGTGACGACTGCGGTCTTCTGCATGAGGGTCTTCACCACGGTGGCCTCGAAGGTCTTGCCCCGTACTTTTATCTCTCCGTGGAATGCGCAGTTCTTGTCCTTGCAGGTAGCTGCGGGAGGGGTCACCTTGATGCCGATGTTCCTGTGATCTTGCCTTGAAGCCATTTTTTTATCCTCTCTTCCGGCCTGCCGACGAGGTCTTCCCCGTCGATCTCGACCGTGTGATCGCCGACTGTGATGCGGAAAGCGTGCTGGTCCTTGATGAACCGCCTCTTCGCGTCTCCGCAGTCGATTGTTATCATATTCCGGGATTCGTCGGCGATCCTGCCGGCGAAGCCGATCGCGTCTTTGTTCCGTGAACGGATGATCTTCGCTTCCGCGCCGATCAGGCCCTCCCGGAGGAGACGCATTGTTTCCTTCATCATTCGAGCTGGATCGAATCCGGAGGGAACCCCATCTTCTTGGTGAGGAACCTCTTGACCCCTTCCTTGTGGTTGCCCTGCAACTCGAGGACACCATCCTTGATGGTGCCACCGCACGCGAACTCGCCCTTGAGCTTCTTTAGGAGATCCTTGATGTCGATCTCCTTTTCGTCAAGGCCGGTCATGATGGTGTGGAGCTTGCCGAACTTCTTCTTTATGGTAGACACCTGGACTTTCTGTGTCTCTTTCGCGATGCTCTCGCAGACACAGAGTTCCTTGGGCAACCCGCAGGTCGTGCAAATCTCACTCATCGTTTTGTGTTCGTTTTTGTGTTCAATATCTGGACGATCTTCGCGATCGTCTTTTTCGTCTGCCTGAGCTGACCAGGGCTCTTCGGAGTGGTCCCTGTCGCGACCTGGGCGTTCTGCTTCATGAGCTCTGCTTTCAGCTCGGTGAGCTTGGTGTCAAGCTCTGCTACGTCCATGTTCGCGAGTTCTTTGAACTTCATTTCTCTTCCTCAGGCATCTCTTCTTTCTTGACCGCCTTCTTGACGGCCTTCTTCTTCTTAGGGGCAGCCTTCTTCTGGGGGGACGGCTTCTTCTTGCTTTCCTCTTCCGTCTCCTTGGCTGTCTCTTTTGGATTATTGTCGACTACACCCACTTCTTCCTGCATGGTGTCGAGGACGACGATCTTGTCAGGGAGCACGAGGTCAGGCGGCATGATCTTGACCTGGACGCCGATGGTGCCGGTCTTGAGCTGCGCGTCGACTTTGGCGTGCTTCACGCCGGAGACCGCTATGTCTCCGCATTTTTTCAGGTATCCGTTATAGAAGCGCCAGCGCTTGGCACGCGCTCCTGGGATCTTTCCTGAGATGAGGATCTCGATACCGAGGGCGCCCGCGTTCATGGTGTCCTGCATGGCCTTGTGGCCGATGCCTTTGAACTTCTGGCTCCCGAACCTCTCGAGGGAGGAGGCGATCCTTTCAGCGACGATCTGGGCGTCGAGGTCAGGCTTCTCCACTTCCGCGATCTCGATCTGAGGGTTCTCAAGGTGGAATTTCTCTTTCATGTCTTCGGTGAGCTCCTTGATGGTGGCTCCTTTCCTTCCGACGATCATGCCCGGCCTTGAGCTGTGGACTATGATCTTCTCTCCGAGCGGAGTCCGTTTCAGCTTGGTGTGGCTGTGCCCGGCGTTCTTAATCTTCTTTGTGACGAATTCCTGTATCTGGAACTCTTTGATCTTCTCGACCACGAATTTTTTTTCTATCATTTTTGTGAGGGTGATTTCGGAGCCTTTTTCTCCTCTTTCGACACTTTTATGTCTTTGCTTTCTGGTCTGTCCGTCCCTTCCGGTTTCTTCGCAAGCTTTGCCTCGGTTTTCTTCTCTTCAGGCTGCAGAGGCTTCTTCTCGACAGGTCTCTTTTCAACAGTTTCTTTTTGGAGGGTTTTCTTTTCAGTTTTCTGTACTGCCTTCTCTTCCTGGGTCTTCTTCCCTTCAGCCTCGGATCCTGTCTTTCGCTTCTCCTGCTTCTTGTCAGCTTTCTTGAGCTTCTCGTCTTCAGCGAGGACGATCTGGAGGTGGGACCTCTTCATCTTCCTCCTGCTCTGCCTTCCGTTCCTGTACTGCTGGGCAGCCCGGTTGGCTGCGATATGGTGGATGTAGAGCGCCTCTTCGGACAACCCTTTGTCGATGGCGTTCGCTTTCGCGCTCAAGAGGAGCTTGAGGACCTCTCCGCAGGCCTTGATAGGGTACCTGCCAGGGCCCATCCCAGGCTTATGGCCGACGTCCTTATTGAACCTTCGGTAAGGGACAGCGTCTTTCATGGCGAGGACCCGCTCAAGCTTGGCGATAGCCTTCCCGAGAGTCATCCCCCTGAGCATGGAGGAGATCTCGATCGAGATCTTGGTGGAGATGCCCAGGTTCACGCCAGAGGCGTAAGCCATGGTCTCCTTGTCGATCTTGAGCGGATATGCGAGTTTCATCTTATTTCACTGCCACTGCTGAGCTTGATTTGGATGCTCCGATCCCTGGGGCTGAATGGACGAGCCTCTTCCTGGTGAGGGCGAACTCCCCGAGGTAATGCCCGACCATGTCCGGGAGGATATCGACAGGCTCGAATGACTTGCCGTTGTGGACCTTGAGGGTGATTCCGATCATCTCAGGGACGATTATCATGTCCCTGCAGTGGGTCTCGATGTTCCTTTTCTTGTCCTTTATCTTCCTGAGGACTTTCTTGTGCTCATCGTTCATGCCGCGCTTGATGACCCTTCTCACTCTTGAGGTGGAGACAGCAGCGAAGTCTTCGATGCTCATCTTCTTGAGCTCGTCAGTCGACTTCCCGTAGTATCGGAATTCTTTCTTGGCCATTCTTACCTCTTCTTGCGCCCTGTGCGCCTTGGCCTGATCATGCCCACATTCCTTCCCGGAGGAGCGTTGTGTGGGGCAGGTCTTGCCTTTGATTTTCGTGATGTCCTCTTGTTCCCGAAGGGGTGGTCCTGCGCGTTCTGCGCTGAACCTGACACGCTCGGGTAGAGCTTGTTCTTCGCCCTCATGGCGTGATATTTCTTTCCAGCCTTGAGGAAGGGCTTCTCAGGCCTTCCGCCGCCAGCGACGATACCGATGTTCGCGCGGCAGTCCGGCTGGAACTCTTTCGTCTTTTTTGACGGGAGCATGACTATGACCTTGCCTCCGATCTTGGAGACGATCCTCGCGAATGTCCCTGACGCGCGGCAGAATTTTCCGCCGTCTCCGGGGGCGCTTTCGATATTGTAGATGAGGGTCCCTTCTGGAAGGTCGCCTATAGGAGTGGTATATCCGGCTTTGGGGTTCTCTGATGCCCCAGAGATGACCGGGTCGCCGACCCTGATGCCTTCAGGGGCGATGAGGAGGCAGAGCTCCTTGTCCTGGTATTCGACGACAGCGAGGGGTGCCGAGTGGCCGCGGCAGGTGACGATATCGATGACGGTCCCGTTCTCCTGGACGCGGGAGAAGGTCTTGTGTCTCGCCTCGCCCCTGTATTTGAAGGAGGGTGCGCGGTAGTTCGAGCCGCCTTTTCCACGAGCCTGTTGGATGAGTGTCTTTCCCATTTTTTAGATGAGCCCCAGGTTTGTCGCGATGTCTATCGCCGGCGTCTCATCGCTGAACTTGATGTACGCCTTCTTCTTCCCGTCCGGGCCTATGACTGTGTTGACCTTTACGACTTTCACTTTGAAGCGCTTCTCGATGTCTTCCCTGATCTCTTTCCTGTTCGATTTCCTGTCGACGATGAATATGAGCTTGTTCTCAGACTCCATGAGCCGGAGGGACTTCTCAGTCGAGAGCGGGTATTTCACTGCCGAGTTCGCGTTGATGGATGTCATTTTTTGATCCTGATTAATTGAACAAGTCCTCTTTCTCCATGGTCATGAGGGCTTTCTTGGTGAAGAGGGTCGCCCTTCCGATGTCTGATCCCGGGGCGAGGAGCATGGCGTTCAGCTTCTTCACCGGGACCACTTCGACCCCAGGGACGTTCGCCGCGGATTTCGAGAGGTCGCAGGTGTCTGCGACGACCAGGAGGACGCTCTTGCTCTCTTTGTACCTTCGGTTCCTCATGGTACCTTTTCCGGCGCGGATCCTCCTTTCTGAGGCGCGTCCGAGGTCATCAGCGAAACCGATGGTCTCGAGGAGCTTTATGACTTCTCTGGTCTTCTTCTCTGTCTCGATGAAGTCATCGAGTATGAATGGGTAGGTGTCAGGGATCTTGTGGCCTCTTCCCTTGACGATGGATGGGTCGATGGTCGCGGCGATCGCGCTCCTGATGGCTTTCTTTCGTTCCTGGGTATTGATCTTCTTGTCCCATACCTTGGATGCCTTTGGAGGGTGGGCCCTCCTTCCGCCGACAGTGCCCGGGGCTTCGGCTCCGACCCAGTTGATCCTGGTGCCGCGCCTGGACATGATCTTACGCGGGACCCTTGATATGCCCTGGCCGTAGGATCCCCTGTATTTGCGCCTCCTTCTTGAGACCCAGGTGGATTGCTTGAGGCCTGCCATGGGATCGGATCCGTACGGCTGCCTGTCGTGGCTTTCGATGACCTGGACGGCACGCTTGATGAGGTCTGACCTGACCTCCTCCTGGAACTGTGAGGGGAGCTTGTGCTTACCCGCAGCTTTTCCGTCCTTACCTATGATGGTGAGTTCCATGTTCATCTCTGCTTCGAATCAAGACTGATATAGTTTATCTGGGGCGCGTCAGTGCCGATGGCTTTGCACGGCCTCATGGAGTGGGAGAGGATGATCATCCTGTTGATGGGGCCTGGGATCGATCCCTTGACCAGCATGAAGGTGGATTTGACTTCGCCGAAGCGGACGAATCCTCCTTTCGGGTTGATCTCTTTAGGATTGTTCGAGATCTTCATGACTTTCTTATTATATTCAGTCCTCATGTGGAAGCCCATCTTGCCTGCGTGCGGGACCCTGTACATGACGTGGCCCTGGGCAGACCATCCTCCGAGCGAACCCGGATTCCTGATGGCTTTCTCGGATTTGTGGCTCCTGATCGCGATCCCGAATCTCTTGACCGGACCCTGGAAGCCTTTCCCTTTGGTGACCGCGTGGATGTCGCACTGGTCGCCTTCCTTGAAGACTGAGTCGATGGAGATCTCTTTCCCGAGGTTCTCCTTGATGAACGCTAGCTGCTCTTCTTTCTTCCCGCCGACAGCCATCTCGAAGATGTCTGGCTTCTTCTTGCCGATGCCTGTAGCCTTTGGCTGGGTGTAGACGACGATCCTCGCCATGTCGAAAGCGATGTCTTCGAACGCCGGCTCCTTCGGGCTTTTCGGGAGGGTGATCTTCCTTTTCAGCTCCTTGTCGAGGTTCTTCGCGGTGACCTGGGACACCACATTCATCATGTGGCCGTCTTTTTGGTAGAATCTAGCAGCCATGATCTTGATAGGTGGGCATTCGATGACGGTGACCGGGACCGCCCTTTCGATGGTCTTCTTGACCTTGTCGATGATCTCGTCATTGATGAGAATATGAGTCATGCCTGCTTTGTAGCCTGCAAACCCTGCGGCTTTAGCCTCTTTGATTGCGGGCCAGCATCTCACTTTAGCGTAGGACCGCTTAGCGCGCTTCCTAGGCCAGAACTGCATTGATCCGCATTCGGGTTTTCTCGGGTTCGGCATTTTCTTATGGGTGGGTCTGCTGTCTCTTACAGCGTAGACCTATGCTTGATAACTGCCTTTTGGTGGGTGCAATCCGAGAAGTTCATCGACGGATGCGCCCTTTTCAGGCGTGGTGTATCGCATGTGTATCCTTGGTACACATCGTGCGCGGTTGACGCGCGTGAAAAGCGTGATTTCGGGGTTACTTATAAATCTTTTCCTTTTCTACCGGGGGGGGATGAAACTGGTGTTTTGTTAATTTTATCGTAGATAAGGGATAGATGAGAGATAAATGAAGGATGGATGGGGGAGGGGATGAAGGAGGGAGGGGATGAAGGAAGGAGGGGATGAAGGAAGGAGGGGATGAAGGAAGGAGGAAGGATGGATGGGGTGAAGGAATGAGGGGATAGATGAAGGAACAAAGGAGGTATTTGATGATACCGGGGCGTGTCCATTAATATTGTTTTTCTTTTGGTGCATTCTTGATGTCATGTCTTTCTCTATATTCTTGTTGTGCATATTTTAGGTGTTCTCTCGTTGGTTTGGTTGTATTTTTTTTAGTATCACTGCTGTCCTTTTGGAGATAGGTTTCGCAGAGGGGGGCTTGACTATTGTTCATCGATGAGCAGGCATCTTTCCATGCTCCAGGCTCACATACCATGGCAGCATGTGTGGGAATTGAGGGTGGCGGCAGTCGTTTTGAGGGAGATATGCTAGGGAGAGGTCCAGAGCGAGAGGGACACGCGGATGATCGGTTTTGAATATATCCTGATCCTATCCTAATCTAATCCTGTTCCTAGGTGCTATATTTATATATCACCTGCAATATTTTTATATCACATGACGCTCGACTGCAGCAGGTACCGTGTCCTCAAGGAGTTTTTCCAAAGGCCGCTCAAGGATTTCCATATGCGTGAGCTCGCAAGGCAGACTCATCTTGCTCAGCCTTCAGTATCGAACCATCTGGCAGTGCTTGTCGGCGAAGGATTCATCAGGAAGGAGAAGAAATGGCTGTATCCGACATATCGGGCGGATCTGGAAAACGCGAGGTTCCGGGCGTACAAGAAAGCTGATACCCTCATCATGTTAGAGGATTCCGGGATCATCGATCATCTTTATTCTTCCTGCATGCCTGACGCGATAGTCCTTTTCGGCTCAGCGTCTCTTGGAGAGGATACGGAGGAGAGCGATATCGATATCTTTTTGATCTGCAAGAAGAAAAGGCTCGACCTGAAAAGGTACGAAATCCAGATGAACCGCAAGATCTCTGTCTTTTTCTGCGATGATTTTATGAAGCTCTCCAAGGAACTCAGGAACAATGTCCTGAACGGTATCGTGCTTAAGGGATACATCACGGCATATTGAGATGGAAGAAGGTATGGTCCGGGTGACCCCAAATAGGGAGAAAGCGATGTCCATCATGAAGATGGTCAGGTCGACGATAGAGATGACAGGAGAGATCGACCAATACAAGTATCCATCCCATGTGACAAAAGAGTATTATGAGGCAATCCGTGAGTTGATGAGCGTCATCCTCATCTTGGACGGTTACAGGACTTACGGGGAGTCGGCACATGTCCGGCTCATTAGATATATGAAGATCAATTATCAAGAGCTGACTCCACAGGATATCATGCTGGTTGAGGAATTGCGGGAAATCAGGAACAGGGTGGCTTATGACGGATTTTTCGTGGATGTTGATTTTTTGGAAAGGAAAAAAGGCAGGATACTGGATATTTTGACCCGGTTATCAGCAATCGCGGAGAGGAGATTGCATGAAAGTTGAAAAGCAGCCTTATAGGGGGTTATGAACCGGTATCACTAAACTATTGTTAGTTGCAAGTCAATCGAAATCGCCCACCACCGGTCACAGACCGGTGGCATGCTCGCCCTGGGGGGCTCGGGACGATTTCTCAGACCCTGCTTTTTCCACAATTCTGAAGTTACACCACCAGTGAAACACTGGTGGAAAAATCAGATTTTACCTGGACTCGGCTTTAAAGGGAATTATTACCAAATTAATATACTTCTGGACTTCTCTGCCGCTTCGTGAAAAACGCTCGATCACGCTAAGCTCTCTCTACGCACAGACAACAGGGAGGTTATACGCAATAATCCCTCCAAATATTTATATATCAACACATTGTAAATGAAACTATGAACTCCGTATCTCTAATTATTTCTTTGATTATTCTATTATTTATTATTGGATGCTCTTCAGAACAACCGACATCAGAGTTAACAGATTTACAACAAAATATTTGTACACAAGATTCAGATTGTTGGTCAACTAATGGTGGGTGTTTTACTAAAGAATGGTTCGCTATAGAAGATGCAAAAGCAAGAGAACAAGGAATAGGTAATCAAAGACCAACATCCACACCGGATATCAGTTGCACTTGTGAACAAAATACGTGCATACAACACGTTGGATAGGAACGGATTTACTGTCGAATTCGTTTTTTTTTCTTGCACATCTAACAGTGATGGTTATCGAATAGCAGGTATCATGTTCCAGGGTTACAACCTCCAGGTGTCTGTGAATTGTGGGATGGCTTGCGAACGGCTGGTTATTTAGCTGAGAACTGACACTCGTGCCTGGGACTTTTGGGAGAGGAACGCTATTCTGTTGGTAGCTCCCGATTCTCCTGCAATATCAGGCCCCCAGTCGAAATGTTTTTAAACTTCGGATATCAGGAACACATCATTAACTTTCAAAAGAGGTGGTATTACAATGGGATTAGGAGTAGAAGGAGTGACGCTTGCGATCATCGTCGGTACGTTATTCGCTATCGTGTTCTCGCTGAGGATCCTCGTCATCATGGAGAGGCGTGTCGCGCGTATGGAGATGCACATCGAGAGGCTGGCGACAGCGATCCTGCAGGAAGAGAGGAAGATTGAGATAGGGATTGTCAAGAAGCCAGGAAAAAAGAAGTGAGCTATACCATTGAAAGAGTTCCGGAAGTCAGTCGCTGATATCAAGGCTCTTCGTATCCAGGGGGCGCAGGCAGTCGCCAAGGAAGGTGTGCTCGCGCTCAAGGAAGTCCTTCTCAGGTCGCGCGCGGATTCTCCTAACAGGCTCCTGAAAGAGCTGCTTTCAGCGAGGAATGAGCTTGTGCGGGCGAGGCCGACAGAGCCGTGCCTGCGGAATTCGCTTTCTTTCCTTTTCCATGAGGTCGATTATTCCAACCTTCGGGCTCTCACGCTAGGGGTTCGCTCGAACATCCAGGAGGCGCTTTCGCACCTCCGGGGGGTGAATAAGACTATCGCGGGGATCGGTTCCCAGAAGATTGCTGACGGGATGGTGGTCTTCACCCACTGCCATTCATCGACGGTGATGGCTATCCTCCTCGAGGCGAAGAGGGAGAAGAAGAGGTTCTCGGTCCATAATACCATGACCATGCCGCTCCTCCAGGGGAGGAAGACCGCGAAGGAGCTCGCGGCAGCGGGAATCCCGGTCACACATTTCGTCGATTCCGCTGCGCGGCTCGCTCTCAAGAAGGCCGATATCATGCTGATCGGTGCCGACGCCATAACGAGCGAGGGGAAGGTCGCGAACAAGATCGGGAGCGAGCTCTTCGCGGAGGCAGCTGCCCGGTTCTCAGTTCCGGTCTATTCCTGCACTGATTCCTGGAAGTTCGATCCGGAGTCGGTCTACGGGTTCGAAGAGCCTCTTGAGGAACGGGCGAAAGAGGAAGTGTGGAAGGGCGCGCCGAAAGGGGTGACCATCGACAACCACGCATTCGAGCTCGTGGCTCCTGAGCTCTTCGCAGGAGTCATCACTGAACTCGGGGTGTACAAGCCGGAAGTGCTGGTCGAGATCATCAGGGACAAAAGCCCCTGGATGTTCAGGAAGTGAGCCCGGGATTTATCGTTTTGCCATCCATGTGGCGAGTACCTCAGGATCAGTCTTTATTTTCTCCGCGCGTCTTAGGTCCTTCACGCCACGGGAGGTTTTCTTGGC
>Ga0209575_10001209_pt1 | contig 10991 bp, 10 predicted proteins | sample Medcelwee11metaG_FD_187172 | JGI IMG/M metagenome (GOLD analysis project Ga0209575, IMG submission 187172) | Freshwater pond sediment microbial communities from the University of Edinburgh, under environmental carbon perturbations - Medium... | ecosystem: Environmental > Aquatic > Freshwater >...
TATGCCATAAGCCTGCAGGGTCCGGCATCTTCTGGCCTTTCAGGATGGCTGGCTGTTATATTCCTTGCACTCTTTGGAATATGGGAAATCCTCTCAGCTGCAGGACTTGTATCGCGGTACATCTGGATCGGAACAGATCAAATAACTCTGCGGCACCGTGCCTGGAAGCCTCCTGTTACTCTTCCACCATCAGACCTTGCGGAAGTGAAGTTCAAACCTCTGACTGTTGACTTTTGTCTGAACGGTGGAAATATTATTTCAGTCAGGCTCGGAACATATTACAGCGAACGTTCAGCTCAGATAATGGAAGCTGTTGAAGCCTTCTGTGCTGATAACAAAATTAATACCTCCGGTGAAAGTAGCAACCAGGGAAAAAAGTAGCCGATGAAAATCAGAATGGGTATGATCGGTGGCGGCGGGGGTTCTTTTATCGGACCTGTACACCGCATGGCGGCAAGGCTGGATGGTATGATTGAGCTTGTAAGCGGGGCGTTCAGCAGTGATCCTGCCGTTTCTGCTGCTACCGGCAAAAGTGAAGGACTTGAACCGGAAAGGACTTACGCCGACTGGCACGGGATGATAACCCGGGAGAAAACACTTCCCGATGAAATCAGACCCCATTTTCTTGCAATTGTTACTCCCAATCATCTGCATTACGGTCCGGCAAGGATGGCTCTGGAAGCAGGGTTCAGCGTGCTGTGCGACAAACCTCTATGCATGAGCGTGGCAGAGGCAATAGATCTTTATGACACAGTCCATAGAACCGGCAGGTTATTCTGCCTAACCCATAATTACACCGGATACCCGATGGTCAAAAGGGCCAGGGAGATTGTACTGTCTGGTGAAATTGGCGATGTCAGGAAGGTTGCAGTCGAATATTTCCAGGGGTGGCTTTCGTCGCCTGTTGAGAAGGAAGGAAACAGGCAGGCGGAATGGCGTGCTGATCCAAGCCGTGCAGGCATTGCAGGCGCCATGGCGGATATAGGTACTCATGCCTTTAACCTCGCAGAATATGTTTCCGGACTCGAAGTTGTAAGCCTGTCAGCCGATCTTCATTCAGTAGTCCCGGGAAGGGTGCTGGATGACGACGGGAATCTTTTCCTGAGATTTGATAACGGTGCAAGCGGGACACTGCTTGCCAGCCAGATCGCCCTGGGTGAAGAGAACAGCCTTTCATTACGCATTTACGGCAGCAAGGGAAGCATCAGCTGGCACCAGATGGAACCTAACAGCATGACTGTCAGATGGCCTGACAAACCGATGCAGATTTACCGTACAGCCACTTCTTTTGCAGAGTTGGGAATGGCTGCGGGTCGTCACACCAGGATTCCTGCAGGCCACCCTGAAGGATTTATCGAAGCCTTCGCCAATTTATACAGGAATTTTGCCCTCCATATTGCCGCAGTTAATTCAGGAACAGCACAGGACCACATACTTGATTACCCCGGAATAAACGAGGGAGTCAGGGGCATGAAGTTCCTTGAAGCTTCCGTGGCATCAGCTTCAGAGAAATCATTCTGGAAGAATCTGTGAATTACCTCAGGGCTTCGAGAAAATAGGTGCGGCTGATTGAAATGCTTTCCATAGGAGAATGAGTGCGGCAGTTATCCTGCTCAAGGAACCAGTATTTCATTCCGGAATCTTTTGCCTTTGCCAGGATTGGCTTGAAATCTATTATCCCTTCGCCAAGGGTTGCATCCTGTTTTTCAGGACTCAGATCCTTCATGTGCCAGAGTTCAAATCTGCGGGGATATTTTGTAAAATAGACCAGCGGGTCCTTTCCGGCAGCAGTAATCCATGCCAGGTCAATTTCGAACAGCACAAGCTTCGGATCGGTATTTTCAAGGAGGAGGTCATATGGAACCCTGCCGTTTATTTCCAGGAACTCAATCTGATGATTGTGGAAACCAAACCTGAGTCCGGCTTTTTTACACTTCTCTCCTGCCCTGTTGAAGTACTCAGCAGCCTTTTTGTACCCGTCAAGGGAATTGCTCCACTCGTGAGGCAATGATGGAAGTATCATATATTTTAATCCTGCTTCGGCAGCATCTTCGATCATTATGTCATCATTTTCCGGACGTATCGGGTTATGGGTGCTGATGAGCTCAAGACCTGCTTTTCTGACAAGCCGGCCAAACTGGGCAGGTTTCATGCCGTAAAAAGCTCTGTCGGAATAACCTGCAGCCTCAACCCAGTTGTATCCTGTGGCGGCAGCCTGAGCCAGTGCTGCAGCCGGATCGCTGGCCATGGCATCACGAATAGTGTATAAGGCAAGTCCTGTCTTCTTCGAAAGGCTTGAAGCTGCCATCAGTTCATTTTGAATAAGCGGAACTGCAGCTGCAATTAGTACGCTCTTCTTTAAAAAGTCTCTTCGGGTTGTCATGGTTTATATGGTTAACATTAAATCTGGTCGAAAAAAATGGCATTGTATGTACTTCTGCTCTTATGAATCTGATATCAGCAAAAATAGGATTAAATTTATAACATCAAATGCATGAACACATGCTGTTAAGTGAAATATACAAGGATTTGGGTGCACGGAGATGCCTTCTGTGCCCTCATTATTGTATAATCATGCCTGGTGAAAAGGGTCTTTGCGGAGTCAGGGAGAACAGGGATGACACTGTATCACTATCAACCTACGGAATTATCTCAGGTTATGCTGTTGATCCGGTTGAGAAGAAGCCACTGTATCATTTTTTCCCAGGAAAAAATATTTTGTCAGTCGGGTCCTACGGATGCAACCTAAAATGTGATTTTTGCCAGAATCACCAGATTTCACAGCATACTGATAAAGAAGGCAGCTACAGACTTTCACCAGCGGAGCTTGTTTCCCGCGCCCTGGGAGTGGAGGGCAATATTGGCATCGCCTTCACATATAATGAGCCGGTCATCTGGCACGAGTATGTAATTGACTGTGCAAGGCTCGCCAGGGAACACGGACTGAAAAACGTAATTGTAACAAACGGGTATGTCAATCCCGGTCCGCTTGATGAACTGCTTGATGTCATTGATGCCTTCAACGTAGATCTGAAGGCATTTGACGACAATTTTTACCGTAGGTATACCGGAGGAACACTAAAGCCCGTGCTGAAAACCATCGAGAAAGTTGCCAGTGCCGGCAAGCATCTTGAGCTGACAACGCTTATTCTGCCCGGGCTGAATGATTCTGATGCGTCAATGCACAGGGAGGCGGAGTGGATAGCTAATTCAGCGGACCGAAGGGTACCTCTTCATATCAGCCGCTACTTCCCGATGTATCTGAGATCAGATCCTGCAACCTCATTGGAGACCGTGATCAGGCTGCGCGATATTGCATCCGGATATCTCGATTTCGTTTATACAGGAAATATGCCCGTGGAAAAGTGCGGATGTAACACATACTGCCCATCATGTCACATACCTGTTATAAAAAGAGCGGGATACGGCACAACAGTTACAGCTCTTGATAGTGAAGGCGGGTGCCTGAACTGCGGCGAAAAAATAATCAATTATTTGCGGCTCTGAAAACCGGGTTACTTCTCTTTTGAGATTATGCTCAGTTTTTCGAAGTACCCGTCAACTTTCTCAAAAAGATCCTTGCGGAGCGCTGAGTAATAACCTCTTATCAATTTTGGATTATCCTTCCCTGCCGGATTGTTGACCCTGTCAAAAAACTCATTTCTCATCTCAACTGCCTCTTCAATGAGATTCTCGACCTCAGTGCGCTTATTTCCCTCGTGTATGCTTGTAAACATGAAACAGTCGGATATGAATTCAAAAAACAGGTAGTCAATATCCTTCTTCAGGTCTCTTAGATTTGCCATAATTGTGAAATTTTGCGTAAAGATATACAATAAATCTGCTTATTCATTCCATTTGTAATTCCTGATGCTTTCCCTTACCAGCCCTTCATAAATCACCTTCAGTCTTTTTATAAGTGACATCGTGGTTACAAATCTCACATTGTCAATCTTGTCAACGGAAAGCACCATTGGCGAGGTTCCGGTCAGAAAGACTGCTGGAAACATAGAGATCATCTTTGCTTCAACGGGTTCAAAATAGATACTGATTCCCTCGTTCCTGCATATTGAAATGATATACTTTCTTGTGATTCCGGGGAGTACCATCCTGTCAGGAGCAGTATACAGGCATCCATCACTCGTGACAAAGAATACGCTTGACCTGCTGCCTTCGGTAATCAGGCCCTCATTATTGACAAGAAATGCTTCATAGGCATCCTGCTTTTCAAGCTCTGCATTTATTGCCAGCCTCATCCTCGTATTTAAAAGCTTCACCCCCGGATCGAGCCTTTCAGCGCGGTATAGAACCACCTTCACGCCCTCACTGTACATTTTATCTGAAGGATAAGTCGAGGTGACATAACAAATATGGAGTGTGTGTTCCCGGCCGGTAAATGCTACGGTTACCCTTATGTTGATCTGCGGTACCGGGTCCCTCTGCGCCAGCGTATTTATTCCTGAAGCAATTTGCCTTTCAAGGTCTTCAGGAACATTATACCTGGTTGCAATGCCATCCTGCAACCTCTTAAGGTGGTCCTCAAAAAAGAGAGGAATGCCTCCGGAGGTGCGTATTACTTCATAAAACAGAGTCTCCCCCGATGGTTGTTCTTCGGCAGCAACTGCATCCAGGATGAGTCCGTCGAGATAGTAATATTTTCCGCAGCAGTCCATTCAATTGTTAATAATTACAAAGTTACTATATAAATCGCAGAGGCTTAAAAGTAATTATCTTCGTCCATTATCCCTGAAAATGTACGCTATCATTGACATAGAGACAACCGGAGGCAGCGCCAGAATGGAAAGGATAACGGAGATCGCTGTTATAATTCATGACGGGACAAAGATCACCGGGGAGTATTCGACGCTGATCAATCCTGAGAGAAATATTCCCTATTTTATCACCGCTCTGACTGGAATCACCAACGAGATGGTAGAGGATGCTCCCAGGTTCTTCGAGGTGGCCAGGAAGATAGTGGAACTGACCGAGGGTAACGTATTCGTGGCGCATAATGCCAGGTTTGACTATTCATTCATCAGGCAGGAATTCGCCATGCTGGGGTACAATTTCCACAGGCCCCTTCTCGACACTGTATCACTTAGCAGGAAGCTGCTTCCCGGACACAGGTCATACAGTCTGGGCAACCTCTGCAAAGATCTGGACATAGAGATACACGGAAGACACAGGGCATCAGGCGACGCCATGGCCACTGTGAAGCTTTTTGAAATGCTGATTGAAAAGGACAGCCAGCTCTGTCACGGAGGCAAAGGACTGATAAAAAATCACAAGGCAGCGAAGCTTCACCCTGCACTTGATATTACAAAAGCTGAGAATATGCCTGAAGAACCCGGTGTTTATTATTTTCATAACGAGACCGGCGAAGTAATTTACATCGGCAAGAGTCGTAATCTGTACCAGAGAGTCACCACACATCTCTCCAACAACGGCAATTCACGAGCGATGGAGATGCGGGATATGATTGCCGATATCAGCTGGGAACGAACAGGCAGTGAGCTGATCGCTCTGCTTCTAGAGTCGTTCGAGATCAAAGCCAATAAGCCGGTTTTTAACAGAGCCCAGCGCCGCACCGGATTCCAGTGGGGCATTTACAGTTTCAGGGATGAAAATGGATATATAAGGTTCGAATACCGGAATGTAAAGGATGATGAAGTGCCGCTTTCACTATTTACTTCGAAGGAGAGGGTAAGATCCAAACTGGAGCAGCTTATAGAAACCTATGGGCTCTGTCAGAAACTCTGCGGTATGTACGAAACAGACGGTCCCTGCTTTCACAGACAGGTAAGTCTCTGCAGGGGAGCCTGCAACGGAGAGGAAGGCACATCAGAGTATAATGAAAGAGCTTTGAAGGCACTTGATGAATTCATTTTTACCGGAAGGAATTTCTTCATTATTGACAAGGGCCGTGATGAGGATGAAAGATCAGCCGTAAAAATTGTAAACGGGAAATATGCGGGGTACGGATTCTTCAATATAAATGACATGGGATTCGGGTTGTCAGCTATTCATGAATGCATTCACTCTGCCAGGGATAACCGCGACATTCAGATAATTATCAAAGGTTATCTCAAAAGACACAAGGTTGAGAAGGTCATTGATTTCTGAATCATATTCATCCGAGCAGGATTTCTTAATATATTTGTTATAACCAACACGAAAAGGCAAATGTCGCTATTTACCCGCACAACCAGGGAACTGACGATTATGATCGACGAGTTCTTTGATACTATAGAGATCGGAGTCCTGATATTTAAGGAGGGAGTGAAGTCATATGTCAACGGAGATAAGGTTTCTTTCGAAAATCACCTGAAGAAGATTGACGACCTGGAGGGCAAGGCAGACAAGCTGCAGCGGGGCATTGAAAATGAAATGATAATTCATTCAGTACTTCCACAGCAACGCAGTGAGATAGTCAGGCTGCTTGATCAGCTTGATGAGATTATTGATACTGCCAAGGGCTCTCTGAATGAGTTCTATATCGAAATGCCTAACATACCGGCATCCCTTGCCCATGACTTCATTTCTCTCTCCGAGGTATCGGCAAATAGTGCCGAAGAACTCATGCCTGCTGCAAGAACATTCTTCAGGGAACCGCACCTTGTGAGGGAGAAGCTGCTCAAGGTCTATTTCTTCGAACGTGAAACCGACAAGGCTGCCTTTCATCTCAAAAAGAAGGTCTTTCACGAAATGAATGAGCTCTCCCTTGCCGAGAAAGCTCATATCCGTTATATAGTCCACCATATTGAAAGCATATCAGACAGGTCACAGAATGCCGCGGATCTTCTGGCCTCCATGGCAGTCAAGCTAATGCTCTGAAAAATGATAGTCCTATTTATTTCGAGCGGGCTGTTCCTGGGCTGGTCACTTGGTGCCAATGATGCTTCCAATATCTTCGGTTCCGCCGTGGGGTCGAGGCTGATATCATTCACCAAAGCCGCAGTAATTGCATCTGTTTTCGTTGTTATCGGAGCCGTTCTGCAGGGTGCGGGTGCATCCGACACGCTCGGCCGCCTTGGATCAGTTAATGCAATAGGCGGATCTTTCACAGTTGCTCTTGCAGCCGGACTTACTGTCTACCTGATGACAAAAGCAGCACTCCCGGTATCGTCAACACAGGCCATAGTGGGTGCCATCATAGGATGGAACCTTTTTACAGATAATGCAGTTGATGTAAAATCGCTTACCCAGATAATCACAACATGGATCACCGGCCCTGTGCTGGGAGGCATCTTTGCATATGCCCTTTATCACCTTGTCAAGGTTACCCGAAAAAAGATAAACGTGCATCTTATTGTATATGAGTCATATATCAAAACAGGGTTAATAATTGTAGGGGCATTCGGGGCATTCAGCCTCGGGGCAAATAACATTGCGAACGTGATGGGAGTATTTGTTCCTAGTATAAGCCTCGGAGACGCGGATTTTGGAATAATTACTCTGAACGGTGAACAACAGTTATTTCTCCTTGGTGGTATAGCAATTGCAGCAGGTATCCTGACATACTCGAAAAAGGTCATTGAGACTCTGGGCAATAACCTTCTGGAGCTCTCATCCGAGGCTGCACTTGTGGTGGTTCTTTCTCAGGCACTGGTCCTTTTCATTTTCTCCTCATCGGCACTTTCACGACTTCTTACATACATTGGTCTCCCTCCCATACCTCTTGTCCCGGTTTCAAGCTCACAGGTCATCGTCGGCGCAATTGTAGGAGTAGGTCTTTACAAAGGCATCAGAAACATTAACCTCAAACTACTCGGAAGCATTGCTTCCGGCTGGGTTACCACCCCTGTAGCTGCAGGCCTGCTGTCATTCTTCCTTCTCTTCTTTGTAAAAAACCTATTCGGAATTGATATCGGTCATTCGTTAAGACCCATATCAACTGCAGAAGCGGGATCGAATATTACCGTTGTAGTCAGATACAGTATTATTGTCATACTCATCATTGCTGCTTTGTACCTGGTCTGGTTAATACTCGCTGAAAGAAAGAGGGCCAGAAAAATCAGTTCCGGCGGTCCGCTTAGGTAGTCATCCAATCCAACTGACCTGATACCGCTTGACGTCACCTTAAAAATTCTATATTTGCACGCTAAATAATTATTCTGAGCATGAACAGGAGAATACATCACCCGGTTTCAAATATTACAATGAGGCTTGTAAAAAGTGAAGATCTGAATCATCACGGGACGCTATTTGCAGGCAGAACAGCCGAATGGTTTGTTGAGTCAGGATTTATTGCAGCAGCGTCACTCCTCGAACCCAAAAATGTGGTTTGTCTCAAAATACACGGTATGTACTTCACAAAACCTGCCAAACCCGGGGAAGTGCTGATATTCGAATCAAAGATTGTCTATACAGGAAAGACCAGCCTCGTATCATACATTAAGGTAAATAAGGCTGATTCGGGCAAACCCCTGGTTGATGGCTTTATTACGTTCATACATGTTGATGAAGATACTCTGCCTGCTCCACACTTCATTGAGGTTCAGCCTGAAACAGACGAGGACAAAGGGCTGTTCAGTCTTGCGCTGAACCTTAAGAAAGGCTAAAGAAGTTGGTGAAATTTGCGATGTGCGATTTGCGATTTGCGATCGTTTCTCCTATTTCAAAAACGAGTATTTCTTTCCATACTCCATCATCTGTCCCAGGAAATCTGAAGTATACTCAACGGTAATATCGGTGATGATTCCCGTTGCATCAACTACAGGTTTCAGTACAGGATTTACGAACCCGCTGTAGGGAGCAAGATTCAGCTTACCATATCGTTCAAGAATTTCCTGGTGAAGAAGAGGATTGATTTTGACTCCGTATCGTTCAATCAGGTTTTTTCCTGCCTCAAAATCACCTTCCGATTTGATGCGCTGTACCTCTTTAAGCATCCGGCCGAATAACATGCGCAGCTTTTCGTAGTCCAGGATAGTCACATATGTTTTGTCATCGCGTGACACCAGCTCTACAATGCTGTCGGAATTGGCTTGCTGATATACCCAGCGAGAAATTGCAGCCCGGCATCGCATATGGGCCTGTTCAATATCCTTTCCGGGTGCTATCCTTACGATCTGGGTAAGCAGTCCGTTTCTGATGTAATTGTCATATTCGGCCTTCCCGGTTTCGGGTGAAGAGACAAGGCCAATCCCGGTCAGTTTGGGGTCCATCATGTAATAGAGAGCGAAGAGGTCTGCTCTCATCTCCTCAAGGGGAGATGCATAGTTCTTCAGGGCATTCGGATCGGTCCCCGGGGCAAGTTTGCCGCTGGCATGGCCTATGCATTCGTGAAGATCTGTGTGAAGAGCATCAGCCAGAGATGCAAATTCCTTAGCCCTGGCTATCTCGGCTTCGTCAAAAGCAAATTCCTCCAGGAAGCCACTGCCCCTGGCGGCAATATCCTTTGCGTCAGTTATGTTTGCAAGAGTGACTGATTTGGAGCCTGCCTCACTCCTTATCCAGTTTGAATTTGGAAGGTTAATCCCCAGCGGAGAGGCCGGGTAACAATCACCACCGAGCATTGCCACATTAATGACACTGGCGGCTACGCCTGTGACTTTCTCCTTTCGGTATTGCGGATCTATGGGAGAATTGTCTTCAAACCACTGGGCATTTGATGTAATCAGAGATGTACGCTTTGATGCTTCCAGGTCCTTATAATGGACCACTGACTCCCAGGTTGCCTTCATTCCCAGCGGATCACCGTATGTCTCAATAAAACCGTTTATATAATCCACTGAGAGGCCCGTATTTCCTGCCCAGAGAATATTATAATCATCCCAGGTCTTAAGGTCGCCTGTGGTGTAATAATCTAAAAGCAATCCAATCTCCCGTTTCTGCAGATCACTGAGAGCCACTGCTTTTGCTTTTTCGAGCCATGCAATTATTCTGTCAATGGCATCCCCGTAGAGCCCGCCGCTTCGGTATTGAATTTCGGCAACCATACCGTCAACCTTCATAACTTTTGAATTAAGGCCCCATGATACAGGGGTTGTGTCTGCAGGATCGGCCATAGCGGCATAATAGCTTTCTACCTCTGCCTGGGTAACACCCTCGTAGAAGTTGTTTGCAGAGGAAGCAATCATATCGGTACCGTCTGTCTGGTCAACACGCCTTGGAAATATCGCCGGATCAAAAAGCAAAGGTGTAAGCATCGCTGTGAGAGCTTCTGCGTTCATCTCCTCTGTCAGAGGAAGAAGTGAAGCGTCACTTTCCTTCACAAGAGTTGCAAAATATTCTGCTGTGAAGCCGGGAACAAATTTGTCATTCGAATAGTGATGGTGAATCCCGTTGGCAAAGAAGATTCGTTTGGCATAAGTGATGAAGTTCCTGAACTCTTCAGTTTCCCTGTCACCTTTATAGGAATCAATAACAGCCTCGACTGTCTTCCTGATGACAAGGTTGTACCTGAAATTCTGATCCCAGAAGATATCCCGTCCGCACAGGGCAGCCTCGGAGAGGTAATAAATCATTTCCTTTTCCTGAAGTGAGAGCTGCTCAAATCCCGGGAGCCGGTATTTGAGCACACTTATATCTTCAAATCTGTCAACCTGATATGAAAATTCTTCGGCTGAGGCGCTTTTGATTTCTGTCTGACGACATGATGTTAATAATGCGATTCCCATGGCTGCAATTGTTCCGATTAGTATTATTCTCCGCATGATAAGTCTGTTATGATAAGGAAAATCTAAAGTAATCAAAAGGATTGGCGAATAATTCAAAATCCGGATTTTTCGGATGTCAGGCGGAAATTTCAAATAAATTCCTAATTTTGAAGATACTAACCTTCCTACCCTGAAAAAGAGAACTGTTATATTGGTCTTTCTGCTGATCGCAGGTGTAAACGGGGCTTTTGCCCAGGATCTGATTGAGCTTATTTCCGGGGAGGTAAACAAGTCTCTTCCGGGGGCACAATCTCTTTACAGGGATCTCCATCAGAATCCTGAGCTCTCACTGCAGGAATTCAGAACGGCCTCCAAGATGGCTGATGCTCT
>Ga0209575_10001210_pt1 | contig 10980 bp, 12 predicted proteins | sample Medcelwee11metaG_FD_187172 | JGI IMG/M metagenome (GOLD analysis project Ga0209575, IMG submission 187172) | Freshwater pond sediment microbial communities from the University of Edinburgh, under environmental carbon perturbations - Medium... | ecosystem: Environmental > Aquatic > Freshwater >...
TACATGAATATGGGCCTGGACAATATTTTCAAGGTTAGCTACCAGAAGCTTGTAGGACAACTCTTCCCCATCCTTTGAAAGCTGAAAGACTGCCTGACCGGTTGCAAGTGTCTCACGAGGCGGAACTTCCTGTCCACCTCCAAGATGCGCCCTGAAGTTCAGGACTTTATGCCCATTCATAATTCCAGAGTTAACCTGAGTGTCGACAGCCAGCTTTGCTGCTGAAGCACCTTTCAGATGTGGCTCATTACGGAAATCCGATTCCGATTCCTGCTTATTACACGAAGAAATAAGCAATAAACCACCGACTGCTACTAAAATCAAATTCTTTTTCATAGTCTTATTGGCTTATAATTAACTTACTGTATGATAACAAGTAAACTTTAAGATAGTTCTGAAGAAGCGTCGCAGAAATTATCAATATTATTCCCTTTATCTGGCAGGTCAGATAAAAAAGCCCCGTCCGCCATCTAGCGGATCGGGGCAGCCATGAAAAGAATGAAAATTTGCTTTTGGACAGTAAAAGCACAGTAAAATTAACATTTTTAAGTTGTGAAAACAAGAAAAACCGGCGATTTAACACTCACCTCCTGCAGAAAAGGAAAAATCAGTATCTGACAGAGATGAAAAGGGTTAGCAGTACCATTATGCCAATTATAATGATGAAAGCACCTGTAAAACGTGTCAGAACAACAATATTCCTCAGTCTCATCGTGCGGCTGAAACGGCTTACTGTATAGCTGAATGCCAGCCACCACGCCGATGCACCCGTGAAGATCCCGGTGACAATTATCAGCGGGATCAGGTACCAGGGACCGGTGAAACTAACATTCATACCCGGAAACATAGCAAGAAATATGAATATCGAAAAGGGATTGGTCAGCGCAAGACCGAATACCGAAAAGAAATCCTGGGCCGGCGTACCCTGTGTGTCATCACGGGCTCTTCTGCGGATATCCCCTACAGGATTCGAGAGGAAAAGCTTCAGCCCTATCGAGGCCACAAGCACACCTGCTACAAGCTTAATCCAGAAAGCCTCTTCATTTATAAAGCCAATAATGAAAGAAAATCCGAGTCCCGCGATGATGGCAAAAATTGTATCGGCAGCCGCAACCCCCATGCCTGTCATGAAACCGGAAAAATGTCCCTTGCGAAGGGTACGGTTGATCATAAGCATTGCATTGGGTCCCGGAGGTGCAGAAACACTAAGGCCCATTATAAAACTCTTAAAAAACAGTAACAGTGCAGGAAACATATACTTACGCCCCTTAAGGTGGGCAAATATAATAAATTATATATTTTTGGCCTGCACAAATGAAAAGATCCGGAGAAACACTTTACGCTTCTATTCTGGTACTCCTTGCACTCACCTGGGGATCATCGTATTTTCTCATGCGCGAAGCACTTGAATCGTTTACCCCTGTACAGGTAGCAGGATTCAGGATTTTTTTTACCTGGATCTGCTTTCTTCCCATAGCATTGAGAAACATGAAATATATAACCGGGAAGAATATAAAAAGCTTCCTCATTATCGGGGTGCTGGGTAATGCCATACCCAACTTTCTGTTTCCGGTTGCCCAGACCCGTATTGAAAGTTCCCTTGCCGGAATGCTGAATTCGCTATCGCCGGTTTTTACCCTGATAGTGGGTGCGCTCTTTTACTCGCGGAGGATTAAACCGCTTCAGACTGCAGGAGTTGCCCTGGGTCTGTTAGGCGCACTCGGGCTCCTCTACCAGGGATCATTAAACTTTAATTTCTACGGCCTCTTCGTGATTCTGGCTACCCTGCTGTATGGAATTAGTGCAAACGAAATAGGAACACTGAAAGGAATTAGCGGGTTCGGTATAATGTCACTTGCATTCTTTTTTATCGGACCCATTGCAGGTGTAGTGCTTGCATTCTCAGACCTCCCCTCGTCATTCAGAACCGAAGGATGGCAGATCAACCTTGCAGGCATTGTCCTGCTGGCTGTGGCAGGTACCTTCCTGGCCAACAGTCTCTATTCCTACCTGATCGTACGCAAGTCTCCGATGTATGCAGTCTCAGTGACATATCTCAGTCCCGTTGTGTCCACCGGCTGGGGATTCTTCCTGCACGAGTCCGTCAGGCTGTCTATGATCATTTCAATCTCTGTGATCCTTGCCGGAGTATATATTATAACACGCGCCGGAAATAAAAATCATAAAAATCAGACGCTTAGAGAAGATCATGCAACCTCTGCATAATTTTGTTGTCTGTTTTAAATATTGAACTGAGATTTGAGCAACCCCGATTTTCATATTCACGACTCACTTATTGGCGAGTGCCGGAGGGGCAGCAGAAAAGCCCAGTTCAGGATATATGAACTCTATTCAAAGGCCATGTTCAATGCTGCTTACCGCATTGTGAACAACAGGGAGGAGGCTGAGGATGTACTCCAGGAGGCATTCACTGACTGCTTCAGGAACATCAGCACCTTCAGGTCAGACTCCACTTTCGGTGCATGGCTGAAAACCATTGTGATAAACAAATGCATAAACAGATTACGCAAAAGAGAGACTGACCTGGTCTATATTGACGACTATAAAGTATTTGAAAAGCCCGAAGAGGAACCCCCGCCGCCTGTGTGGCCCGACCCAGCCACAATCGCCAGGGCAGTGGAAAAACTACCCGACGGCTACAGGGTAGTATTAAGCCTTTACCTCCTTGAAGGGTATGACCACACAGAGATTTCACAGATAATGAATATCTCGGAGTCGACATCAAAGACACAGTACCTCAGGGCAAAAGATAAACTCAGAAAAATACTTCAAACAATTCAGAGAGATGGATGAGCTGGAGAAACACATAAGAAACAACAGGGATGCGATGGATATTCACGATCCTGATCCCTCAGTGTGGAACAGGATGGAGCCACAGCTTCCCCGTAAACACAGGACTTCAATACCGCACATGTGGAAGGCGGCAGCGGTTGTAATTGTTGCCGCTGCATCGCTGACAATCATCCTGAAAATGACAGGTACCCCGGGTACACGGGAAAATTCTGCCATTAACATTGTAAGGGAGACGGAACAGTATTACAACAGCCTGTTAACCTCCCTTTACAGCGAAGCGGAACCACTGCTGACTGCCAATCCCGTTATCAGAACCGAACTGGAGGCAGGGATGAGTGAACTCGATACGATCTCAATGAGCATCCGGGAAGACCTGAAGGACAACGTCGCCACCGGGGAAGTGATCGAAGCACTTATTAGGAACTACAGGCTGAGGATCGAGCTTCTCGAAGACATGCTCAGCTTAATGAATGAGAAAAATCCTGACAGCGAAAAAAACGGGGAATATGAATTATAAGACATATATGACGGCGGTGCTGCTGATGTGCAGCATTGTTATGGCAAGCGGTCAGCAGACCACCAGCAGCAGGACCTATATGAAATCGTTCCGGGTCGGTGACAGTCCTACTCTCGACGTATCCAACAAGTACGGAAACATACATATCACCCATGCCGGAAATGACTCAATCTCTGTCAGGGTCGAGGTGACTGCATCATCGGGAAATGAATCGAAGCTCGAGGGAATGATGGGTGACGTCGAAATAAGTATGACAATGACCAATCAGACCGTGCGTGCGCAGACAGTATTTGGCAAAAGTGTGAATACAGTCCTCGAGACTTTCAAGGGACTGACCAAAAACATAATTAACTATGATTCCAGAATTCAGGTCGATTACTTCATCGAATGTCCCCCTTCAACGTTACTGAGACTGTCGAACAGCTACGGTGACGTGTATATTGGTGAGGTGACGGAAGAGCTGACAATGACTCTCTCAAACGGATCATTTGATGCAGACGCAATAAAAAATGCTGTCTCGGTGGATATGACATTCTGCAAGGCTGACATCGGGTCAATTGACAAAGGCAGAATCTCAGTCTCCTTCGGTGAACTCAGGGTAAAGAAGACCGGGAATGTGTCTGTTACTGCAAGATCATCAAAGGTGCGGCTGGAGAATGCCGGCGCCATAGATCTGGATTCGAAGCGTGATGTTTTCAATATCGGTACGGCAGCAACCATAACTGGTACTACCTATTTTTCGGATATCAGCGCAGAGAAGCTGACCGGTGAGCTGAGCCTTGTGACGAAGTATGGCAATATTTCATTTGAGGATGTTTCAGAGGAGTTTTCACTTATCGATATCAACTCCTCATATGCCGATGTTGACCTTTCAATGGATGCCAGAGCATCATACAGCCTCGAGATAAGGCATACAAATGCTTTTGTCTCCCTCCCCGGGGTCTCACCGGAGCCCGAAAAGACTGAAATAAGTGCCGAGAACAAGGTTTTTCTCACAACTGGAAAAACAGGCTCATCGCCTGAGAGGGCGCGTATCAGAATTGAGGCAGTAAAGGGTGAAATTCGTCTTCTTCAGAAATAATTTTTCTCCCCTGATGCAACTCAAAGGCATGTCAGTTGTCTTTTATTGTGTAACTAAAAAGACTTTTATGAGAACACATGTTTTAATAATTCTGGCAATAATGACAGGCGTAGCCTCATCCTGCATAATGATCGGCAACTGCGTAGACGGTAACGGTAATACAATCACAGAGGAAAGGACTGTGGCCACATTCACTTCGGTCTCCAACGAGACCTCCTTCGAGGTGATCTACAGGCGCAGTGATGTTGTTTCAGTGACGGTGGAAGCTGAGAGCAATATAATTCCCTACATTGAGACTGACGTTCACAGCGGATCACTAGAAGTAAGAACAACCAGGGGAACACGATGCATTGATTATACAGTAAAACCGGTCATCGTTGTAACCTCGCCCTTTGTAGACGAACTTGTCAATGCCGGATCAGGAGACATAATTGCCGGACCACTGGAAGGTGAGGAGGTGCGGATAATAGTCAGCGGATCAGGTGATATAGTAACAGGATCTGTCTCATGTACCACTTCAAATCTTATTATTTCCGGATCGGGTGAACTGAAAACCGGAGCAATGGAGACTGATGACGTTAAAGTCACAATGTCAGGTTCCGGGAACCTTGAGACGAGGGGTAACACTCTCACTGCAAGATACGTTCTTTCGGGATCAGGAATTCTTTTCGCCGAAAACCTGATTACCGATAATGCCAATGTTACAATCTCGGGGTCAGGATCAGTGTATACTACAGTTTTACAGTCACTGGATGCGGTACTCAGCGGCAGCGGAAACATATATCTTTACGGTGATCCTGATGTAAGCGTCAGTCGTACAGGATCAGGAAAGGTCATCAACCTCTAAATAATAAGTATTTTCACGTAGTTTCCCCTCCTTTTCAAGGAGGGGTGTCAGTCCGTCAGTTGACGGACTGACGCGGTGGTAAACATCAGGTTAGATCTATCTCGTTTCCCTGCCTGTCAAAGAAGCGGAATTCAAGGAAGTGATAGGAAAGACTTCCCCTTACCTTGATGCTTACTTTGTATTTTTTATCGATTTTACCTATGAGTGAGAAGAATCCCTCATTAAGGTAGGCAGCTACGAATGGGTGAACCATTAAAAGAAGCTTCCTGGTCTTTACCCGTTCGAGTATCTGTACCAGTTGGCGCTCAATGTCATCGGTAAGGAGCACCGTGGGACCGATCTTGCCTTCACCGCGGCAGACCGGGCACTTTTCATCAGTGCTGATACTCATCTCCGGCCTGACCCGCTGCCGGGTAATCTGCATAAGACCGAACTTGCTGAGAGGCAATATGTTGTGTTTTGCCCTGTCTTCAGCCATCAGGTCCTTCATCTTCTCAAACAGTATCTGCCTGTTTTCATTGGACTGAAGGTCAATGAAGTCGATAACTATTATCCCGCCCATATCCCTGAGCCGCAGCTGCCGGGCTATTTCGCGGGCTGCCTCCATGTTTACCGAGAGGGCATTTGCCTCCTGGTCATTGCCTGTCTTTGACCTGTTACCGCTGTTTACATCAACCACGTGCAGCGCTTCAGTATGCTCAATAATAAGATATGATCCTCCCTTGAACGAAATTGTGCGGCCAAACAAGCCCTTGATCTGCCTGCTGACGCCAAAGTGATCGAAAATGGGAATCTGATCCTTGTATACCTTTACTATCTTTTCCTTATCAGGCGCGATTTCTCTCAGATAACTGCGGAGGTCGTCAGCCATCACCTCATCATCGGAAACTATATTGCTGAAATCGGGATTAAGTATATCCCTCAGGATGGTGGTTGTGCGGTTCCTCTCTCCCACCAGCAATTTCGGTGTCTTTGTCTCCTTGTGGATTGTGAGGAGCGCTGTTTCCCACCTGCTTACAAGTTCCTTGAGCTCCACGTCAAGCACGGCTACCTTCTTTCCTTCAGCTACAGTGCGGACTATCACTCCGTAGTTCTTCGGCTTGATGCTCTGAATGAGGAGTTTCAAACGGTTCCGTTCGTCAGCGTTCTCAATCTTCGAGGAGACTGAGACCTTGTCGGAAAAAGGCATCAGAACCAGGTTGCGCCCGGCAATGGACACTTCCGAGGCCAGCCTGGGGCCTTTTGTAGAAATGGGTTCCTTGGTTATCTGTACTATTACAGTCTGACCGGTTGTTAGTACGTCGGAAATCTTTCCATCCTTGTCAATGTCAGGCTCCGGTTTGAACTTCGAAACCGGAGTCAGCTTGCCCTTATTCTGCGTTGCCAGGCTGTAATAACGGTGGAGAGTCTTAAACTGTGCCCCCAGGTCCAGATAGTGAAGAAAGGCATCTTTTTCAAATCCAACATTTATGAACGCTGCGTTCAACCCCGGCATTATCTTCTTAACCTTGCCGAGATAAATATCACCTACCGAAAACTGTACGTTACGCTTTTCCTTATTCAGTTCAACAAGCTGCTTCTCTTCAAGTAACGCTATAGATATCTCAGAATCACTTACACTGATTATTAAATCCTTACTCACATTCCGGAATTTATAATTTTATGGCCAATGCCTGTCTAAAATGCAACTAACCTAAAGACTCCCAGGACTTTAGGTTAGATTCAGATGTTCAGACTATGCATTACTGCTATTTCTTCTTCTTATGCCTGTCTTTCCGCAAACGCTTCTTGCGTTTGTGGGTAGCCATCTTATGCCTCTTTCTCTTTTTTCCGCTTGGCATGTTACTTATTTCTTAGCGTGTGATTTAACTTTTGTAATGAATGTTTTGGCAGGTTTGAATGCCGGAATGTTATGGGCAGGAATGATGATTGTTGTATTCTTTGAAATGTTCCTGGCTGTTTTCTTAGCGCGTTTCTTAACTATAAAACTGCCGAAACCCCTGAGGTATACATTATTTCCGGTTACCATTGAGTCCTTTACAGATTCCATAAAAGCCTCAACAGTTTTCTGTACTGTTACTTTTTCAATTCCAGTGTTCTTGGCAATTTCATTAACGATGTCTGCTTTTGTCATTTTGCATGAATTTTAAATTCAACAAGATATTTTGTATTCTGTTTTTTCAATGGTGCAAATATAAAATATTATTTCTCAAATATGGGTGACAAAATAATTTTTTAACTCCGAATAAGCTGATTTTTTGATAACTATAAATTTTCAGGTACAATAAGAGCCCGTAAAAGTCATGATTATGTCCCCTTCTGTGCTTTGATCTTCAGGTTCTGTGAATAAGTCCTTATCCCCTTTCAACGGTTTTTTTTATAACTTTACATCCGGCACAAACAGTAAAACCAACATATTATGTCTTTCAATAAAGTAATACTGGTCGGAAATGTGGGCAAAGACCCCGAGATCAGACGGTTCGAAAATAACATCAAAGCCTCGTTTTCTCTCGCCACCAGCGAAACATACACTCCCAAAGGCGGAGACAAGGTCACCCAGACCGAATGGCATAACATAGTAGCCTGGAGAAGGCTTGCAGAACTTTCAGAGAATTATATCCGTAAAGGATCGCAGATTCTAATCGAGGGAAAACTACGCTACCGTTCCTATGATGACAAGGAGGGCAACAAGCGCTATATCGTCGAAGTCGAGGCGGAGGCGATACAGCTTCTCGGAAGGAAAGCTGACGGTACCCAGGCGTCAGGAAGTCAGCCGGCGCAGAACTCTGCAGGCGGTTACACTTCAGGCGGTTACACTGCCCCCACCCAAAATCCGACAATGCCTGACACCAACCCCGGTGAGGATCTCTCTGCCCGTGAGGGAGTTGACGACCTCCCGTTTTAGTTAAATAATTTCCGGGCCATTGGAGACAATTCTGCCAGTTATACAGACAGGCATCCTTCAGATGTCAGCCATTGCGGTCTCCGATATCAGCGTGATCATTGAATTTGTCATCCTGTTGATCCTGCTATTCTCCTCAGCTTTCATCTCCGGCTCCGAGGTCGCATATTTTTCACTGTCGCCCGCCGACCTAGACAACCTCAGGGAAAAGAAGGGCAGACGCCCGGCAATGGCTCTTAAGCTGCTCTCCAAGCCTGACAGATTGCTCAGCACCATCCTGGTCACGAACAACACTCTTAACATTGCAATAATTATTCTCGCAGCCTTTATCAGCTCACAGCTCTTCGACTTCACTGACAATCAGGTGCTGGGATTCATCATCGAGGCGGTTGTCATAACCTTCATCCTGCTGCTTTTCGGTGAGATAATGCCAAAGGTCTATGCCTCACGCAGCCAGCTCAGGTTTTCCCTGATCATGGCGCCGGCACTGACTCTTTGCGTCAGTATCTTCAAACCCCTGGCCTCACTTCTGATGCTTTCATCTGTCTTTGTCAGGAAGAGAACAGTGCTGAGATCGAAAAACATCAGCATCGACGACCTGTCTGATGCCCTGGACCTTACCTCGGTCGGTATTAAGGATGACGAGGAGATTCTAAAGGGAATCGTCAGATTCGGGAACATAAGCGTCAGCGGCATCATGTGCCCGAGGATAGATGTATTCGCACTGGATTTGCGCGAAGGGTTCAGGACAGTCCTGCCCAAGGTCATAGAATCAGGATTCTCAAGGATTCCAGTTCATTCAGGATCATTTGACAATGTAAAAGGAGTTCTCTTCGTCAAGGACCTCCTTCCTCACCTTGAAAAACCCGATGCTTTCAAATGGCAGTCTCTCATCAGACCTCCCTATGTGGTTCCTGACACGAAAAAGATAAATGACCTGCTGAAGGAGTTCCAGGAAAAGAAAATTCACATTGCGATCGTGGTTGACGAATACGGTGGCACCAGCGGCATTGTGACCCTCGAGGACATACTCGAAGAAATTGTGGGTGAGATAACTGATGAGACGGATGAGGATCTGCCACTTTACAGAAAAACCGCCGACGGTGCCTGGATCTTTGACGGAAAGATCCTTATAAACGACTTTTACAAGATCACTGACACCGATGAAGATCCTTTCGACGACTTTATAGGTGAGTCAGAAACACTGGCAGGCCTGCTGCTCGAGTTGCTCGGTGAGATACCTCAGAAAGGAAGAGTCATTGTCCTGGGCGATTTCAATTTCACAATTGAGTCGGTGGAGAAGAGACGTATCCGTGAGATCCGTGTTGTCAAGAAGGGAGGCTCCGCATGAGAACCGGATGGGCACCATTTATCTTCGCAGCGTCATTGGTTCTTTCAGGCTGCGGCAGTCCTGCCGTACCAAGGCCGGCAGGCTACTTCAGGATAGATCTTCCGGAGAAAAAGTATGCCCGTTATGATGCACCGTGTTCATATTCAATCGAGTATCCTGTTTACGGAACAGTCAATCCGAGGCCGGGTCCGGACCGCGACACTTGCTGGACGGACATAGAATTCCCCTCCTTCAGAGCCAAAATTCACCTTACATATTTCACTGTCGCCGGTAATCTTGCTTCTCTGACGGAGTCGGCAAGAGAGCTGGCGTATAAGCACACCGTCAAGGCTGATGCAATAGACGAGAAGGTCTGGTCTAACGACTCAGCGCGTGTCTACGGCATCCTTTACGACCTTAAGGGCAACACCGCCTCAGCAGTTCAGTTTTACATGACTGACAGCACCCGCCATTACCTTCGCGGCTCACTCTATTTTACCGCGCAGCCCAATGAGGACTCCCTCCTGCCTGTCATCACTTTTCTGAGGGAAGATATTATCCGGATGATTGAAACACTTACCTGGCGGTAATCATGGGCTGTATCACCAAACACTACCTGAACAAGGATACCGTACTGGGAGCCTGGAAGATCGAAGAAGATCTTCCGACACTGCTGGAACTGGTTGAGATGAACGCAGAAGACAGGAAGAGATATGATGTCTTCCGGAGCACCTCCAGAAAGACGGAGTTCCTCAGCGTGAGAGCCCTGCTTGCAGAGCTCCTGGGAAAGGAAGCCAAAATAGTTTACAACAAGAACAACAAGCCCTTCATCAGGGACGGTTCACATTTCATAAGTATCACCCATTCTAACAAGCTCACCGCATTGCTTATCAGCAAAAGTGAGAGAGTGGGGATAGACCTCGAGTATATGCGCTCCAGCATCGGTTCCGTAGCGTTCAAGTTCCTGAATAAAGGAGAGAAGCTCACCCGAAACCGAAGCCTTCGAACCTATAACCTTTATATTATATGGTGTGCCAAGGAGGCAATCTACAAGATCTGTGACAAGGAGGGTATTAACATCGTTAAGGATATCACAATAGAGCCCTTCGAAATAAGGGACTCGGGTGAGATAACGGGATATGTGAAAAATGAAAGGATAGACGACCGGTTCACGCTCTTCTATTCCAAATATGACAACTACGCAATTGTCTGGACCAAGAAAAAGCATGACTAGCATCATTCTTGACAGCAGAAGGAAGACGGTGGGTCAGCTAATCGATCCGGACAAGTACAGTGATGATTCACTCTCTGTAATTGCCGGTCAGGCTGACAGGGCCGGTGTCGATTTTTTCCTGGCCGGAGGGAGTCTCACCTCGAGGCCCGTCAACACAATGATTGAAAAGATCAGGAGGCTGTCTTCCATTCCTGTAATACTGTTTCCGGGCAATCTGATGCAGCTCACTGATACTGCAGATGCCGTATTTCTCCT
>Ga0209575_10001214_pt1 | contig 10965 bp, 8 predicted proteins | sample Medcelwee11metaG_FD_187172 | JGI IMG/M metagenome (GOLD analysis project Ga0209575, IMG submission 187172) | Freshwater pond sediment microbial communities from the University of Edinburgh, under environmental carbon perturbations - Medium... | ecosystem: Environmental > Aquatic > Freshwater >...
AATGCTGCTCAATTGCTACAGCAACTCAGTCGACCTACTGTATAGCGGGCGTTATAGGACTGCCTCTTTTAACATATTGATACATAATAAAATAAAATGGTAATGGCTTAAGTTGATGCGTATGGGCAACATCTTTTCGTTGCCTACCATTTCGCGTCAAGTCATTTAGACCTGTGATGATTTTGAAATGGTCTCTGGTGAACAATCACCGCAGCAACGCACAGTAGGTTCTCTGCGTCGCTGCGGTGAGTTTTTCGGTTTTAAGCAGTCAATGCGTCAATACTAACGCACATTGCCCTGCCGATTGCCGCTGCTGGCGCGGCTGGTCGTGCTTGGGCTGCGACGTTTGCCGGAACGGGCAGCGGCGGCGTTAGCGGGTTTGCCGTGACTGGCTCGCGCACCGTCGCCACGCGGTGCAGCGCTGCTGCTTTTCCGCTCGCCACCGGGGGCTGCACTTCTGCCCCGACTCGGGTTGTTACGTCCGTTTTGGATCGGTTCTGCTTTGATACTGGGATCAGGCGTGTAACCGGCGATAATTTCACGCGAAATTTCACGTCTGAGCAGCCGTTCAATGTCGCGTAACAGTTTTAATTCATCGACGCAAACCAGCGACACCGCCACCCCTTCGCGTCCGGCACGCCCGGTGCGACCAATCCGATGCACGTAATCTTCAGGCACGTTGGGCAGTTCAAAATTCACCACATGCGGCAGTTGATCGATGTCCAGACCACGGGCAGCGATGTCGGTGGCCACCAACACCCGCGTGGTGCCTTGCTTGAAATTAGCCAGCGCCTTAGTGCGTGCGCCCTGGCTCTTGTTACCATGAATCGCGGCGGCGCTGATGCCGTCCTCTTCCAGTTGCCGAGTCAGGCGATCAGCCCCGTGTTTGGTGCGGGTAAACACCAACACTTGCCGCCAGTTCTGTGAGCCGATCAAATAAGACAACAGTTCGCGCTTGCGTTTTTGATCGACCGGATGCACTACTTGGGTAACGCGCTCAGCGGCGGTGTTGTGACGCGCCACTTCGATCAAGGCGGGTTGATGCAGAATGCCATCGGCCAGACGTTTGATTTCATCGGAGAAAGTAGCAGAAAACATCAGATTCTGGCGGCGTTGCGGCAATAAGGCCAGAATTCTGCGAATATCATGAATAAAGCCCATGTCTAACATGCGGTCGGCTTCATCCAGCACTAAAATATCCACTTTATGCAAGCTCAGCGTGCGCTGCCCGATGTGATCCAGCAGACGACCTGGGGTTGCAATTAAAATATCCACGCCACGGCGCAGCTTGTCGATCTGCGGATTGATGTTCACGCCACCGAAAATAATCGCGCTTTTCAGCGGCAAATATTTACCGTACAGGCTGACGCTTTCGCCCACTTGGGCCGCCAGTTCACGGGTTGGGGTTAAAATCAGGGCGCGCACTGGGCGCTGACCGTGGCCTTGTGCTTCTGCGTGCAAGCGGTGTAACAACGGCAAGGTGAAACCAGCGGTTTTACCGGTGCCAGTTTGCGCACCGGCCATGATGTCGCGGCCCGATAAAATGATCGGAATGGCTTGGCGTTGTACTGGGGTGGGTTCGCTGTAGCCTTTTTCGGACACAGCACGTAGTAACTCGGCGGATAAGCCAAGGGTATTAAATGACATAAACTGGATTGCTCCTGGGTTGGCCTACCCAGGGTAGTTACACTGGGCCGGTCCAGGCGAGATGATTAAGAATAAAGTCGGCGGGTGAGTCGATTAAAGTATCACTACCACAAAGACAGGCGCAGACCGGGATGCGCCAAGAACCGGGGATTATACCGACAATGCTGCAAAAAAGGGGGGAAACCCAAAATTAAAGTCACGCCCCCAGTCGGAAAAGCGGCCGGGAACCCCATTAACACCTTGGGTATGACGCAATAATTTGCAGTACCTTACTGTAAACCACGCTGAAAAACACGGTATCTGGAGTTTGTATGTGGCATGGTGACACCGCGATCTTGACGCGCCTGCTGTCAGGAATCGGCACATTAGTTTATTTCTTATTGAAATGTGCCATTCCTAAATTCGGTTATTTCACAAAAATGGGTATTTTATTGCTGATTATTCTTTGTGGCGTGGCGCTGTTGGATAAGGAGCAAATAACTATCGGCAGCTTTGGAACGTTAACCCGCATCGATCCACTGCCGCATACCCAGGCTTTGTGTGATCAGCAACGTTATGCAGAAGCGGAAGAATATTTGTCTTTTTTCATGGCTTATGACTATGTCAACACTGATCCGGAGGCAGTGGCTCTTTATTCCGCCATTGAAAAAACACGCAGTGATTATGTATATCAGTTACAAAAAGCCGTAGAAGGAGTGGCTTTTGGCAAAAGTGATGAGCTTGAAGGACAAGTGACGGCGGTGGTTTCTGACTTTCTTTTAATTGGCGATCTGCGGGATTTAGCCTTAGAAGGTCATAAGTGGTGGGAGGATCAGGCGGTGGATGAACTCACCGTGGCTTTGTCGGCGATTGGGGTGTTGGCTTCAGCCGCGACGGTGGCTTCTGGGGGCAGTTCGGTTGCGGCAAAGCCTGCTTTGTCTTTTTTGAAAATGGCGCATAAGGCGGGCAAAGTGCCGACTTGGCTCAGGCGTTATGTGATAGAAAGCGCACAAGTAGTAAAAAACACCAAAAATATGGGACATGTCACCGAGTTATTAGACACCGTGTACGATCTATTCAAAGTCAGCGGAGTGCGTGGTTCTTTGGTACTCATCAACCAGGCAGAGGATTTAACCTCACTCAAACAACTGAGTAAATTCGCGCATAAATTTGAAAATAAAACGGCGGTCTTTTTTGATTTGACCGGGAAATCGGGATTAAAACTCAGTCATCAGCTCGACAGTGTACCAACCGCTGTGGCCTTAGAGGCTTCGACCTTTGGAAAGGCAGGCATCAACCAGCTAGATAAGCTAGGGCCTGAAAAATTTGTGGCGTGGTTACGCACCGCTAAATACATGGCAAGAGGCACTAAGGTTGTGTACAAACATCACGAAGTCTTGTTGGCGACGGCGATGCGGTTATTGAGAGCGACGCTTGGTGCCTTGCCTGCCGCTGTGTTGGGTTTGATGATGATGTACGGTGCGGCGCTGGTAATCAGGCGCTAGACCCTGAGCAAGACCCCGCCAGTCAGTCTGTTAGAAAATTAGCATTGACTAATATACTCAAATTTGGCATAATAGCCCCATGATTGTTGAGACACTGTTTTTAGGGGTGCTTCCGCAATCGCAGACTCCTCCATCCTCCTTTGGTGGTTTGGCGCGACCCAAAGTCGCGCCTTTTTTTTGTGCCTATCCGTTCCAGCCAGTAGCTCCTCAGTTCAGGGCAAGTAATAAAAATAGCCCCAGTTCACCCCGCTATGCTGTTGTAGCAAACTCAACAACGCATCGCTAGGCACCGCTTCTCCTTCATAGACCCCGCACACCCGTAAGCCCGTGGTGGCAAAGCCCGCTGTGCCGCGCCAATTTAACTGCGGAATCGTGACGGCTTGGGCGCAATGCGGACAACTGGGCTGGGTGCGGGCTTGACTGGCCCAAGCGCTTAGCCAGTCGCGCCAACAATGCTGCAAAGCTTCACGACAATGCGGGCAACGGGGGATGCGAGTACCAGGGCCGCCCAGAAAGCGTGGTGCCACGCTGTGTGGTAGGGCATCGAGATAATAAAAGTTGTCGGCACCAGGTTGGCTGTTGACGGTGGGCGCGCAACCCAGAAAAGTCAGCAATTGACTGAATGCGGGGCCGGGTAACCAGCCAGTGTGTACGCCTTGACTAAAGGCCATGCCAACGAAGCCCGCCGCCTGTAACGGGCCAATCAGCGCCACCGCAGGCGCGGTCGGGGCTTGAGGACACAACACCAAGGCAGGCAATTGCAGCATAGCCATCAAGTGCCGTCCCCGAATCCTGACCGGTGCAAACCGGCTTTTCTTAAACGCTGTCTATTCATTGCAACCATGTCTTTACACCAGCTTTGCAGGCGCGATTGAAGCGCCTGCAAAGCACCGTTACCCCCTGAACAGCCCGCTGTTATTTAAGTACATGAGCATAACTTCTCTCACATAAGACATTCACCACAAAGACACGAAGGCACAAAGTCGCACAAAGTCGCACAAAGTCGCACAAAGTCGCACAAAGCTAAGAAAAGTAAATGCTGACAGTCAGTTATTTGTAAAATCAGTCTTTGTGTACCTTTGTGCCTCTGTGTCTTTGTGGTGAGCTAGATGTCAAGATAATTAGGAGCTACTACTTACTACCCGACACCCAGCGCAAGCCCCAACGATAGGCTTTATCCATGTCCTCATGACCTTGGAAAAAGCGAACTTCCTTAGACACTTTCAGGCCGCCGTTGCCGGTGTTTTCAAACAAGGCCAGCGCACACATGCCGTGATTGCTACCGTGTTCGTCGAGCTTCACCACCACTTCCGGGGAACCGGGGTGCTTGATGGTGACTATCCCATCAGCCTGATCCCAGCATGCCACGCCTTCGTAGATAAACGCATAAAACAAAATACGGCGCAAATCCCCCAAGTGACGCCCATTGACCCGGATAAATTCACCTTCTTGTACCGCGCCGGTGCGGTCATCACCCATGTGGCGAATAAACGGGGGCTGATCGTAACTGCCAAAGGATTTGCCCAGCGCCTGAATCGCGCCTTTGCTGCCGTCGCTAAGTTCAAATAAACAACCTAAGTCTAAGTCCACTGCCCGGCTACCGCCGCCCAGTAATTTAGAAAACAAGCCGCCTTTTTTCTCCTGGCCACCTTGCATATTCCAATTGAGATTAATCAGAATTTCGCCGCCTGCGCTGCCCTTTTGTTTAAGTTCAAAACTATCGCCTTTGTTTTTCAAGACCACTTTAGAACTGAGTTTGAAACCTGCGGCCCCCGGCAAAGTGGCCAGAAAATCATTCAAACCGATAATCCGATTTTCATTGATTAACTTAGCGCCCATGAAAGAAGTATTGTCGATCCGCGCAATCACCGCCACTGTGCCCTTATCCGCCGAGTTTAAAGGCACTGCATAGGATTTGCCTTGATCATCCAGGATTTCTACCCGTCCATCATAACTGGCAAAAGGACTGTTTTTGCCGCCGCTGGCATCGGTGAAATTAAGCGCACAAATATATAATTCGGCGATGTCATCGAGTTTGGTAATCCGCAACACTTCTTCATTAGCCCCGCCACTACCGCCTACGCCGGCATCGTCGCTGAGATGAATAAAGGGAAAGGCATTCATATCCCCTTGGCTGCCACCGGCGTAATTACTCGAATAAATCCCACCGACTCGGCCATCTTTGGCTTTATAAAAGGCCATCAAATCTAAATCGACGGCAGCCCGCCATTGTAATTTCACCAACAGTTGTTTAATCGGGACAAAAACTTCTTCGCCTTTTTGCTTTAATTCCATGATAATCACTCCTAAAGTCAAGAGATTAAAACGGCTGGCCGCGTCGTTGTAGAAAGCGTTCCAAGCCAATGATGAGTATGACATAAATCAAAATCCAAGCCAGCAATAGCCAAGCTTGGGCATAGTCAGACAAATGCGGCACTGCCAGCACCGACAAGCCACAGGCCGCCATCAGCGCGTATTCCCACAGCACGGTTTTTTTATGACCCCAACCAGCGCGTACCAAGCGCTGATAATAGTGCTTGCGGTGTGCCTGCCAGACTTTTTCGCCGTTGCGCAAACGGCGCAACAAGGTCAGGGTAGCATCCAAAATAAACGGTGAAAACAGTAACAGGGTCGCCCACAGGGGGACAACCTGAATTTGTGCCGCCCACAGCGCGAAGGCTCCCAACAGCAAACCCAGCGTGGAAGCACCGACATCGCCCATAAAAATCACCGCAGGCGGAAAATTAAACACCAAAAACCCCAGCGCCGCTGCCGCTATCAACAAGCTCCACAGCGCAAACAACGGTGCGGCGGCTTGTAAGCCCAGTACTGCCAGTGTCCCAAAACCGAACACCGCCATGCCCCCGGCAAAACCGTCCATGCCGTCCATAAAATTGTACAAATTAATCAACCACACCAGCGCTATCCCCAGCAAGGGTGCGGCTAACCACAGTGGCCAAGCCCACACCAGACCAGGCAATTCAAGCTGCGGCAGGTACAAACCAGTCGTCAACAAAATCCCGGCGGCTAATCCGTGTACCAGCAAGCGATAACGCGGCGACACCTCGCGCCAATCGTCTAACAGCGACACCCCCGCCACCAACAGCAACGCCCAGCCCAGCCCTGGCGGATAAGCCGCTGCGTCTAACCACCATAATCCCAAGCTCGCACTCACCAGCAGTCCAGCCAACACCGCCAAGCCGCCGCTGTGCGGAGTAGGACGCTCGTGCAATGAACGCTCATTGGGCTGAGCCAACAACACCCGCGCCAACGGCGCATTGGGACGACTCAAACCATAGGTCAGCAACAGACTGAGCATGAAGCTCAATAACACCCAGAACATCATCTTCTATTCCTGCGGTTGGAAGGCCAACGCCCGCCCCTAATCCGGGCTTGGGGATGAGAGCATTGACTGACATATAACCAAGCGAAACAACGGCGACCGCTGTCTAAACTCACCCAGCAACGGTGGCGGCGATATTCGTGTGGGTGATTTTCCAGACGATCCAGCCGATACAACAGGCGGGCGTCAATCCGATAGACCTCTCCATACACCGTCGCCTGCGCACGCACGGCGTAAGGATACCCCGGCCCTTGCTGCAAAGCCCAGCCATGAATCCGTCCTGCTTCGCCGCAACGCTCGCCCAAATAAGCCGCATGATAACGCTGGCCTTGTTGCAAAGTTCCGTAGACAAATAAGCGGTGTTGCATCGCTTGACTACTCCAAGTTTCCCGAAGGCGGACAGGGTAACTGATGTGACACAAATAATAAAAGCAGACGACCTTAACGCTAAACACCCACAAGCCCAGGCTTTTTACAAGAAATACGGATTTATCGAATTTACCGAAAATCCGCTGACGCTATTTATTCAAATGCGGTCTGTCTTGCAATCCCTTCCCGCTGTTTAACGAGTCAGTAATCGTGGCGGATCGTAACCGGCTGTGTTTTACCCAGCCGCCGCACTTTTCCCCGCAGTGCGGTTGACTTCCATGACATTGCCTAAGTTGTCGATTTCTGCCAGGGCGCGGCTGAGTTGGCGCACGTCGCGCACTTCGACGCGCATGGTCATGTGGGCGATGTGGTCGGCGTCGGTGAGGGTGTTGACGCCGATGATGTTGATTTTTTCCTGGGTGAGGATGCTGCTGACATCGCGTAACAGGCCGAAGCGGTCGTCGGCTTTGATGTGGATGTCTACTGGGTAGAGTTGTCCCATCGGTGGCCCCCATTCGACGCTGACTAGGCAAGTGTCGTGGTCTTCCAGGCGGTGGCTGGCGATGACAGCGCAGTCTTCGCGGTGGACTTCGACGCCTCGGTCGGTGAGGTAGCCGACCACGGCGTCGTCGGGAACGGGTTTGCAGCAGTTGGCGGGGTAGGTGAAGATGCTGTCGTCGCCTTGAATCAAGATGCTGCGTCCGCCTACGCGGCCTCGTTGGTGCGGTTGGGCGGGTTCGGTGAGGGGTAACACTTGTTCGGTGAGGGCTTCGGCCACTTGGGCGGTGTTGAGGTCGCCGCGTCCAATCGCGCTGAGAAAGTTGTCGAGGCTGTCGAAGTTAAAGCGGGTGGCGAGGTCTTCAAGATTCAGTCCTTGCACGTCGAGGCGGTGTAGTTCGCGGTTGAGCAGGGAACGACCGTGGGCGAGGTGTTGGGCGGTGTCTTGTTGTTTGAGCCATTGTTTGACGCGGCTGAGGGCGCGGGGGGTTTTCAAATAGCCCAGTTGGGGGTTTAGCCAATGGCGGCTGGGGCGTTCTTGTTGGGTTTTGATGATTTCTACCTGGTCACCGGTTTTGAGTAAGTAGTTCAGCGGCACCATGTGGCCATTGACTCGGGCACCTCGGGCGCGATGACCCAGACCGGTGTGTATGTAGTAGGCGAAGTCTAGCGGGGTTGCGCCCAGTGGCAGTTCGATCACTTGGCCTTTGGGGGTCAGCACGTAGACGCGCTCATCAAAGAGTTCGGAGCGAAAGCGTTCGACAAAATCGCTGGTGTTGCCTTCTTCGTCTTTCCAGGTCAACACTTGGCGTAACCAGGCGATTTTTTTATCCGCTTGTTGATCCGCGTCGGTTTGTTCTTTGTAACGCCAGTGTGAGGCCACCCCGAGTTCGCATTGTTGGTGCATCTCTAAGGTGCGGATTTGCACCTCAAAAATCTGTTGATCGGGGCCGATCACGGCGGTGTGTAAGGAGCGGTAATTGTTGAGTTTTGGGGAAGCGATATAGTCGTCGAACTCGCCGGGCACGGGTGCGCAACGCCCATGAATCAAACCCAGAGCGATGTAGCATTCGGTGATGGTGTGTACCATGATGCGCACCGCCAGCACGTCGTATAAGTCATGAAATGGCTTTTCTTTGCGCTGCATCTTTTCCCAGATGCTGTAAATGTGTTTGGGGCGTCCACTCACTTCCGCTTGAATGCCGGCCTCGGCCAGGGTGTCGCGCACCAGGGTCATCATTTCTTGGATATGGGTTTCACGGTCGGTGCGGCGATTGTCGAGTAGGCGCGCAATGCGGTGGTAGACTTCCGGCTCTAAATAGCGCAGCGCCATGTCTTCCAGTTGCCATTTGATTTGCCAAATCCCCAGACGATTGGCCAGTGGCGCGTACACGTCCAGGGTTTCGCGGGCAACCCGGCGTTGTTGTACCGGCAACAGGTGTTTGAGCTGGTGCATGTCGTGCAGCCGTTCTGCGAGTTTAATCAGAATCACGCGGACATCTTCCACCATCGCCAGGATCATTTTGCGCAGCTTTTCCAATTGCTGGTTTTTTTCCTGGGGCGAGAGCAGGTCTTGGCTGCCGCTTTTCAGTTCGTTGATAAACACCATGCGGTTTACGCCGTCGATAAGCTTAGCCACCGCTGGGCCGAATTGGCTCTCGACCTCGCTCAGCCCTAACTCACCGTTTTCAACTGGGCCATGCAGTATCGCCGCGACCAGCGCATCGGTGTCCATGTTCAGTTCTACCAGCGCATTCACCACCGAATAAACATGGTTGATGGTGGCCTCGCCCGTGGGATGGTTTTTATCCAGACACAGGCGTTCACATAGCTTGAAGGCGCGGATAAGCGCGCCTTGTCCAGCAACCGAGCGACCCTCGCCCAGATGCTTAAACCAGGCATCTAAGTTCAAGGTTTCGCCGGGTTCCAGGGCAGGCAAAGGGTGCAACATAGCCAGTGAACTGTTTTTCATTCTATTTTCCTGTTGGTTGGAACGACTTCAGGGCGACTGGGAGGCAGTGCAAGCCTACTGAATCTGACGCTAGACAGCAATGCCTTGAGATTGCTACCCTCACCCCTTATTTGCTTTATTTCTTGAGGGAAACCGCCTGCGTGCCTCCCCCCTCATTCGCAGCCCGCAGCTTTAAGCGCGGCACTTGTCATTATAACCGGCTCGTTTGACACAAGAGTTGCTATGAGTACACAACACGCACTAATCGCCTTGCGCGAACACATTAGCCAACGCATTATCGGACAAGAAGCCCTGGTATTGCGCCTATTAATTGCGCTCCTCGCCGATGGGCATCTCCTGGTGGAAGGGGCACCCGGCCTTGCCAAAACCAAGGCGATTAAAACCTTGGCTGAGGGTTTGGAAGGGGACTTTCACCGGATTCAATTTACTCCCGATCTGTTACCGGCTGACTTGACCGGCACAGAAATTTACCGGCCTCAAGATGGCTCTTTTGTGTTTCAACAAGGGCCGATTTTTCATAACCTGCTGCTGGCTGATGAAATCAACCGCGCCCCGGCTAAAGTCCAATCGGCGCTGTTAGAGGCGATGGCCGAGCGCCAAGTGACCATAGGTCGGGTGACTTATCCCCTGCCAGATTTGTTCTTGGTGATGGCCACGCAAAATCCGATTGAACAAGAAGGCACTTATCCCTTGCCCGAAGCCCAGCTTGATCGTTTTTTGATGCTGGTGCGCATCGGTTATCCCAGCACCGAGGCCGAGCAGACGATTCTCAGCTTGGCGCGAGAAGAAGCCCGTTGCCAAGCCAATCGCCACAGTGCGACGGATTTGCTGGTCTCCAAAACCCATGCCCTGAGCCAGGATTTATTGTTTGCGGCACGTTTGGAAGTGCTGGACACGCATCTAGCCCCGGTGCTGGAAAACTATTTGCTGCAATTGATTGCCGCCACCCGCGAGCCTAGTCCTTACGGCTCTGAACTGCGGCGCTGGATTCAATACGGGGCCAGTCCCCGCGCCACCATTGCCCTGGATCGCTGTGCCCGCGCCCATGCCTGGTTACAAGGCCGTGATTATGTCACCCCAGAAGACATCCAATTGCTGGCCTATGACGTGCTGCGTCACCGGCTGTTATTGTCTTTTGAAGCAGAAGCCGAAGGCATCGACGCAGATCGCTTTATCACCACCCTATTGGAACGAGTGCCGGTACCTTGAGCCGCAGATAAACGCTGACAAAATCTGCGTTTATCTGGGGTAAGAGGAACAACCTTTATTCGTTGCCAGCCCCGTTTCCTTGCAACAGAAATGTGGGCAAAACAAAAAGACGTTTTACCCACTGTTGTCTATACCAGGATTGATAGCAGAGATGGTATCTACCTACCGAGCCTATTGATAACTTGACAGAGAGTGCGTCACAGAGATATAACGCGATCTATGGCGGCGTAGGCCGCACTGTCGGCGCTTTTCAGTAAGGCTTCTGGGGTGTTGCCGTCTTGAGGATATAGCTAACGAACGATAAAAAGATTAAAGAATCGATAGTGCCGCTACCTCGTGACAAATTTTTTAGCTTCCCTGCTAAAAAATCACTCGCTCACGCGGCAACTCTTCCTTTTCTCCCCGATTCGTCCGGTGTCTCCCGTCCGCCTTCGCCACTCTGC
>Ga0209575_10001215_pt1 | contig 10937 bp, 10 predicted proteins | sample Medcelwee11metaG_FD_187172 | JGI IMG/M metagenome (GOLD analysis project Ga0209575, IMG submission 187172) | Freshwater pond sediment microbial communities from the University of Edinburgh, under environmental carbon perturbations - Medium... | ecosystem: Environmental > Aquatic > Freshwater >...
AACTCCAGGATTAAATAATCCTGATTTTTTTATTTTTTAATTATATAGGTGATATAAATGGTAAATGATACTAAGTTAAATCATGTTCAGTATGCAAAAAAGACTGAACAAATTATCGTTGAAACTAAAGTAACCAAACCGATTGAAAAGAAAACTGAAGTTACAGAAGTCGAAGACGTAAAAACAGTCAAGAACAAGATTTGGAGGAAGAAATAAGATGGCCGATTATCCCACGCAGACTATGGCTAGCAAGAAGAGTCCAACTTCCACTGGTCACGTTGGTCAAGTTATTGACAAGAATATTGAAGGACGTGCTCCAGAAGCTAAGACTATTAGACCTGGCGCTAAAAAGAATTGATTTCTTTTTTCTTTTTTTTTTAATATTTTGCAGATTAGGTGAGACTAATGAAAACAAATGAAGAATTGAAGAAAATCATCAAAGACGATGAAGATTATAAATCCTTATCACAAGAAGAAAAAATCGAGTGGATGTCGTTAAATATTTTCAATAAAAACTCGAAAGATTTAAAGTATTTACTTTGTACAAATTATATTCATCAACAATTATTAGATGAACATATAGCTCGTACTGGCCTCTACCAATGGATAAATGTATTCAATGGTAAAGTAAGCTATCCAAGAGATGTTGAAGATTACAATGAATATGATTTAGTTCAAGTTAATTTATCAACACAAGATATTCCTTTAGTACCTAATATTAAAAAACAGATTACTGGTAACACTAAATTGATAGCGAATAATGATTATACTACAGAGGCTTGGGCAATGGCTTTTGGTTGCCCGACTACCTTTGAGAGAGAAATCAATTTTGCTGATATGATTTTCGGAACTGAATATTTCCAATGCACTGCAGTATCAGAAATCACTGGTAGAAAGTGTTTCGTGATACCGCATCCTGCTGATATCAAGCGACTTAAATCAATACCCACGATTCCTAAAAAGAATATTATTTCTACTATTTGGAGACGATATGATAATCATTCATATATTCCAAGTTTAGCTGTGAGAAATCACGGTCTTACCACTCAATTATTAGGCTATGATAAAAGTAAAGACCCTAAAACTTGGTTGACTACAACTCTTTTTGATTATGTGTATGCCGGAACAAACTTTTTTGATTTCTGTGATCAATTGCGTGAGTCTAAAATCGTTTATGACCCGTTTACTTTCCATAGTTATAGTAGAGCTACTGTAGACACTGCTGCTTTAGGCGTAGCAGTTGTTGGTTCTAATCGTACTCAAAGTTCGCAGATTTGTTATCCGTTCACTACTATAGATCCATATGATGTACATAGTGCTAGAATGCTTATTCAACGACTGAATGAAGATAACGAGTTTTATAAGAAAGTAGTGGATACCGCATTAGAACGAAGCGAATATTATAATCATTTAAATAGTAAAGAAAGATATCTATCTGCGTTATATGAATCGCAATTAGAATCTAAAGAAACCAAACAAATAAAAAAAATCAAGTCAGAACCAATTAAAGGTAATGATGTTCTTAAAGAAATAGCTAAAGAGTTGAATCGAAATGAAAAAGAAAACGAAGGAAAAAGTCAATTCAGATTTACAGGTTAAAAAGTTCAGTTTAGCTTATATATGGGCTAAAATGAAGAAGGTCTTTACACATGGCAAATGTTCTCGTTGTTGATTACGAAGATTTTCGTAAGTTAGCTAAAGACAGTAGAATATATTACTATGTTGGAGATAGTTTTTATGACTTTCATTTTATTTCCAATAATGTGATAATCAAGACTACTGTAATGAAGACACAGATAGAGAATCCTACACGATTTTTTTCAAATCCCGTATTTTATAATGCAATAAAACTTGAGTTCAATATTCCAGTAGAAAAACCAAATCCTTTTGATATTGAAGGTAAAAAGATTGAACCAACTGTTAAGATTACAGACATACAGGAAGAAGAAGTCAAGACTACAGACGTTCAAAAAGAAGGCACTAATCCTTATTATGAGAAATAACTATGGGAACTTCTATAGCAGATGCTCGTAATCCATCGAGGCAACTTACAGTAAATTCAGATGGGAGTTTAAATATCAAATTATCTACGTCTGAATCGCCTATAAGTTCTTCTGCACCATTACCAGTAAGTGATACTGCGTATACGTTAAGACAAGATTTTGAAGGCGGCAATTCTCCAATTTATATAGGCGAAGCGTTGCCAGGAACATTAGATGCTGCTAGTGGCTGGCGTATTCGTAAGATTACTTATACTAATAATATGATTACATCTATCACATGGGCAGATGGTAATGCTTCTTTCAATAAAGTTTGGGACGATAGAAAAGATGGAACGTACACTTATTCTTAAATCAATGTTTATTTTATTATTGATGGTTTCATGTTCGTATACTGTTTTCGCGTTTGATTTTCGCACCATTTTTAATCCGTTCACGCAGAAATTAGATTATTATACAGGTAGCAACTTTACAGGCCAAAACATAACAGCAGACTATTATTATGGCGATGGTAGATATATGTCTGGATTAGAAAGTTTGATAAATAATGGTACTGCAAATAATACGTTCAATGAAAGTCGAACCAATCAATTATATCTACCACTTAGAGGTGGAAACGTAACCGGTAATATCAACATGAGTGGAAAGAATATCACTTATGTAGATAATTTATTGATAGTAGATCCTTCTCAGGTAGCTAGTTTGGAAAACGATGCACCGCTTGCTGCGTTGCATATTCGTACTAAAGCAAATACAGAACCTGGAATATTGACCGCATGGACACCAATGGACTGGGTGTTTCCACTTAAAGAAAGCCTACAGATTGGTCATATAAATGTCACTTCAAAAGAATTTTTTGAACGATTACGAATAAATACTGTCGGTAGAGTAGGTATAAATACCAAAAACCCAAAAGCCCAATTAGACGTAAACGGAACTATAATATCCACAGCAATGAATGCTACAACAGTAAATGCTTCTTATTTTTATGGTAAAATAAATTATACTTATATTCAAAACGCTCCTTGGTTGACTGTTTCTTCAGATACTTATAATACTTCGAGCGATATATTAACTGTAGCGTCTGTATTCAATGAAACAGTTTGGGTGATAGCACAGAATTATTTATCTGCTTATAGTGAGATAGATCCACTTTGGTCTGCAAATTATACAAATGTGTTCACTGCGATTTCATCAAATAATCTCACTGATTCTGATATAGCCGGAATGGGCTATATAAAAACAGATACATACAATACTACTTCGCAGATTCGTTTAGCGTGTAGTGTTTATAATGAATCAACTTGGGTAACCAACCAGAATTATCTTACATCTTATATAGAAACAGATCCACTTTGGAGTGGAAATCGTACTGCTATTTTAAACGCAATCGCTTCAAATAATTTAACTGATGCAGATATCGCTGCTATGGGCTATATCAAAACATATACGGATACTTATAATACTTCTAATCAAATATTAGCCGTAACTGGTGGCATCAATACCTATAATACGTCAGCACAAATTTTATCTGTCACTGGTGGAGTAAATACATTTAATACAACATCACAAATATTAGCTGTAACAGGAGGAGTAAATACTTTCAATACTTCTGCACAAATGCGTTCTGCAGCGAATTCTACAAAAAACATACTTAATTATACAAATATTCTTTATAATAATTATATTCCATATACTGGTGCAACTAAGAAAGTGAGTCTTGGAACACGAAATCTATCAGTGAATGGTCTTGCTGTTGGTACAACAGAACAAGTATTTCCTGCAGAGATTGTTAATATTCCAGGCACTTTATTATCAATAAGGGCAAATTCAGTAGCTGTTTCAACACAAGCTATACTTAGATTTACTACTAGCACTTCCTCAAATCCTACACATCATAGAGGCGAGATACGAGTGAACAGAACAGATGTCGGTGGAAGCGGCGCTACAGATATGATGTTTTATACTTCAACAGGTTCTTCGTTAACACCAAAAGTAACGATAAAAGCAAACGGTTATACTGGTATTGGCACAGCATCGCCTTCTTATAATTTACATGTGATTGGAAAAACGTATTCAAGCGGCAATATCTCAAGTGGTGGATATGTTTGTGATTCTACAGGCAAATGTATACATAATGTAAATACTTATAATACTTCTATTCAGATTAAAAACGTCTGTAGCGTATATAATGAAACTACATGGGTGCAATCGCAAGGATATCTTACAAGCAATTCAGATACGTTTAATACCACATCACAGATGGTAAGTGCTGTGGTTGGCACTCAGACAAATACACGTTTATGCATATGGAATTCTGGAACAAGTAAAATTGATTGTGATACATTAGGGGCTGCAGACGGATATAATACTTCTGCACAGATGATTTCTGCTACTGCGTCTCAATATTTTAATTCTACAGACGCAGCTACTTTTGTCACACTTAATACTGGTTATGGCGCAAACGAATTATATGACATGAATCAACATGTTCAAACTACTGATAGTGTAAAGTTTGTAAATGTGACTGGTACTACGCAATTGTATTCTGGTGGCACTATTGTTAATGGTTCAGGAATATATTTCAAATGAGATGGCAAGATGTTGCGTTAGTTCTTTTCGGTATTATTGCTATAGCTGGTGCTGTAGGCTATAATGACTTATTTTTTTCTCTTTTTCAATTGACTGGCGTAAATGCCACTTATTCTTCTGATCAATATTGCGACACTGAATGTATTTCATATATAAATGTGTCAACCAGCTATTGGAGAATTTGTTTTGATAGTTATACAAATACGCAATATTCAAACGAAATTTTATTTAAAAAACAAGCATTAAGTCGAACATTGCATGTCAATTTAGATAAAGTAAATAATATCGTATCTACTAATCCACAAGTGTCTGTAGATTGGTTTGTACCATCTTCAGGCAAAGATAAATGGAGACCTATTCAGAATGGTGATTGTTGGGAACGAAATAAAATAAACAAAATTAAATTAGTAGGTTATAAAGAATCTAATCAGACTGTAAAATGGGGAGTGCAATTAGGTTCTGATTTGGATATAGATCCAATGTGGTTAGAAAAAGACGTTGGACAAAAAGTCATAGAAACGAAAGTTTCTAATTTAATATACGATGCACCAAGAACATGGATTATTTCTAAAAGTGGTGCTGAACGATATCTTAATGTGAATATCACCGATTTAAATAAAACCACTAGTGAAGTTTGTTTAAGCTTTAATAATAAAAACGCTTATAAAGCTGCCATGAAACTATCTAATTTAAGTCTAGATATTGTTCCGATAAAAGATAAGAATAATATTGATTTAGTGGCATCTATTATAGATTTCAATGTCAAAGATGAAAATTGTTTTAGAATCAGTTATTCTGAAAAAAACATTGGAAATATTTCATTTAAGATAGGTTATAAAAGTATTGAGATACATGATACAGCTACAGTAACTTCTACTGCCTATGGACACAAAGACAATTTATGTGTAGGTATTGATGGAGTATTGCATGCAGGTTGGTTAGGTGACGCATCAGACATTTATTATGGAAATAGTACTGATGAAGGAGATACTTGGAGTATAAAAGAATTAGCCGATGGTACTTTTGAACAAGTTGGAATAGTCTGCCATGCAAACGGAAATGTTCATGTATATGCATTAGAGGCTGGAGATGTAGTTCATATGTTGTCTACGGACAATGGTGGAGATTTTTCAGCAAAAGCTGATTTAGAAGCAGACGACGTATTTACTCAATTGAGTTGTTCTGGCGATAGAAATAGTAAACTTCATTGTTGTATTGTAGAAGATGGTAATGACTTATGGTATGTAAATTCTACAAATGTCGGTGCTGCGTCTGAAATAAATACTGATAGTACAGACCATTGTGGCATTGATATCGATTCTGATAATAACGTATATATTGCAATAACTGATTCGAGCACAGATTCTTTGATGTATATGGCACGAAATAATACATGGGGAACAAGAACGACGATTTCTGCAACTCCAGGTGCAGTTCCATCTACACTTTATACTGGTCTATCTATGGATATTGATTTAAACGATACAGTACATATTGCTTTCATAGCAGGTACTGATTTAGATTATTGTAATGGTTCAATTTCTGACTGGAATTGTGAAACTGTTGATACCAGTACAGTTCTTAATCCAAGCATCGGCGTAACTGTCAACGATACAGTCTATATTTTTACACAAGATAGAACAGACAATGCGGGCTCTATAGTATACGCTAAAAAACCTCGTAAAAGCAGTTGGTCAATTGAAAATCATATTGTTTCTTCTGCTGGTTGGGCAAGTATAGCTAGTTCACGATATAATATTAATAACAGAATAAATTCTACACTTAATTTTATCTATACAGACCTAACAGCAGATGTTCAATTTGATAAATTGACATTATTTATTCCTGCTGTGTCAGAATGTATATGCCCTTCTATAAATAACAATTTAGCTTTAGATTCTGATTGTAAGTTCACGAGTGATTGTGATTTAGGCACTGGAAGACTTAGTTTCACAAAGAATGTTATCGTCACTTGTGGAGCAAAAATAACTTGCGTAAATGTATTTTCTAATAACACCAAATCTAGCATATTGAATCTAGGCGGTTGTCAGATTTTAAAAAGCTAATAAAACGAAAGCTTTATATATGAGAACTATCTTTATATTAATTATTATAGTAGTTTAATAGTTGTGGAGGGAACACTCCACGTTAAATTCAACGGAGGAAAATTCTATGGCAAGTCCAAATGACGCAGTTTCATCTAATTCGTTTAGCGCAACTGCTAGAAAAATAATGATTATTGGTACTGATGGTTTACCGTCAGATTCTGGGTATACTATGGCGGAATATGTTGTTATTTCTGGTTCATACACTTATGTCTGTCAAGCTAAAGCTGGTACAGCCTTAGCTACTGCTGCTTGGAGAATCAGACGAAATACTGATTTAGGTAGCGGTAATTCTCGTACCGAATGGGCTGACGGAAATGCTAAGTTTGATAACGTAGCTACAAATCCTGCTGGTCTTACTTACAGTTAGAGGTTGAGACAAAAATGAGATATTTACAAAAAATCATACTTTCTTTACTATTTTTATGCGTTTTAGGAGTGTCTGCATTTGCGGCTCCACAATATGTATATAACACACGAGCTAAGATTTGGGATGTAATCTCAGACACTGCTGTTTCTGTAAACGGCACTAATATCACTAATATCAATCATGCAAATATTGCTGCTTCTACATTTCCTGCTGGTTGTCCATTTGGTGAAGCTATGGTTCAGATTGCTCCAGGTGTGAGTACTTGCACTAAAGTAATAATGTATAATTCTACTAGTAACAACTATCAAGCACAACATCATTTAGATATGAGTGGGTTTTCTATCATGTTTTCATCTGGTGGTACTTTAGGTAATGCTTCTTCGTTTTATGTCTTCCCTGCATCCAGCTTCACCGGCGATGTCGATTTCGGCGGCAACACTGCGAAGAATGTAATTATCAGAGAAGCGTCAATTAGTAATAGCAACGGCTCCTTCACGAACCTGACAGCGACAAGAGTGACAATTACAAATGGGTCAAATATTCAAGGAATCTCTGGGACGAATATCGCAAGCGGGACAGTAGCGGATGCGAGGATAGCGAGCACGATTGCGAGGGATAAAGAAGTTACTGATATCTCAGACCAGGGATTAGTTCTTTCAATAAATTTCAACAATGATTCAATACGAAAGACAAGTAAAGGGAATGTTTGGGCAATGGATAGTTCCGGAAAAAATAATCATCTCTTCAACTCTACCAGAATGTCAACCCCAGTATATCAATCGAATACTGGCGTTTCAAGAAGCGGAACTCTATTTTTCAATCAGTACTCAGATAATTTTTATTCATATACAAATCTTTCAAATATTAATTTTGGCGATGGCGCTACTATAAGTTTTTGGGTCAATCTTACATATGTCTCACCAAACTCAGGGGATTACAATATCTCATTGCCTCTTCATATTTCATATTCGAGATCAACAAAATATTATACAGCTTCAAACAAGAACGTTTATTTCTTCTGTTCTACAAATGCCTGTCAGTGGGGTTTAAGAAATGGTTCATCTTATACAGTTTTGAATCCAGGGGCGTATGGAGGAAACACTAGCAAATGGACTCATATAGTTTTAAGGATGAACTCTACAAAATATGCGTTTTTTATTAATGGTGGAAAACCGGTTGTAGCTTCTCCAATGCAAAATATGGGGTGGAAGCCAGTAGCATTAAGTATTGGTGGAGATACTTATAATGGGAATACATACGGAATACAGAATGGCAGCATGGACAACTTACAGATCTGGGATCGTGATTTGAGTGACGATGAAATCTCTCAATTATACACCCGTAAGATTGAACCATCTCAGGCTTTTGTTTCACAAAGTAATAAAATATGGATTGATACATTTGGTCGATTACACTTCACCGTAGCATGCATACACAATGCAACTACGTTTTCGTCGACTGATTGTTCAACCAATATTACCGGATAAAATGAGATACTTCCTCTTTTTTTTTATGCTCTTTTCTTTGTCGATTAGTGCCCACGCCACAACTTATTATTTTAATCAATCTGGTGGTATAGATACCAATGATGGATTGTCACCAGCAACTGCGTTTAAAACATTGGCTAAATTCAATAATATGACTTTTGTTCATGGCGATAAAGTCTTATTCGCACGTGCAGAAAAATGGATATTGCCTCGTGATGCTTATCCTTCATTTGATGATGGGTGGCCTTCTTCACACATTTTATATGCTGATTACGGACGTGGGAAAAAACCATTATTTGTGGGGTCAATAAATTTGAATCATGCAAATAATTGGACAAATGTTTATGGCAATATTTGGAAAACTACTAGGGCCTTCCCAGGTTGGTCTGATGTTGGAATTATTGTGCTTGGCAACGATGAAAAAGTTGCCATAAAAAATCTTGGCAATACGTCGAATGCTCAGGACGAATATTTTTATGAAAATAATACAGATCATCTTTATTATTATTCGTCCATAAATCCTTCGACTTTATGGGGGAACATGGAATGCGGTAGTAGAACAACAATGATTTCAATCAGTAATCTGTATAGTGTGAGGATTGAGAATTTGACTTTGAAATATGGTGGCGGCCATGCACTTCAAGGCCAAAACGCACAAAATATGACCCTCCGTCGATTAGATTTACACTACATAGGGGGAGGGTGGCAATATGGGAATGTGCGATATGGTAACGCCATAGAATTCTGGAATAAAGCACAGAATGTAGCTGTATTAAACTGCAATTTAACGAATGTATTCGATGTGCCATTCACAATCCAAGGGACAGGCGATAATATGCTCACTAAAAATGTATCCTTTAAAAATAACTCAATTGGTAGCTCAATGGAGTGTTTTTCTTATTGGTTTGATGGTATAAATTCTTCTGCTGAAAAAATATATTTTGAAAATAATCTTTGTTACAACATGGGCTTCGATTGGTCACAAAACCAAAGAAGTGATCCCAGATCACAAAACCTTTTATTTTCAACGATAAGGTCAAATAAAGAGGTATTTTTTAGAAACAATATTTTTTATAATTATTACAGAAACGCTATTTATACTTATGCCTCGCCTGGTGGAAGTTTCAATAATATTACTGTTGATTACAATCTTTATTATTCTCCTTATGAAACTCAATTCTTTTATTCACCATCGAATCCATCAAATACATTCAATGAATGGGTAATTGAATACAATAAAGATAATCATTCAAGTAATATCAACCCAAAATTCTTCAACACAAGTAAAAATGATTTCCGTCCTTTAAACTCATCAATAACGTGTACTATGTCTTCTACTGGTGGAGTTATTGGCCCATTTAAATGTATAAACGATATCCCTTCTTGTTCAAGAAATAGGAGTAATATTGATTGGAATATAGACATTAATCATGGATGTTTGTTAAGTTCACCAGTAGATATTGGCACTGGGTCAATTCATTTTAAAGGATTCGGGACTCAACAAATTACTAAAAGTCTAAAAGCAAAATCTATTTACTTCAATAATGATTTTCAAAGCATAAAAATAATTGGAAAAACTCAGTTGAAGGTGAATAGATGACCTTCACTTTTTCTGTCTTCCGTGCCACCCCTTCTCACATAGCCTCAACTATTTACCAGCTACGCCAACACCAAGCCATCTCACATATTTTTTCAACCCCCGAGGTGATGCCCCATAACCCCTAAAACAATCGTTCCAATCTTAAAAACATGGCATATCCAATAACAAAACCAAAACTAATAGACGATAATTTTATAATCAAGAAACCAAAACTAATAGATGATGATTATAAATTCAAAAAACCGACACTTATAAAAGGTAATTAATATGGCTGGTAGAAAAATAGTTTGGCGAGAACCTGAAGATAATACAGTTACAGGCATTGAAATAAACAGAGGAACAACTGCTTATGGCACTTATACTGTTTTGACTACTATAGCTGCAACCAGTGACGCTGCTGCTAAATCAGCTACTAATACTTGGGTTGCTTCTTATTACGATGTTGCTGGTCTTTCAACGAACTGGTATAAATTAAGATTCACCGATGGTACTTATTTCTCTGATTATTCAGATATCACTACTGATAATAAATCTGAAAAAATATGTTCAGTAGAAGATATAAAGAAAATATTAAATACAGTAGGTAGATGGTCTGATAGTGAGATTTTTGATGCTATCAGTGAAGAAGATTCTATTATTTATACAGAAATGGGCACACCTATAGCTGGCATATGGACAGAAATGGGCAAAATAAACGATACTGTTCAATCACGTTATTATGTAGGCGAAGAGAATATCTATAGAATCGATAGAGTTTATTACGGCACTACTACTAAATCTGAA
>Ga0209575_10001220_pt1 | contig 10890 bp, 6 predicted proteins | sample Medcelwee11metaG_FD_187172 | JGI IMG/M metagenome (GOLD analysis project Ga0209575, IMG submission 187172) | Freshwater pond sediment microbial communities from the University of Edinburgh, under environmental carbon perturbations - Medium... | ecosystem: Environmental > Aquatic > Freshwater >...
CGGCAAAAGAATTGCACTTGCAAATAAGGAAACGCTTGTTGTTGCCGGACAAATAATCACGGATCTTATTTTTCAGTCAGGAAGTACAATTGTTCCTGTTGACTCGGAACACTCAGCTATCTTTCAATGTCTTACAGGCGAAGAGAGAGAATCAGTCGAGAAAATAACTCTTACAGCATCGGGAGGACCATTCCTGAATTTGTCGCCGGAGCTACTGAAGAATGTAACCCCTAAAGATGCACTGCGACATCCTAACTGGAACATGGGCGATAAAGTTACAATTGATTCAGCTTCAATGATGAACAAGGGGCTTGAGGTAATTGAGGCAAAATGGCTCTTCAACCTTGATCCTGATCAGATTAATGTCACAATTCATCCCCAGTCGGTAATCCATTCACTTGTGCATTTTAAGGATGGTTCGGTAAAGGCTCAGCTGGGGATTCCGGATATGAGGATCCCGATTCTTTTTGCACTTGGTTATCCCCGGAGACTGAGCTCAGATCTGCCCCGCCTCGATTTCAGGGATTATCCTGCTTTAACTTTTTCAGAGCCTGATCTGATGAAATTCCGTAATCTTTCGCTGGCTTATCATGCCCTGGAAGAGGGCGGAAATAAACCCTGCATTCTCAATGCTGCAAACGAAGTAGCAGTGAACGCTTTTCTGACGGAGAATGCCGGATTTTTGCAAATGTCAGATATTGTCGAATATACGCTTGAACACTCTCAATATATTTCTTCACCCGACCTTGAATCTCTTGAATTTTCAGATAAGTCGGCACGTGAAACAGCAAATAATTATTTAAATAAACTCATGATTAAAAGATGACAATACTTATAAAGATATTACAGCTGATACTGAGCCTTTCGATTCTTGTGATTATCCACGAATTCGGACATTTTCTGATGGCTAAATTATTCAAAACAAGAGTGGAGAAGTTCTTTCTCTTTTTTGATCCATGGTTTGCTCTTTTTAAATTCAAAAAGGGTGAAACTGAATATGGAATGGGTTGGCTCCCTCTTGGTGGTTATGTCAAAATATCAGGGATGATTGATGAATCTCTCGATAAGGAGGCAATGAAACTACCTCCACAGCCTTATGAATTCCGTTCCAAAAAATCGTGGCAACGTCTGCTTATAATGACCGGAGGTGTGGTATTTAATTTTATTCTGGCAATTTTAATTTATGTAGCAGTCCTTTTCACATGGGGAAAAACTTACCTCCCGACATCAAGTGTCAAATATGGAATTGTAACTGACTCAACTGGTTATTCAATAGGACTACGAAATGGAGATAAAGTTCTTTCACTTGATAATCAGCCTGTTGAAGAATTCTATGGAATCATGCAGGATATTCTCCTCAATAACCGTAAATCAATCCAGGTTGAACGCGGGAGCGAAAAACTGAATATTCCAATTCCAGCTGGTTATGTTCCTGATTTGTTGAAAGGCAGAGGCTTGATTGATGTCAGGACTCCATTCAGCCCAATGATTGTTACTTTTCCAAAAATGGAGTCAAATGCAAAAAAAGCAGGAGTAATTGAGGGAGACGAAATCATCGGCATCGACACTCTGAAATTTGCTTATTATGATGAGTTCCAACAGTATGTACGGGAAAACAGGAACAAAACAATTGTTCTTCATATTATGAGAAAAGGCATGGATCAGATGACAGATATTCCTGTTTTGTCTGATTCTACTGGCTATATAGGTGTTCTGCCGGTAAGAACAACCGATATGTTTTTTGAGATGAAGACAATTAAATATGGATTCTTTCAGTCAATTCCTGCAGGTATAAACAGGGGATTCGAAGAGATAAGCAACTATTTGAAACAATTTAAACTCATCTTTTCAAAACACACGAAAGCTTATGAATCTCTTGGCGGCTTTATTACAATAGGCAGTATATTCCCATCAGAATGGAACTGGCAGAGATTCTGGGATCTGACTGCATTTTTATCAATCATCCTTGCAGTTATGAATATTCTTCCTATTCCCGCTCTCGACGGTGGTCATGTAATGTTCCTTCTGTTTGAGGTTATTACAGGACGTAAACCAAGCGATAAATTCCTGGAATATGCACAGATAACAGGGATGGTTATATTATTTGCCCTGCTCATTTTTGCAAACGGGAATGATATTGTAAGACTTATAAGAAGATAGTTTAATTAATTGTTTCTTGTTAATGAATAAAGTATTTATAACTTTGCATAAATTTTAAAATTAAAAGAGATGGGAAAGATAGGCTTGACAGAGATAATACTGATTTTGCTTGTTGTGGTTCTTTTGTTCGGCGGACGTAAGATTCCTGAACTAATGAAAGGTATCGGGCAGGGTATGAAGGAATTCAAGAAGGCTTCAAAATTTAATCCCGATGATGAAAAACAAACTACAGGTAAAGAATAGTTTTATTTAAATTCTTAATAAAATATGGGGTGTCTCAATGGACACCCTTTTTTATTTATCAGGAATATGTTCGATCCTTTACCGGTTTGTCACCGTACTTTCAATACTATTATTTTATTGCTTCATATTTCTGGTTTCTTTTTACAGGACTGAAACCTGCTTCCTTTATTACGGATTGTAATTCTTCGGCACTGAACCGGTTGTCAGCACCGGCTGCACTTACCACATTCTCCTCTATCATTATTGAACCCAGATCGTCTGCACCTGCATGCAGCGACAGCATTCCAATCTCTTTTCCCACTGTAAGTATTGATGCCTGTATATGTCTGATATTGTTCAGAATAATCCGGCTTATTGCGATGAGCCTGATGTAATCCGGCCCGCTGTAGGTACTTCTTGTACTATGTTTCTCCCTGAGCAGTGTCCCCTCATCCTGGAAAGGCCAGGGAATAAAAGTTATAAATCCGTACTGACCCTCCTTCTTCTCCTGCTGTAAATCCCTTATTTTGATAAGATGTTCTATTCGCTCCCCAACAGTTTCAATATGTCCGTACATCATAGTTGCAGATGTGGGAAGCAATAGCCTGTGAGCAACCCTCATTACTTCCAGCCACTCACCGGATGTTGCTTTGGAAGGAGAAACGATTTTTCTTACCCTGTCGGAAAGGATTTCAGCACCTGCGCCGGGTAAGGAGTCGAGACCTGCCGCAATCAGCTGTGAAAGAATATCCTCGTAACTGGTTTTTTCTTTTTTTGCCAGGTAGACTATCTCCGGGGGACCAAGCGCATGAAGCCTGAGTGTCGGATAGAACTTCTTCAGTTTCCGGAACAGATCAGTATAGAATTCAATTCCAAGGTCGGGATTCATACCTCCCTGGAGAAGAAGCTGGTCTCCTCCGAGAGCATATAATTCATCAATCTTCCTGATATAATCTTCTGTAGTCGTAATATATGCATCAGGGGATCCTTTTTTTCTGCAGAAATTGCAGAATGTGCATTGGGAGAAGCAGATATTTGTAATATTCACATTCCTGTCTATAATCCATCCGACTGATGTTCCGGGATTATGATGCTGCCTAAGATGGTTTGCAATGAACATGAGCTCTTCAACAGGAGCCTCATTGTATAGAAAAATACCTTCATCTTTGCTTAGCAGCGACAGGTTCAGTGCTTTGGCGTATAACTTCTCCAGTTCCATAGAGTAAAACAAAGTATTCAGAAAATTGTTAGATAAATGGTTCCCATGTTACGGATCCAAAGGTAACGCTTTGAAAACGAAACAATCAATAATTTAATTAACTTTACATCTTTGAAAAAAAACAGAAAAAAGTATGAAACCCGAAATAAAAAAAATCTCACAAATATCTCCTGATCAGTCTGTTATATGTATCCTGGGAACAAACGAGATTCCGGAGGTACTGAAGCTTAGCAAAGCAGAGAAAGAGTATGCCCTTAAACAGCTTAAAGGAAAGGAAGATCATGTTTTTATTAATTCCTATTTCAAGTGTACCTACCTTGTGAAAGTTAAAGAGGATGTTACTCCTTTTAAAGCAAAAGAAGAGGTCAGGAAAACAGCTTCAAGGTTAAAGAAACTTATCAGGGCAAATAACCATTCTGAAATTGTAATTACTTCGTTCAATGCTTATCGTGGAGCAATTGAAGATTTCACGGAAGGACTTATCCTTAGCTTTTATTCTTTTGATAAGTACCGGACAACTGATGAGGATGACAAAAATAAAAGATATCCCTCAAAACTCCTTCTTTACGGTGATACCGATAAGAAGGAAATAAACTGGATAACGAATCTGACAGATGCTGCCTGGTTTGTAAGGGATCTTATTAATGAGCCAGTTAACTATCTGAATGCTACAGCACTGGCTTCGGCAATCAGCAAAACAGGGAAATCTGCCGGTTTTAAAGTTGAAGTACTCACAAAGGGTAAAATAGAAGCTCTTAAAATGGGAGGTCTTCTTGCAGTAAATAAGGGCAGCGTTGATCCCCCTGTATTCTGCATCCTTGAGTGGCTTCCTGAAAAGTGCCTTAACAAACATCCCGTTGTTCTGGTTGGTAAAGGGATTGTTTATGATACCGGCGGACTCAATATTAAAACCGGTGATTATATGGACAATATGAAAGGCGATATGGCAGGAGCAGCAACAATAACCGGGGTTCTGTACATTGCTGCAAAATTCAATATACCGCTCCATATAATAGGACTTGCCCCTGCAACTGATAACCGGCCCGGAGGAAATGCATATACGCAGGGCGATATTATCACAATGCATAATAAGATGACAGTGGAGGTTGGAAATACAGATGCTGAAGGAAGGCTTATTTTGGCCGATGCAATAAGTTATGCCGCTAAGTTTAAACCTGAACTCATAATTGATATTGCCACCCTCACCGGGTCAGCAGCTTCGACTTTTAGCAATCAGGCAATTGCAATGATGACTAATGCCGACAGAAAATATATTACGCTGCTTGAAGAGTGTGGCCATCTGGTACATGAAAGGGTTGCCGAACTTCCTTTCTGGGAAGAGTATGGCGAAATGATCAAATCTGATGTTGCCGACATTAAGAATGTCGGAGGGCGTGAAGCCGGAGCGATAACAGCCGGTAAATTCCTGGAGAAATTCACAAAGTACCCTCTTATCCACCTCGACATTGCCGGAACAGGGATGCTTAAAAAAGATGATTTCTACAGGCTTAAGGAAGGCCCTGGTTCAGGATTAAGGCTGCTGGCAACATTCCTGAGAAAGTTAGCAGCAGATTATAACAAAATGAAATAGTAACTATGGAGAAAAAACAATTAATAGCCGGGATAACACATGGCGATATAAACGGAATCGGCTATGAGGTTATCATAAAGACGCTTATGGACAGCACGATGAATGACTTTTGTACACCAGTTGTATATGGTTCTCCAAAGGTTGCGGCTTACCATCGTAAAGCATTGAATATAAATAATTTCAGCTTCAATAATGTTAAATCGGCTGAAGAGTCAAACCCGAGAAAGGCTAATATGGTAAACTGCCTCGACGATAATATCAGGGTTGAACTTGGGAAATCGACACCCCAGGGCGGTGAGGCTGCACTTATCTCACTTGAGATGGCAGTTGAGGATCTTAAAAACGGGAAAATTGATGTGCTTATCACAGCACCGATCGATAAGAAAAACATACAATCGGAGAATTTTAATTTCAAGGGGCATACGGAATATCTGAAATCTAAAACCGATGCCGATGAAGTACTGATGTTCATGATAAGCGAAAATATGAGGATCGGGATGGTAACCGGACATGTACCCCTGAATAAGGTTTCAGAAACCCTGACTATTGAGACCTTGCTGAAAAAGATACGATTAATGAATAACTCCCTGATTCTTGACTTTGCTATAAGAAAACCCAGGATTGCCCTTCTTGGACTGAATCCTCATGCAGGAGATAATTCTCTTATAGGCACAGAAGAAAGAGATATCCTTATCCCTGCAATGAACCAGGCAGAAAAGGAGGGAATAATGACCTTTGGTCCCTTTCCTGCAGATGGTTTCTTTGGAGCAGGATCGTTTACAAAATTTGATGGAATACTTGCTATGTATCACGATCAGGGATTAGCCCCTTTTAAAGCTCTGTCATTTGATTCAGGAGTCAATTATACAGCAGGACTTCCATTCGTGAGGACTTCACCGGTACATGGTACAGCATTTTCAATTGCCGGCAAAGGAGAAGCTTCTGAAAATTCATTCCGACAAGCTATGTATCTTGCCTGCAGTATTTTCAGGAACAGACAGACATATAACGAAATTTCTAAAAATCCTCTGAAACACCAGCATATTGAGATTCATTCTGACAGAGTTGATGAACTTCCTCCCGAAATATTTAACCCGGAACAGACAATATGATCGACTATATTAAAGGAACCATTACCAGCATTACACCTACCTTCCTTACAATTGAAACTGCAGGTGTAGGTTATTTTGTAAATATTTCCCTGACAACCTTTTCGAAACTCGAAGGTAAAAGCGATTATAAAATCCTTGTTCATGAAGTAATCAGAGAAGATGCTCACCAGTTGTTTGGATTTGCTGACAGGGAAGAACGTGAAATATTCAGGTTTTTGATTTCTGTAACAGGAGTAGGAGCATCTACTGCCAGGATGATGCTTTCTTCATTAAGCCCCGGCGAAGTAGAGAAAGCAATATTGGGATCAGATGTCAATATTTTGAAAAGTGTCAAGGGAATCGGTTTGAAAACTGCCCAGAGGATAATTGTTGACCTGAAAGATAAACTTGGTAAGCAGACCGGTCCCGGCGAAATATTTGCGTTTGCAGACAATACAAGACGCGATGAAGCGTTATCAGCATTGGTGATGCTTGGGTTTGCCAAAGGCGCTGTTTCAAAGGTCCTTGAGAAGATAGTCAGGGAAGAGAAAGACCTAACTGTTGAGGACATGATAAAAAGAGCGCTTAAGAACTTGTAAAACAGAATATAAGCCGGATTGGGATCAGGGAAATCATATAGAAATCTTCTGGTATTTTTATATCTTGTACTGTCAACAGCTTTTTTATCTACTTCTGAAGCTGATGGCCAGGCTTCCATTCAGCCTGATACCTCCCGCAAAGAGATACTCAAATTAAAAGATGTATCAGGAATACCCTGGGAATCAAAACAGAAGGCCCCTCTTTTTCTCAGTAATCCTTCAAATATCAAATCATCGGTTATCTACGACCCTGAGAAGAATGAATATATCGTCTATCAAAAGGTAGGATCATTTGATTACCGTACTCCCGTACACATGAGTCCCGCTGAATTCAGGAAATTTGAGTACGAGAGAGCGATGCGCGACTACTGGCAGTCAAGGATCTCCGGTGATGAATCGGGCTTCAGGTCTACTTTAATTCCCCAGATAGAAATTGGTGGCGCTGCATTCGATAAAATCTTTGGGAGCAATACTATCAATATAATTCCTCAGGGATCTGCTGAGTTGATTTTCGGTATCAATATCTCAAGAACTCAGAATCCAACTCTCTCTGAGAAACTCAGGACCATTCCTACTTTCGATTTTAAAGAAAAGATCCAGATGAATGTCACAGGTACAATTGGTGATAAAATGGAGCTGGGAGTAAACTACAATACCGATGCGATGTTTGAGTTTGAGAACAGGACCAAGCTTCAATACGCCGGGAAAGAGGATGAGATACTCAAGAAGGTTGAAGCCGGCGATGTCACTCTTCCGCTTACAGGAACTCTTATTACAGGTAGTTACAGTCTTTTCGGTCTGAAAACAGAGATGCAGTTTGGGAAGCTCACAATGACAACGGTTCTTTCGCAGCAAAAAGGTGAATCTTCTGTTATCCAGGTTGAAGGGGGTGCACAGCAGACAAATTTTGAGATTTATGCCGATGAGTATGAGGCGAACCGTCACTTTTTTCTTTCACAATATTTCAGGGATATTTATGATAATGCGTTGAAGAATATGCCTATAGTCTCCTCCGGAATAAACATTGAACGCATCGAAGTATGGGTAACTAACAAAACAAGCCGTTTTGAGGAGGCCAGCAACAGGAACATTGTTGCTTTTATGGACATGGCGGAGAATAAAAATCATATTTTCAATAATATAGCGGCTTTCCAGGAAACTGCCGGAGCCCCTTTATATCCCGATAACGGAGCCAATTATCTTTATGAACAACTGAATAGCGCCTATCCGTCAGCCAGGGATGTAGACCAGGTGACCAATGCACTTGAGCCTTTATACCCGGGATTTCAGATTGGACGTGATTTTGAAAAGATTGAAAATGCAAGGAAACTTAATGATAGAGAATTCACGGTAAATGAACAACTGGGTTATATCTCACTGAATACTGCTCTCAATACTGACGAGGTGCTGGCAGTTGCTTATGAATATACTCTCAACGGTCAGGTCTATAAGGTCGGGGAATTTTCCACCGATGGTATTACAGCACCCCAGAGTCTTTACCTGAAACTGCTTAAAGGTACAACTCTTACCCCGAAGCTTCCCACCTGGGCACTGATGATGAAAAATATTTATTCACTGGGTTCAGGTAAGCTTGAAAGAAATGATTTTGAACTTCATATTCTTTACCAGGATGATAAAACCGGGAATTCGATAAACTACCTGCCTGAAGGTTCTCTGCAGGATAGGATACTGCTTCAGGTAATGGGGCTCGATAATCTCAATTCACAGCTCGACCGTGAACCGGATGGCTATTTTGATTTCATTGATGGGATAACAGTAATGGTCGACAGGGGAAAGATCATTTTCCCGGTTATTGAACCTTTTGGAAGCCACCTGAAGAAAATGATCAATAATCCTGTTATTGCTGCAAAATATGTTTTTCAGGAACTATATGACTCAACCCAGACTATAGCCCGGCAGATGGCTGAGAAAAATAAATTCAAGCTCGAAGGGACATACTCATCTGAATTCGGTTCGGAGATAAGACTGAATGCAACAAGTATTCCTCAGGGCTCCGTGACTGTGACTGCAGGAGGAGTTCCTCTGACAGAAAATTCTGATTATACAGTAGATTATAACCTTGGTACTGTTACAATCATAAATGCAGCTCTAATCGAATCGCAGACACCCATTCAGGTCGCCCTTGAGAGCAACCAGTTTTTTGGTTTTCAGACCAAAACCCTTGTGGGAACACACCTCGATTACAGGGTCTCCGATAACTTCGATATCGGCGGTACAATTTTGCATCTTACGGAAAGGCCATATACCCAGAAAGTTAACTTTGGCGAGGAACCCATCTCTAATACAATCTGGGGTTTGAATACCTCGTATAAAACAGAATCACAGGCATTGACAAAATTTATAGATAAGATACCCTTCCTGGAAACCAAGACTCCCTCTTCCCTCTCATTTTTCGGGGAATTTGCACACCTGATACCCGGTCATTCCAAAGCTATTTCCAACGCGGGGAATTCATATATCGACGATTTTGAAGCCAGTGAGATCCCTCTTGATCTTAAATCATTTAATGCATGGACTATTGCCAGTGTCCCCCAGGGTCAGGATCTTGTGTTCCCTGAAGCAAGATTTAATAATAATATTGTAAGTGGTTTTAACCGGGCCAAAACGGCATGGTATGTAATTGATCCTCTTTTCCTGCGAAACGGATCAACCACACCTGATTATATTAAACAGAATCCTGATGAACAGTCAAGTCATTTTGTAAGGGAGATTTATGAAAATGAAATCTTCCCTTTCAAAGAGAGCCCCAGCGGAATCCCAACAAATATTTCAGTTCTTAATCTGGCCTATTATCCCGACGAGAGGGGCCCTTATAATTTTGACGCTGACCCTGGCCTCTATTCTGAGGGGATCAATTCCGACGGAAAGCTTAATGATCCCAGATCAAGGTGGGGTGGTATAATGAGAGAAGTTCTTACAAGCGATTTCGAAGCTGCCAATATCCAGTATATCAAGTTTTGGTTAATGGATCCGTTTGTGGAGAATACTGATCATGAAGGTGGTGACCTCTACATAAACCTGGGAAATATTTCTGAAGATATTCTCCGCGATTCCAGGAAGAGTTTTGAGAACGGATTGCCCGGATCACCATCTCTGATAAATATTGATTCAACTGCATGGGGCAGGGTGCCAACAGTTCAGTCAGTAGTAAATGCTTTTGACAACGATCCTGAATCGAGGTTGTATCAGGATGTGGGTCTTGATGGCCTTATGGACGAGGATGAAAGCACTTATCGGTCAGACTACCTTCAGAAAGCTTCAATGATTACCACTCCTGAAGTTTTCCAGGAAATAGCCAGGGATCCATCAGCCGATGACTTTCATTATTTCAGGGGATCCGATTATGATTTTGAACAGATTGGAATCCTCGACAGGTATAAGAAATATAATGGCATGGAGGGCAATTCACCTACATCAGAAATGTCATCTGAATCTTATCCTACATCGGGATCGACGCTGCCCGATATGGAAGATATTAACCGCGACAATACTCTCAGTGAAACGGAAAGCTATTACCAGTACAGGGTAAGCATGAGGCCTGAGGATCTGAAAGTAGGGTCGAATTATGTTGTTGATGAGATTGAGTATGAGGCAACAATGGCCAATGGTACAAAATCAAAAGTAAAATGGTATCAGCTAAAAATACCAATTACTGACTATAATAAAGTAGTCGGGACTATTAGTGATTTTAAATCCATCCGGTTTATGAGAATGTATATGCGGAATTTCAGTCAACCTGTTATTATGCGTTTTGCCAGGCTCGATCTCGTAAGGGCGGAATGGAGAAAATACAACATTTCGTTTATGGAAGGAGGAGAGAGGGTAACTGTGCCGGAAGCAACTGATGGGACTTTTGAAATAAGCTCAGTAAGTATTGAAGAGAATGCTGGTAAAGAACCGGTGAACTATGTCCTACCTCCGGGATTCGATAGGGTTACTGATCCTCAGAATCCTCAACTGAGGCAACTCAATGAACAATCGATGGTA
>Ga0209575_10001223_pt1 | contig 10872 bp, 8 predicted proteins | sample Medcelwee11metaG_FD_187172 | JGI IMG/M metagenome (GOLD analysis project Ga0209575, IMG submission 187172) | Freshwater pond sediment microbial communities from the University of Edinburgh, under environmental carbon perturbations - Medium... | ecosystem: Environmental > Aquatic > Freshwater >...
GAGACTATTCACCTGCTCTTCAGGACCGCAGTCATAAGGACATAGACCATTTTCTTCCTCAGACTGTCCGCAGATCCCGTCACCGCAATAAGATGTCCCTTCACAATCAGCCGCGCATGAGCCGCTTGTCCTTTCAAGTGACCCGCACTGTCTGTCACCGCAGACCTCGCTCGCATCGATCTTTATCACGCATCGCTTTTCACCATCAATCTCCTGGATCTCTCCGCCTTCACAGAGATATAACACCTCGGGCCTGAATTCACAGACATCCCTTTGCCGGTTATAGGTACCAAGATCGCAGATTATCTCAGAGGCGATCTGTATTTTGCATTTTCCGTCAGCCGGATCATAGATACCCTCTTCACAGATGGGGATCATATCCGGAGTGATCTCGCATTTCCCTGAAAGATCATTGTATGTCCCTTCAGGACAGATGGTCACTGTGGCGGGAGAGAAGAGGCATCTCCCATTTTCAAGAATTGTATTGGCCGGACAGACAGCTTTGGATTCCGGAGCATATTCGCAGGAATCGCTTACGCTGTTGTACGCGCCGACAGGGCAGACTATCTCTCCTTCAGGCTGATATTCGCATCTACCGGACGCAGGTTGGTACACACCCCTATCACAGACTGGCGTCATCTCTGGCGATAGTTCACATCTCTCTGAAGAAGCATTGTATGTGCCCTGAGAACAGACAACGACCTGCGAAGGGGTGTAGACACAATTCTCACCATTGAAGACAGAACCGGACGGACAGACTGCGCGGGTCTCTGGAGTCGATTCGCAGGCATCGCTCTGGATGTTGTAGATGCCCTTTTCACATCGGATCTCTATGCCTGGCTCGATGACGCATTTTCCAGTCGAAGGATTCAACGTCCCGGTATCGCACACAGATATCGTTTCAGGCCTGACCTCACATTTGCCTGTGACTTTGTTGAAGGTCCCGTCTGGACAGATGATGGTCATCTCGGGCTTATATTCGCATTTTAGGGTTGTTCTGTTTAAGGTATAGCCAAGATCGCATCCAAGGTCCACTGAACGCGGGGAGTATTCACACCTGTCTCTCTCCAGGTTGTAGGTTCCGTTAAGGCAGATGGTTATAGGATTCGGTGCATGGACGCAGAACCCATCCTCAAGATAATAGGGGGAAGGACAGCTGACTTTCAGCAGGGGAGTGAATTCACAGGTATCTGTCGCGCTGTTATAGGTCCCTTTCTCACAATCAATCGAGGTGATGGGCATTTCGCAGTAGCCGCTCTGGGGATTATATGTCGCGCCGCGAGGGCAGAGGGTCCCTGTCTGTCCTGAGAGAGAGTCCTGGGTATCAGCGATATCGAACGCGCAGGAGTGAGAATCCTGGAGGTACACGCCGGCTCCGCAGTCTATCTCCTGATTGGCTTTGTGGAAATAGAAACCAGCGATCCCCGCGATGATGATAAGGGAGATTATTAATGTGGAGACCTCTTTTTTATATTTGAATATCTGACCCTTTTCCTTCTGGCCGAGGCCTTCGACATCCTCCAGGGCCTCATCGACATCCGCAGGTCGATACCCGGCCCTTAACAGCCGGAGCCTTATAGCTGGTATGGGATACTTCTGTATGTTCTCTTCGATGTATTTTTTGATCTCCCGATTTGGCATTGAGATGCGTTCCAGGATATAGAGTTTATTAAACTAGCGGGGATTTCGAGTGGTGCACTATTAATAGAAAATCCAGGTCACAGACCAGGGGCATGACCTTATCTTGAAGTGTGAGATGGAATAGATATTGTCGTCCTGTTTCGAAAGAAAGATATATATATCATAACTGGCTGGAATACTGATAGAAAATGGCAAAAAGCTGTACAAAAATGAGTTACGATCCTGAAGAGGATATCCTCACGTTATCTCGTGGAAGGAAAGTAAAGGCGTCAATAGAGATAGGGGATTTCGTCATTGATATAGACCATAAAGGATATGTGACTGGATTAGAGGTATTAGACGCTTCAACGACATTAGGGATTCCAGAACCTCAACTTGATATCATAAAAAATACCACGATGACTGTAAAATACAAACATAATTATGTCCTCATCATGCTATTCTTCCAATTGGCAGATAAAGACAAGGAGATCACCATACCACTTACAGTGGACTTAGGTCATAGGAACGTCATTTTGGACAAAGCGTGCTTCGCGGCGGGTTAGAGCTTGTATTCTTAAACATCAACCTTGCTTGATAATTAATTCGGTTTCTTTTAGATGGGCAAAACTTTGATCTCTTTGCTCAGCCTTTGGATCGTCTTTTGATTGAAAAGCTCTTTTTCCATGATTAAAGAAAAAAATGTTGGATATTTAAATTCTTCCCGATTGGAGGTTATTTCACACCCGCGAGATATCCTTCAGCGCCACTTCGACCTGCGCTTTCAGGCGGTTCATGCGCTCGCGGAGGGCGTCGTCAAGGGCTGCCTTCGATATCTGGTTGAGGCGGTCAAGGAGCTGGCCGAAGAAGCGGATGAGGTCGCCTTCAAGGAGGTTAGTGTAGGAGAGGATGTCAAAGAAGTCCTTCCCTTCGACCACCGGGCGGATGAGGCAGGACATGAGGGAGAGATGCCTGAAGCGGTCCTCTTTCTGGAGGACAGGATGGGACTTGATGAGCTTCCTGAGATCGTTTTGCTCTTGTGTCGGGAAGCGCTTGAAGAATTTCGTCTTCTCGCGATGCTCATAGACGAGGGCTGCTATGAAGAGGAGGACCTGGTAGTCATCCATCTCCTTGTGGATGTCGGTCGCGAACACCTCTCCAAGGAGTATCTCGTCGCAGAAGACCCCGGACGCGAACTTGCCTTTCCAGGTGACCTTGAAGTCTTCGGTGACATAGCCCAGGCGTTTGAGGTTCTTCAGGCGGTTGAAATAGGCCCTCTTGACCACTTCTGCACCTTTCTTGTTCTGGAAGACATAGAGGGAGTGGGTGAGGATGATGTCGATCTCCTTCTTCCCGAACTGCATCTCCATATTGAGGATGGCATTGTCCTCCAGGCGGAACTGGGATTTGAGGGGCTCGATATCTTTGGTGGTGATTGCTTTCACTTTCTCGTATTCGAAATTCGGGATATGGATCATGGCGTAAACGAACCCTTCCTTATCGATCCCGCGCCTCCCCGCGCGTCCAGCCATCTGGAAGTATTCCTTGGAGTTCAGCATGCGGAAGGTGAAACCGTCATATTTGCGCAGGGCGTCAAAGCACACGGTCTTCGCAGGCATGTTGATGCCGACAGCGAAAGTCTCTGTCGCGTAGAGGACGTTGATGAGGCCTTTCCCGAAGAGATCCTCAACGATCTCTTTGATCTGGGGGATGAGGCCCGCGTGATGGAAGGCGATGCCGTAAGGAAGGATCCTCCTGAGGATCTTCGCGCTTTCCAGGCGCTCGATATCTGGAGGGGCGGCGGCGAACCTTTTCCGGACAATCTCGCTTATCCTCGGATCAGGTCGGAAGAATCTCTTTTTCGCGAGGTCCTCAGCGTATTTCTGGGTGAGGAGGCGCGAGAAGCAGAAGAAAAGGATAGGTGTCTTGCCCTCGAGCTCGGAGATGAGGTCGAGATGGTTGGGAGGCTCGATAGGTTTCCTCTGCTCTCCCCTCCGCTTCCTGCCATAGTGCTGGGGGATGTCGCTAATCTCCTTGATCTCTTCAAGGGTCGCGATGCCCAGGTCTTTACAGAAGAATGACTTATGGAGGGGGACGTTCCTCACATCATGATTGATGACTTTCACTTCGTGCTCCTTAATGGATGCCACCCAGTCCGCGAATTCCCTGGCGTTCGGGATGGTCGCTGAGAGGCACAGGAACCTCATAGGCTTCGGAGCGAAGATGACCGATTCCTCCCAGATGTGCCCCCTCTCTATATCGTTTATGTAATGGATCTCATCGAAGACCACATAGGATACTTTGGAAAGGGCGTCGTCATTTGTTATCGCCATGTTCCTGAAGATCTCGGTCGTCATGATCTGGATAGGAGCGCCCTGGTTGATGGTGACATCCCCTGTCAGGAGCCCGACTTTCTCTTTCCCGAAGAGCTCTGAGAATTCCTTGAATTTCTGGTTGGAGAGGGCTTTAATGGGGGCTGTATAGATGATATCCTTCCCTTTTCCGAGGTCCATCTCGATGAGGTAGTCAGCGATGAGGGTCTTCCCTGACCCAGTAGGAGCGGACACTACGATGCTGTTCCCGCGTTCCAGTTCCAGGACTGCCTCTTCCTGGAAAGGATCAAGAGTGAATCCCCTGTATTCCATTCTGGTGAAGGAAGCCGGCTAGTATTTAAAACGTGCGCTTTGGGAGAAAAACATATACTTACGATGATGTGGCCTTTTGATAGTGGATAATGTTCATCATCCGAACAGGTGCTTCAGGATCCTTTCTTCTGCCTGAGTTTCTCGGATTTATAGAGATTGATCGGAGACTTAACCTACCAAAGGTTTCATCGGATTAAAGTCAATCGTCAGCGCGTAAGCCCGTGATAAAAAATTTTTTCCTGGAGCGATTGGTATTTTCTCTTGATGCCTTCCATGAAGCGGTCGGCGTACCATTCTTTGTGGTGGCCCTCAGGGAGGTCGTAGTCGTTTCCGATCATGCTGTCTTCGCGTTTAGAAGGGAGGTGAGGAGCGCGATAGGAAGCAAGGAATGATGACTGGTCCTTCTCCGGGACGAGGCTGAGCCTTTCCCTCTCTTTGGTCCCGTAATGCCGCTTCCAATAACTGATGGGGATCTTCCTTTTGACTGGTGACCTGAAGAAAAAATAGGAATTATGGTTCATATCCTTGCAGAGGGTCCCAAACTCCTCCGAAGGGAGATGCCCCTGCCTCTTCTGGCCTCCCATGTAATACTTTGTCAAGATATTGCCAGGCTCCATCGCGGCCAGCATGATGACAGGGATATCGAGGTTATTCATCCCATACCAAAGGGTTGTGACGGTCTCTTTATCGAGAGGGGTGAGGTAATTTTTCTTGTCGAGACCGAAATCTTTCGGGATCCTATTCTCTTCTGAGAACCGGATGAGGGATTCCAATGCAGCCTTTTCCTGCTCAGGATGGGACAGCGATGAGGATGCTTCGTACCCTCTTGAAAGCTCGTCCAGTTCCGGCTCTTCCCCGAGCGCTTCCATGATACGGAGGTATGATACGGCTTCCCGCGATTCTCCAGCGAGCCGTTTCAATTCATCTAATTCATCATGGGAAAGGCTATCCAGGACATCCCTCCTCTGGGCGATCATCTCCAAAGTAGGGAGCGGACGATTTTTCGATGCCATCCCCCAGGCATAAGGGGAGATGTATATAAAGTTATCGCCCCCCTCAAGTAGTAAACTCGTCATTTGAATTATTGGTTGGCGCTGATGGGGAGTCAGCAATATTTGATGAGGGAAAGGGGATGTGTCGGATCTCTTGAGAAAGTCGGAGAAATTCAAAGCGGGACGATAGAAGTGTCCCTCTAGTTCAATTAGTCTCGTGGGTGGGATGCTCGTGACCTGCCAGCTTCCTGTGGTTGATGTGCTCGATGTGACGGATCTTCTCTTTCAGGAACTTGCTCATGGAGAGCTTATTGTTCTCGATCATGGTGGAGAAGTGCTTGCCTCCGAGGAAGTGAGGCATGATGACATAGGTCGCTCCCTCGTCATAGAGCCTGACAGCGTCATCGATCTGGTGAGAGACGACAGCGATAATGGCTGACTTGTTGACCTCTTTCGCCTTGCTTATGAGGAGGAGGTTGGTGTCGATTATGGGGATCGTCGAGATGATCATCTTGGCTCCGCTGAAATTGATCTCATCCAGGAGCTCATAATCATTCGCGTCGCCATATCTGCAATCGTATCCCTCTTTCGAGAGGCGGTTGATGACCTCAGGGTCATAATCGATGATGAGGAATTTCCTCTTGATCTTGTTCAGGGATTCAAGGATGTCGAAACCGATCCTGTTGTAGCCGAAGAGGATGATCTCATGGTCGAGGTCCTTGTGGTATTTGTGCTCATCGACCTTCTTCCCTTTCCTCTCGAAAATGCCAAGGTAGGGAGAGAAGGTTTGGTAAAGCTTGTTTGAATACATGATCATATAGGTCGAACCCGCGAAGGTGATGAGTCCGACAGCAGTGACAAGGGAAAGGGTCTCCTGGCTGACATGCCCCACTGAGACGCCCATGGATACGACGATGAGAGAGAACTCGCTGATCTGTGCGACGGTGAGACCAGCGAGGAAGCTGTTCCTCTTGGTGTAGCCGAGAGCGCCCATGAGAGCCATGACTATGAGGGGATTGCCTATGAGGACAAAGAGGGAGAGGAGGACTATGACCCAGAGGTTCGCGAGGAGATTAGAGAAGATCATCTGGGAACCCAGCATGACGAAGAAGAGGATGAGGAAAAAATCACGGAGAGGCTTGAGCCTTGAGCTGATCTCGAAATGGTAGGGGGACATGGAGAGGGTGATCCCCGCGAGGAGGGCGCCTGCCTCGATAGAGAATTTCAGGTAAAAAAAGGCAGAGGCGACGACGAAACACCAACTGATGGAGAAGAGGAGGAGGAATTCCTGGGACCTCGCTATGACCTTGGTGAGTCTCGGAAGGACATAAAGGGTCAATAAGAAGAGGATGAGGACTCCGCCGACGCCTTTGAGGATGGTCTCAAGAGCGAGGGTGGCGAGATTCGCCCCATTATCAATGGATGAGACGACTAAGAGTATGAGGATGGCGATGAAATCCTGGACGATGAGGAAACCCATGGAGATCCTGCCATAGAGGGCATCCAGGTCCTTCTTGTCAGAGAGGAGCTTCATGATGATGATGGTGCTGCTGAAAGAGAGCGCGATCGCTATGTATATGGAAGAAGAAGGGGGGAATCCGAGAGAGATCAGGATCAGGTAACCGATGACTGTCGTGAACACCACCTGGCCGATGCCGGTGATGAGAGATATCTTGCCGACATCTTTGATGACTCTCGGGTTGAGGTTGAGGCCGACGAAGAAGAGGAGCAAGGCGACACCGATCTGGGAGAATGCTGTTAGGGTGTCTTCAGAACTTATGACGTTCAAGAGGACCGGACCCGCGACGATCCCTGAGAGGATATAGCCGATGATGGACGGCTGCCTGAGGAGCTTCGCGATCCCGGTGATGACGAGGGTTATCGCAAGGAGCTTTGAGATCTCGATGAATATCTCGGGGTTCATGGTCTAATATCTCCGGATCCTGAGGAGTAATCAATAGCATATACGCAGATTGATACGAGATAAGTTACCATTTTCCTCTTTTTTTGCGTCATATCTTTCGCTTCAGGTATGAACGTCATTCAATGGGATCTGTAATAAAATTCCCCTATTACTATTACTTTTGCAATTTATAAAACTTCCTACTATCATGTTCAAAATAGGAAACTGAATCCTCTGGTGTCCAGTGGTGGTATTTGGGCAGGATAGAAACAAAAATTCAAAATCATTTTTATTCCATTATTAATAGAGACTTCTCCTTTATCTGTTCAATAGCGCGGAATCTTGTTCCATTCCCGCTGTTATTATAACAGAATATTATTCTCACTTAAGAGGAGTAAAGGATACATATTTTTATAAACAAGAAAATGTTCTTAGTGAATAATACTTCAATTGGAGGCATCAACATGGAATCCAAAACATTCAGGAACGCATTTCCGAATCCAGATGGAGTTCAATTCGACTTTGTGAGATCAGTACTTAGCCTACTCAATACGAGAAGATATCTTGAAAACCAGGGATTTGCTGAAGCTGCACATCCACATGTAGGCATTGGTAATGGATATGGTGAGATCCGCCTTTCAGACGGTCAATTGATCACACATCGTGAATTCTGCGATAATGTCGACAGAGATCAATTATTGGAAGAGATCATCAACAAGAATGGCTCTTTCGAGGTTAAGGAAGAGCGCTATTATTGGGGTGATGGAAAAAACGAAGTAGTTACCAGCAATTACAAGCAAGGTGATTTTAGGGCATTTTTGTCGGTTGTCGATCGCACAGACGTCGTTGAACCAAGTAAAACTCTGTTGGGTATTTTACGTAAGCCATTTATGCCTCGAAGATCAAATAACTGGGAACCTTATCTGCTTCCAGTCGAGAGAAAAAGAAAAAACGAGCAATATGGATTTAGCTATTCTCTCACACTGGCGAAGGATGCCATCCGCGCCGATGATTTGGAGCAGTATATCAGCCATATCAAGGGTATAGAACACGCCCTTCGGGAAGATAAGCCTTTGACCTATGCTCCCCGTGCTCCTCAGCGGGCTTGAAATGTCTTCCTAAGGGCACATAGGCAAGGGTGCCCTCCCGTTGTGAGATACAGCATCGGATAGAAATCCCTAGACCCTGACCTGAAACTCAAAAGGTCGTGTCAATGAATTTCTTTAGAGGAGAATTATCTTGAGATTCCCTCTTTATCCAACGCCAAAAGGAACAGGCTCTACGCTTTCCTCACCATGTACATGGAGAAGAGGAGGAGGGACGCGCCCAGCCATTGACCTCCGGAAAGGACTGTTCCATGGAGGAAGTAATCCATAGCAAGCGCGACCACAGGGAAGGCGAGCTCATAGATGGTGGATTTCGAGGCCATGACACGCTTCAGCCCATAATAATAGAGGAAGATGGCTGTCGCTCCTGTCGTGAAGACGATGATGCCTATGACGAGCCAATCCGCTGAGACGAGGGCGCCAATCCCGCCAAGATTCCCTGTCCCAAGGACGATCCCGAACATGATGAGAGCTGTCAGGCCGAACCTGAGATAGGTCGCAACCCTGAAGCTGACCTTTCCGACAGCGCGCTTGCTCATGGCAGTCGAAGACCCGAAAGCGAACGCTGCGAGGAGGGAGAGGAGGGGCACCCAGAAGACCGGGTTCTTTGAATCGAATGATGGGAGGCTGAGCCCGAACGCGGCAAGGTAGGAACCGAGAAGAGCGATCCCCGCCCACAAGAAGAACTTCCTTTCAGGACGTTCTTTGAGGATCACCCAGGCGAAGAGGATAGCGAAGAGCGGCTGGGTCTTCTGCAGGATGACAACGACAGATACGCTTGAGACTCCGTCAAGGAAGACGGAGAAAAACGCCTTGGTGATGGCGAGGGTTCCGATAGCCCCTCCGAAGAGGGCGACCCAGAAGAATGCGCTCCAGTCCTTTGGACCGAGTTCTTTGAGCTCATTCCTTTCGAACCAGAGGAATCCTGCCATCAGACCGAAAGCGATGGCGTGCTCAAGGAACACGATGACTGAGGGATCCTGGTGATAGAGCCTCGGCCTGAGCAATGCGGAATCAAGCGCCCAGAGCGATGCTGCAATAATAATCGCGAATGCGCCTATGGTCTTATCCCTCGGGGTCAGTCTCATGTGTTCACCTTCTTGCTATCCTGACGGGAGAGCCGTCTTTCAATGAATATCTCTCCCTCATGTTCTCTTCAGCCACCACCTCGCAGATGCCTGCGGGGTGGGTTGTCCTTTTCGGGATGATGATCGCTGAGGGGTGCTCTTTCCCTCCAATCCCGAGGTTGATCTTATAGAGATCCAACTTCCCGAATGTCCTCCCTGCATGGGTGAATCCCTCAAGGGTGTCTTTCGTAAGGCCCCACAGGAACCTTTCCATGAGGAGGGGTTCTACCTGGAGGTTGAGGGTCCCAGGGAAGGGGAGGAAACCGAGAATCCTCTTGAACTGATCGCGATATCCTTTGAGCCCGACATAATAACCGCCCTCTCCAAGCCCTGAGACGATCCTGCCCTCCATCTCAAGGGCGCCAGGGGAAAGGATGGAGAGGATGTCTGAAGAGAGTGATGAAAGGCTGAGGTATCCCTCCCGCGTGATCCTGATATCCATCCCTTTCTTGGTGATTGTCCGGCTGATCATTCCCGCTTTCTCCATGGCGATGAGATCCCTCGAAACGGTCTGCTGGGAGAGACCGAGCTCTTTAGAGAGGGCGATAGTGGAAGTGGGGATCGGCTGGAACATCTCCCCTTTCTTTCCCAGGCAGAGAAGTGTGTCCAGATACCTGATATTGAGGGAGTTTTCCATGGCAAACGATGGATGCAAGTTACTTAAATAGTTTTGCTTACTCTTTTTTTGGTAGAGTTGGATGGCAAGATTTATGAATCCCCTCAGAACGTTTTTTTCCATGATAACGCAACTAAAGGAGATAGCTCAGATCGGGAACAATCTCGCGCGGCTCAATGACCATGTCCTTGAATACGGGAAAGAGATAGAAGCCCTGAAGAAGCAGATAGGGGAAGCCAATATCTCGATGGCAGAGACCAAGGAGAGCCTCTCAAAACTCCAATCTCAGGAGAAAGAAGCGGTCGACCAGATGAAAGATGAGTTGGGAGAGATAAAAGAGGCGTCCATGCAACTGCGCAAGTCTGTCTATGATTTCACGGTCCTAAAAAAAGAGATACAAAAAGAGATCATGGCAAGATTCGAAGCGCAGCTGAAAGAGGAGCTTCTCGCCCAGGGGAAAGAGCTCAGGCAGGCAGCGCAGGAATACACGGAATTGAGGACCCAGCTCAAGACGACCCAACAGGATGTCCAGAAAGCGTCAAATGAACTGCAGCGCTTCTCGCAGATCGTAAAAGGGATCAAGGAGCAGGATACAAAGCTCACCGAGTTCTCAAAAGAGGTCGAGAAGAACAGTAGAGAAAAACTTGAGCTACAGCGGAAGATCGATGCGCTTGAACGTCTGGTATCTAAGATGAGGAGGAAATGATAGAATATATCATAGCCCTCCTCTCCTTCCTCTGGGTATACAGGGGGATGAGATTCTACCTCATAAAGAGGAAGGATTTCACCGAGCATGGGGTGCTGCCAGGAGCTGAGCCATTTTTCCATAAGAGAGGGAGGGTCGGGTACTCTTCATCCATGGG
>Ga0209575_10001224_pt1 | contig 10863 bp, 8 predicted proteins | sample Medcelwee11metaG_FD_187172 | JGI IMG/M metagenome (GOLD analysis project Ga0209575, IMG submission 187172) | Freshwater pond sediment microbial communities from the University of Edinburgh, under environmental carbon perturbations - Medium... | ecosystem: Environmental > Aquatic > Freshwater >...
AATAACACTGCAAATTACCAGCCTCCCGCTCTCGGAAGTACAACACAGTTCAGACGCACAATTTATTCTGGTGAAAATAATTGCTGCACCTCTGTTTCGCCGACTGTCACAGTGACAGTAGACATCATGCCACTGAACGTTACTGCCGGTCCTGACCGTACTCTTTACCCGTATCAGTTTGCGGCAATTCTGGAGGGAAGCTATTCCGGAACCGGAACTTCAGAATGGAGTCTGATTTCAAGTATTGACGGCGATCCCGAATTTGCCGACTTTACAGATCCGGTGTCGGTTGTCCGCAAGCTTGGCTTCGGTGAAAATATCTGTGAGTTCAGGGTGAAAAACAATGTCTGCGAGGCAGCACCAGACCAGGTAATCCTGACAGTGCCTGAAGTTAAAATCCCCGAAGGAATTTCGCCTAACGAGGACGGTTTAAATGATTATTTCAATGTTGAAGGACTTGAGTTTACTTACAATGAACTTGTCATTATAAATACCGGCGGAGCGGTTGTCTACAACACCAAAGATTACAGGAGCAATGATCCTGTTAACGGCTGGAGGGGCCTTGACAATTCCGGCGAGCCGCTTCCGGAGGGAACCTATTATTTCCTGCTTACAATCAAAGGTGCGCTTGACATCAGTGTTCCGGAATATGTGGCACGGATAAGCGGTTTTATAGTTATCAGAAGATAGGATGAAGCAGAGCCTGTGCATATTTATACTGTTAGTTCTGCTTTCGCAGGCAGGGCTGAATGCCCAGCAGTCGCCAATTACGAGCCAGTACCTCACAAACGGACTGATAATAAATCCCGCATATACAGGTACGCGCGGGGCACTCAGTGCAAATCTCTCTTACCGTAAGCAGTGGGCAAGAATCAACGGTGCACCTCAGTTTCAGAACTTATCGCTGCACAGCCCCATTAACCAGAAAGAAAAGGTATCACTGGGCCTGCTCGCTCAATACAATACCTTCGGAGTGACAAAAGACATGGGTATCTATGCCTTTTATGCATACAATGTACCACTGGGACGCGGAAAACTGTCAATGGGTCTCAAGGGTGGTGTGGATATTTCAAATACGAATTACAATAACCTCGAGTTAATCGATCAGAATGACCCCCGGTTTATGGGATCCTCTTCATACACACTGCCGAATATCGGGGCAGGGTTATATTATTATACTGACAAATACTTCGTAGGCCTGTCGGTACCTTCGATTCTGAGTTACAGGAGGGACGAAGCAGACCAGTTCAGTGTGCATCCCGATTATAATTTCCTTAAAAGTTATTTTTCAGCAGGCGCACTGATCACGTTTTCGGAGGGTTTCAAGGTCAAACCTTCGATGCTTTTAAGATATTCGCCGTCTGAGCCGCTTGAAATTGACCTTAATACGAACCTTATAATTGCTGACATTCTTTGGATCGGAGGCTCATACAGGGTTGCAGAGAAGGCCGCCGTAGGCCTTATAGATCTGCAGGTCACCCCGCAGCTTAAGCTTGGATATTCCTATGATTTCCAGGCAGGACACCTCAGTAAATACACCTCAGGGACACATGAGGTCTCACTCAGATATGAATTTGAATTCTCGGTTAGCGCGGCATCGCCAAGATATTTCTGACGTATGAAGAGATCACTTATATATTCTCTCATTCTTTTGCTCCTGGTAATCCGGCCGATTGACATTGAGGCGCAGGCGAAAGGATCTTTTGAAGTTACTCCTCTTTCAGCTGTCGCCACTAACTCTGATGAATTCGCCCCTGTGATTGTCGAAGACGGAATACTGTTCTGTTCGAACAGAAAGACCAATCCCTTCACTACACACAAGAACTTTGAAGGAATACGGCTTTATGATCTTTTCTTTGCTCCTTTTGATGAGGAAGGTAAACCGGGGAAGGCGGTTAAGTTTACAGCAGGGCTGGGTAAGAATACTAATATCGGGCCGGCATACCTTAGCCCCGATGGGAATACTCTGTGGTTTACCCGGAATTATCTCGAGGGGACAAAACTGAAAAAGAATCAGCCGAATAACCTGGGGATTTTCACTGCACGCAAACAGGGGTCAGGCTGGACTGATATCACCCCTTTCAGGTATAATGACCCGTCGTACAACCTTTCATATCCCTTTGTGTCATCCGATGGAAAATATCTCTTTTTTGCTTCGGACATGCCAGGAACGCTCGGCAAGTATGATATTTTCATGAGTGAGAACTCAAATGGAGAATGGGGCAAACCGGTTAACCTGGGGAACAGTGTGAATTCGGCAGATGCTGAAATTCATCCTTTTCTGCACAGTTCGGGAAGGCTTTATTTTACCTCGGACCGTACCGGAGGACAAGGCGGACTTGACATCTGGTATTCGGTATCATCTGCCGGAAGCTGGAGCAAGCCTGTGGTGCTTTCTGACCCAATAAATTCCGAAGCCGATGACTTTGCCTATTATGCAGTCTCAAACGGCCAGGAGGGATACTTTTCATCAAACCGGCGTAAATTCAGCGATGATATATTCAGATTTGCAACAACAATTATCCGGTGGTCAAACTGTGATACGCTTCAGAAGAACAGCTATTGCTATGAGTTTGTAGAGGAAAAGGCCATCCTGGGAGATACTCTGGGTCTGAGGTATAGATGGGAATGGAATTTCGGCGACGGAACCAGGGCTTCGGGAATCCGTACCGAACACTGTTTTGCCGGACCTGGCGTATATGATGTAAGCCTCGATATGATCAACCTGGTCACAGGGGGTATCGAGAAAAGGCAGGCTTCCTATGAGCTTGAAATTGAAGATGTGGAACAGCCCGTTATAAACGCTCCGGACAGGGTCACGGCAGGGGAGACTTTTTCTCTCAATGCCGGCGACACATATCTTCCCGGGATGAAGATTGCCAGGTACTACTGGAATTTCGGAGATGAGACTGAGGCTGTCGGAATTGATGTTTCAAAATCGTTCCCGGTACCGGGCAGATATAATATACAATTGATAGTCAGCTCAGAACCGGGTGCAGGTGGGGTAATACGCGAAGTATGCGTATGCAGGGATATTGAAGTAGTCAGCAATGGGAATTGAAAACGCTATGAAAACGATCAGAACAAAAAGATATTTAAAATTCCTGGTAATACTGTTGTTATCCGGAGGACCTGGAATTGTTCTTTCTCAGCCTGTCCCCGGCCCTGATGAGAATATTCCTTACCTGATAACTTTTGGGAAAGACAGCAAAACATCATGGGGGGATGATGATTTTTCTCAGACCTTCTTCTTTACAGTTCCTAAAGATTTCAAGGATCCGTTCTATATCAGGATTTTTGATCCTGAAATAGGAGGAAAGACTGATGAGCTGAACAATTTCTGGAACACGCGCACACTTTATTCAGTCTATGGAGGCAGGGGATGTTACACCAATCCTGATGCCAAGGGAATCACCCCTGGGGGCAACTACAAGAGCGGGACCCTTCTTGCTTCAAGGGTTTTCGCGATGGAAAACAAACTTGATGAGCAGTGGTACACTTTTGGTCCCTTTAACCCTGCCGACGGCGAATACTACCCCAAATTTTCGAGCAATGTATTCAAGATCATATGTGACGGACTTGCCGGAGACGACGGCAACCTTTACAGATATTTTCTCTCACGGAGGCCTGACACCAACATTCCAATTGAGGGGGCCAATGCCTTTACATACGAGTATACTTTCCGGATGTGGAATAACAATGACACATCATATGTTTCACACATATACCCGTTTATTGACAGTGGGTGCATTTACATTAAGCAGAAGAACTTCGACTGGGATAACGACGGTGATTTCATAGTGGTCTCAACAGAGCGTAAAGGTCAGAAGTTGCCGCTTTCAAATGAGGATAACTGGACTGATTTCAACATGCCGATACTCGATGCCGAAATTGGCAAGTCGCTCGACTTCAGATTCTACAAAAGGAGAGGAGAACTTGTGAGAAACAATAATGTTGTGATGTCTGTCGAAAACCAGTACGGTGAGAACCTCCAGTTCTTCAGTGCACCAATTGGAGGTGTGCCCGTTTACAGGCCCAGGATAAAGGCTACGAAAAAATAGACATGACCAGGAGAATGAGATTCTTTTACGCAGCAGTCACTTTTTTTGCGCTGACACTGCTGCTTCCGACCACTGCATGTGCACAGACATACAGTTATAAGACTTTCGATCTGACAAACGGTCTTCCCGGAAGTTATGTCAATGCAATTGGCCAGGATAAGGAGGGATTCCTGTGGGTGGGTCTCGAGACGGGCCTTTACCGGTTTGACGGATTTAATTTTTACACTGTTACTCTTCCTGACACCCTCTCGCAGGGTTATCCGGCCACACTGTTTTGCGATGCCGGGGGAGTAATGTGGATAGGCTTTACCGACGGGTCTCTTTTTACATGGTCGGCAGGATCCGTTGTCACCCGGCAGAGTGACACAGATGCTGACAGGATAAACAGGATCATGGCGGCTCCTGACGGAAAAACCTGGATTGTTTCACAGAGCAGGGGAATTTATGTTGCAGGCGGGGGAAAGACAACCAAACTGGCTACACCTGAAGGAATAGTAGTCTTTGACATAGCATTTGTCGGAGAAGATTCACTCCTTGTGGCGACCCAGGATAACCTGCATATGTGTAAAATACAGGGTGATCAGATTGTCATAGTAAAATCATTTCCCGAACTTGAATACACCTGGATCCAGTCGATTGTTAGTTTGCCGGGGAGGAGATGGGCAGCCGGAACTGACGGAGCAGGTCTTTATATTATTTCAGAGGAGGGAGGCAGTTTTACAGCTTCACCGGTCTCTGGATTTCAGTCACTGGAGGGAGTGCGTATCCCTGCTTTACTTCCGGTTGACGGATCAACACTGCTGGCGGCGACCCGCGAATCAGGAGTAGCAAAAATAAGATTCAGTGATGATTTTTCATCTGTGGCGTCAGCCGAAATCTATGATATCAAATCTGGCCTGCCTGACAATGATGTCAGAACAGTATTCACCGATCGTGAGGGCAATCTCTGGATCGGACTTTTCAACAGGGGACTGGCAGCGGTGACAACAAATGCCTTTTCCTTTTATATTCCAGGTGCCGACAGGGAGATAACCTACATTGGAGAAACATCAGGGGGTATTGTGATGGGAACAAGGTCTGGCCTGTATGACTTTAATCCGGCCACGGGCAGTTTTGGGAATTACCGTGACCTGAATAAAAAGACAGGAGGCTCAGGCATTACTACCTGGAATGCTGAAAGAGACGGAAATATCTGGATTGGAACTGCGGAAAACGGATTATTCCTGTTGAACAGTGCCGGTAGTGTTAAGTCGTTTTACAGGGCAGGCAATCCCGGTCAGGATCATATCAACGGCATTACTCTGGACAGTAAATACATCTGGCTGGCCACGCTCAATGGTATTGTGGTTCTGGACAGAGAAACGGGAAAGAGGGAGAGAGAATTCACAACGTGGGACAGATTACCTAACAATAATAATATTTCACAGGTGGTATCTGTAAAGGAGGGGGTTGTTTTGGTGGCAACTGAAACGGACAGGCTCTGTTACGTGAGCATTGCTGACGGAGTGATTATCGAGGGCCTTGTAATGGAGGGTCCGATGAGGAACAGGATACAAAGCATCTCAACCTCAGGTGCTGACGGTTCGATAAGTGTAGGAACACTTGGGAACGGTCTTTTCAGGTTCAGGACAGACACCCTTCTGAATGTTACCTCTGCTGACGGACTCCTGGCAAATTACTGTTACAGTGTTCTGAATGCCTCAGACGGAAGGATATGGACCGGGCATGAACGGGGTTTTTCAGTTGTAAATCTCTCTGCAGGAGCGATTCGCACTTTCGGCAGGGATTTCGGGGTAACCGGCGATTGTCTTCCGAATGCTCTTTTCGAGGCTTCTGACGGGAGGATATATATAGGCACTACCGAAGGAGTCGTGGTGTATGATCCGCATATGGAGAGGAAGAATCCGCCGCCGCCGCAGGCAGGGATAATATCAGTCGTGATTGGCGGTACCGGGTATCCGTGGCGCCCTGTATATCAGCTTCCCTACCGTACTTCATACAAGGTTCAGGTGAATTATGCAGGGTTGTCACTCAGTGACCCGCTTAACGTTGTATACCGGACCAGACTCACCAACTATGATGAGGAATGGACTGACCCGACATACGACAGGAGCGAAGACTACAGCCTTCGTGACGGAAATTACACTTTTACGGTTGAGGCATCTCCCGCTGACAAGAGCACTGGCGGAACAACGGCATCATTCGAAATTCATATCAAGAGACCTTTCTTCAGGACCTGGTGGTTCCTTCTTGGCATGCTGGCATTATTGTCGGGAATTGTATATATAATTATCCTGTTGAGGGAGAGAATGCACAGGATTCAGAGAAAAGCCCTGGAAGATGAACTTGACATCCGCACGGCCGAAGTGAGGGCACAGAAGGAAGAGCTGTTCCAGAAAAACACTGACATAACTGAAAGTATAACCTACGCAAAAAGAATTCAGACAAGCGTTCTGCCAGACACTTCCCGCCTGGCTACTGTTTTCGGCGACGCCTTTGTTTTCTTCCTCCCCAGGGACATTGTCAGCGGCGATTTTTACTGGTTTGACTGGATAGACAAGGACAAATTTATTCTTGTATGTGCTGACTCCACAGGCCACGGTGTTCCCGGTGCTTTTATGTCAATGATTGGTACAGCCCTGCTGCAGGATATAATTACCCGCAAGAAGATTGTCAAACCGTCACAGATACTGGTGGAGCTTGACAGGCAGATATTTTCAACCCTGAACCAGAACCAGGAGGTTGAAGCGGCAAATGACGGAATGGACATAGTTGTCTGCGAGTTTAACGTGAAAACCAGGCACCTCGTTTTTGCATCAGCAATGCGGCCGGTTATTCTGATTATTGACGGCGAGCAGCAATATGTAAGGGGAAACCGGGCTGCAATCGGAGGAGAATCAGCGTCAGAGAAGTTTTTCAATGACCAGGAGTATTACCTGCGGGAGGGTGACCTGATCTATCTCTTCTCCGACGGCTATCCTGATCAGTTTGGCGGACGAGGAAGCAAGAAGATGAAGATCAGCAGGCTCAAAGCCCTGATAGAGGACATAAAGCATCTTCCAATGCCGGAACAGTACACCAGGGTTAAAGATTACTTCTTTGAATGGAAGGGAGAGAACGAACAGATAGATGATGTCCTGATTATGGGCATCAAGCTTTGATCACTCCACCGGGCAGGTTCCTGTTTCCCCGAGAATGACTACACATGTTGAAGCTGTGTTGCTGTCATGCCCTAAGCGGTCTCTTATCCAGAAATCGTAGTAGAGCGTATCTGTGTCATTATAAAAGAAATAAATCAGGGTGACATCAATTGTGCCCCTCATGATTTTATTCTGTCCCGGGGTCTCCATGAAGGGTATCCGGTATTCTGAAGGATAAAGGGGGTCAGTGATGACAGCCGGAATAAATTCGCCTCCTGTCTGGCGGAAAAGCTGAAGGAATAGATTACTCGCTATTGTTGACCCTGTTGAGTCAGGATCAGACAACCCGATGTCTCCGTCTCCGTCTTCGAAATAAAACGTAAGTTTCCCTGCCCTGGCTGGATTGCCCAGAATGTCTACGGTGTCAAACACTGAGAAGGTTCTGAACTCTATCCTGGGCTCAGGAGGCAGCTTTTCGATCTTCCGGCATGAAAAGAGCGAAAAGACAAGAACTGCGATCAGTATGGAATAATATCTGTTCATTACGGTGTCAACCCGTTTTGCATCAAAAATCAAACCAAAAGTATCTATTTTTTTCGGAAGAATATCTTAACAGGAGCGCCGGAAAAATCAAAACTCTCCCTGAGCCTGTTCTCTACGAACCTTTTATAGGGGTCCTTAATGTACTGGGGAAGGTTGCAGAAAAATGCGAATGTGGGATAGGCCGAGGGTATCTGGGTGACATATTTGATCTTTATTTGTTTTCCCTTCAGTGACGGGGGAGGTGTATCCTCAATTAACTTGAGCATTACATCATTCAGTTTCGATGTAGTGATCTTCCTTCTCCTGTTTTCATAAACTGTGGTTATCAGCTCCAGCACCTTGTGAATCCTCTGTTTGTTTGTGACCGAAATGAAGAGTATAGGATAGTCTCTGAACGGGGCAGTGCGGTTCCTGACGGCATCCTCGAAGGTCGTTGTGCTCTTGTTGTCTTTTTCAACAAGGTCCCATTTATTTACAAGTACTGCCACACCTTTATTATTCTTTTGTATGATACTCAGGATGTTGAGATCCTGTGCCTCAATACCCCTTGTGGCATCAATCATGAGAAGGCAGAGGTCAGACTCTTCTATCGATCTTACTGCCCTGAGCATGGAGTAAAACTCTATGTCTTCTTCCACTTTGGCTTTTTTCCTCAGTCCGGCAGTGTCAATAAGGTAAAATGTGGAATTGAATTTATTGTATTTACTGTAGATCGAATCCCTTGTTGTACCGGCCACCGGGGTCACTATATTTCTCTCTTCCCCGAGTAGTGCATTGGCCAGTGACGATTTGCCGACGTTCGGGCGTCCGACGATGGCAACCCTGGGGATGTCAGGCTCTGGTTCGTCAATTGTCTCTGGCAGATGTTTCACAACTTCGTCAAGCAGGTCGCCGGTGCCACTGCCGTTGACCGAGCTTACCGGAAAGTAATCGCCCAGCCCCAGGCTGTAAAACTCCGGAGCATCAAGAAGCCGCTGGTTGTTGTCAACCTTGTTGACCACGGTTATGACTTTCTTTGCTGATCTGCGCAGCAGGTCGGCTACCTCCCTGTCAAGGTCGTGTATTCCGTCCTCGACATTGACCATGAACAGGATCAAATCTGATTCGCTTATTGCCAGTTTTACCTGCCTGTTTATCTCGTCTTCGAACATATCTTCCGAAGCCTCCACGTACCCGCCCGTATCAACCACTGAGAAGTCAACCCCGTTCCATACGGACCTTCCGTAATGCCTGTCACGGGTTACCCCGCTTGTCTCGTTTACAATTGCGTCACGACTTTCAGTCAGCCTGTTAAAAAGGGTGGATTTGCCCACGTTGGGACGACCCACTATTGCTACTATTCTGCTCATTTCTCCACTTTCATTCTAAAGATATCCGAATTTTTTCAGCATGCCGGGGCTGTCTCTCCACTCACGGGCCACCTTCACATACATTTCAAGAAAAACCTTCTTTCCCAGGAAGTTTTCCATCTCCTTGCGGGCACCTGTACCCACCCTTTTCAGCATCGACCCCTTGTGCCCGATTATGATTCCCTTCTGGCTTTCGCGTGCAACATAGATCACGGCCCTGATGCTTATAAGGCTTTCTTCCTCTGTGTAGGTTTCAATCTCGACTTCCACCGAATAGGGTATCTCTTTCTGGTATGTCTCGAGGATCTTCCCCCTGATTATTTCCGAGACAAAAAACCTGTCATACCTGTCTGTCAGCTGGTCTTTCGGGAAGTAGGGTTCTCCTTCCGGAAGGCGGTTGAGGATCTCCCTGAACAGAACATCGAGATTGAACCTGTTTGTAGCCGATACAGGCAGCAGGGAAACGCCGGGGGCTGTCTCTGCCCACTGTTCAACAATCTTTTCGAGCTTTTCCTGATCGGTAAGATCTATCTTGTTGATCACAATTATTTTCGGCACTGCGGAACTGAGTATACGGGCGAGGTAGTCTTCATGTTTCGATACCTTTTCAACGACATCGGTTACATAAAGAATGAGGTCGGCATCATCAAGGGCAGACTCGACAGACCTCATCATCGCGGCCTGGAGCCTGTACTTGGGATTCAGGATGCCGGGTGTGTCTGAATATACTATCTGGTAGTCTTCGCCTGAAAAGATACCCATTATCCGGTGACGCGTTGTCTGAGCCTTCGCAGTTATCACTGAAAGACGTTCACCCACAAGCCTGTTCATCAGCGTCGATTTTCCGACGTTGGGATTGCCAAGTATGTTTACGAAACCTGATTTATGAGCCATGAGCGGAAACTGCTACCTGTAAATTCCTCTTTTAAGCATGCTTACTTCAATGTCAGTAAGATGTCTCCAGGTACCTCTCTCGAGGTTCTTTTTGGTGAGTCCGGCAAAGAATACACGGTCAAGTTTGGTGACCTTATATCCAAGATGCTCGAAAATGCGTCTTACCACCCTGTTCTGCCCTGAGTGAATCTCTACACCTACCTGGGTTTTATCAGCTGTATCAGGGTATGAAATTGCATCGGCGGAAACCTTTCCGTCTTCCAGCTCCACTCCTGATACTATTGTTTCCATGTCCCGCTTTGTGACCTCCTTGTCAAGGAAAACATGGTATACCTTCTTCACTTTGTATTTCGGATGGATAAGCTTGCCTGCAAGATCCCCGTCATTTGTAAAAAACAGGACCCCGGTTGTGGATTTGTCAAGCCTGCCTACCGGGTAAATTCTCTCATCAGTGGCGTCTCTGACAAGCTCAAGCACAGTATGTTCAGCATGCGGGTCTTTTGTAGTTGTAACATATCCTTTAGGCTTGTTGAGAAGAAGGTAAATCCTCTTTCCCGGAACCAGTTTTTTACCCTGGTACTCTACCTTATCGGTAGCTTTGACTTTAGTCCCGACGGCGGTTACCTTGGTGCCATTGACATAAATCAACCCGCGTGCAATAAGTTCATCGGCTTCGCGCCGTGCACAGACCCCGCTGTTTGAAATATACTTGTTGAGTCTTATCAGCTCCTCCGGATCGCTTTTTACCGGATTCCTTGTAGCTTTCACCCGGCTGCTTTTTACTGGGCCTTTTGTGGCCCTTGCCGGACGTCGCTCTCTCTTTTCTCTCTCCATCTGCAAAATGTTTCAGGGTGCAAATTTACAACTAATTAACGG
>Ga0209575_10001225_pt1 | contig 10851 bp, 11 predicted proteins | sample Medcelwee11metaG_FD_187172 | JGI IMG/M metagenome (GOLD analysis project Ga0209575, IMG submission 187172) | Freshwater pond sediment microbial communities from the University of Edinburgh, under environmental carbon perturbations - Medium... | ecosystem: Environmental > Aquatic > Freshwater >...
GCGAAGGCGTTGAGCATCGCCGCGCGGGTCAGAATGGTGCGCGGACGAACATCCTCCTTCACCAGATCGACGATGCGCCCGGCGGCGGCTTTGACCAGCTCGTTGCGGCGCGGATCGGCGGCCAGGATCGTGCCGTTGCCGGGCAGGGCGAAGCCGAGCGCCTCGCAGAGGCAGTTCATCGAGTTGGCCGTAAACATGCCGGAGCAGGAGCCGCAACCGGGGCAGCCGCACTCCTCGATGGTCTGGAGTTCGTCCTCCGTGATTTCGCCGGTGCTGCACTTGCCGACCGCCTCGAAGACCGAAATGAGATCGACCGTTTGGCCTGACGGCGTGTGGCCCGCCTTCATCGGCCCGCCCGAGACGAAGATGACCGGTACGTTGGTTCTCAGCGCGCCCATCATCATGCCGGGGGTGATCTTGTCGCAGTTCGGAATGCAGACGAGGCCGTCGAGCCGGTGCGCTTCGACGACGGTCTCGACCGAGTCGGCGATCAGCTCGCGGCTGGCCAGCGAGTAGCGCATTCCGACGTGGCCCATCGCGATGCCGTCGCAGACACCGATGGTGTTGAACTCGAACGGTACGCCGCCAGCCTCGCGCACGGCCTCTTTGGCGATGCGGCCCAGCTCCTGCAAGTGCGCGTGGCCGGGAATCAGCTCGTTGAAGGAGTTGCAGATGCCGATGAACGGTTTCGAGAAATCGTCTCTCGACGAAACGCATCCGGTCGCTTTAAGGAGACTGCGGTGCGGAGCCTTGTCAAATCCTTTTTTTATGGTGTCGGATCTCATTGATATATATGACAATGGTTAGCAATTGAAAAAGCAACAGTCCGGGCCTGCCTGTCCCGAAGCCGTTGAGTCTGATGGTATTGATGGAATATACGCTGGACCTGGGAACGGGCTGACGGCGGGTCAGGCTACGATAATTCGTACGTGTACGAGCGGTACCGATACGGTAAGGAGAATGCCAGAGAGGAGAGAGGAGTGGTGTGCGGTAAAGCTGCTTGCTGCGGGGGCTTCGGGGCGTGAGGCCTCCGTGCGCCCTGAGGCTGCGGTCATGGAACGATGTTGGGTCGGAAACGGCATTGCAATGGTTCGGTTATCGCGCCTGTTCATGAGAAAAATCGAAGTCAATTTACATTTTCCCGGTTATTAAATCAAGTGCCCGATTCTTCTTGTACACAAAAAACCACAATTATTTCATTTGTTCGAAGTGGTGTAAAAACTTAAAAATTGTATCTTGACCAAAGGGTTCTGTTTATGTTCCACCTATCATAAAAAAAAGTCAGTACCATGGTGAATATCCAGCCTCCCTCTCCTCAGGATATGCCTTCTTTTTTTCTGCTTTTGACTCTCGTAAGCTTTTTTCTGGTGCTTGGTGAGCTTTTGACCAGGAAATTCAGTGTCAATCCGCTTGTCGTCAGGAAGGTGATTCATCTCGGCATGGGGGTCGTGATGTTTTTCATACCATCGTACTTCGTCTCCAACACCTTGCCTTTGCTCGCGGCTTTGCTTTACGCTCTTCTTGGGCTGGTGAGCCTCAAGGCGGGATTTCTGAGGTCGCTGCACGGCGAGCCTGTCATAACGCAAGAGGGTGAGACGGTCGTCAGTTACGGGCCGGTGCTTTTCCCCCTGGCCTTTGCGCTGCAAGCACTGTTTCTCTGGGGCGAGCATGTCTGGATTCTCCAGACCTCGATGCTGGTGCTTGGCGTCAGCGACGCGCTGGCCGCGCTGGTAGGCGTGTCAGCCGGTGGACGTCATATCGAGAATCTGACCAAGAGCAGGAAGAGCGTCGAAGGCTCGATGGCGATGTTCATCTCCAGCCTCGTCATTCTTTCGGTCTCTTTCTTTGTTTTCCGGGATGCCTTTACGGGCGGCCTCATCGGCCAGCCGGTCTGGATGCTTCTCGCCCTTGCGCTGCTTCTGGCGCTGCTCGCCACGGCGGTCGAGGCGCTGCTCTCCTGGGGCTTCGACAATCTTTTCATTCCGCTTGCCATCGCCTACGTGCTCTACGTGCTCGACGTCAACAGCATGGTGACGATCGACGGCTTTCTGCTTGGCGGGCTTTTCGCGCTGTTCATGGCGATCTTTTCGATCAAGGTCAAGTTTCTCGACAACAGCGGCGCGACGGCGACCTTCCTGCTCGGGACGACCATTTTCGGTATCGGTGGTCTTATTTGGACCGTGCCGATGCTGACCTTCTATCTCCTCTCCTCCATTCTCTCCAAGCTTGGCCACAAACGCAAGGCTAAATTCGACCTGGTGTTCGAAAAGGGTTCCCAGCGCGATGCCGGCCAGGTCTATGCCAACGGCGGCGTGGCCTGGATCATGATGGTGATCTACTCGCTGACCGGCGACCCGTATATATTTTTTGCTTATCTCGGCACACTGGCCGCCGTGCAGGCCGACACCTGGGCGACCGAAATCGGCACCATGTGGCCCAACGCCAAAGCGCGGCTCATTACCACCTTCAAGGATGTGCCGGTCGGAACTTCCGGCGGCGTTTCCATACCCGGCACCTCGGCGTCGTTCATCGGTTCCCTGCTCATCTGTTCGAGCGCCGTGCTCCTGAACGTTTCGTGGATCGGGCAGGTTGGCATTGTGCAATCGCTGCTGGTCATCGGTTTTTCCGGTCTTATCGCCGCTCTTGTGGACAGCTTTTTCGGGGCGACGGTGCAGGCGCAATATTACGACCCCATCCGCCAGAAGGTGACGGAACGGACGCACAGCGTCGCGCCCGATGGCAGTTGCGTGTCGAACGAGCTGCTCAAGGGGTATCATTTTGTAAACAACGATCTGGTCAATACATTGTGTGCTATATCGGGTTCTGCCGTTGCATATATGATTGTACGGAATCTGGTCTCTTTATAATGTGAACCTATCAGAGGGAATCGAACATGTCTGAACATGCCAATGGTGGAATTGTTTCGCTGATTACCGGATCCGGGCCGGTTGTGGTGATGGTGCTGCTCGTGCTGCTTGCGTTTTCGATCGTTTCCTGGGCGATCATCGCCTGGAAGTTCGGATTCGTGAGGAAGTCGATGCGGGAGTCGCAGGATTTTCTGGACTCGTTTTTCGACTTGCAGCATGCAGACAAGCTTTTCGCGGCGAGCGAAAGCTACCGCAACGGCTCGCTGCCGAAGGTGTTCCGCGCCGGATACATCGAGTACAGCGCGATGCGCGACCGCTCCGCGTCAAAACTGCGCGAACGCATCATGCTCGCCGTCAAGCGCGAAGTCAATGCCGAGAGCAAGCGCCTGACCCGCATGGTGCCGTTTCTGGCGACCGTGGGCAACACCGCCCCCTTCATCGGCCTGTTCGGCACCGTCTGGGGCATCATGAGTTCCTTTCAGAATATTGGCCTCATGAAGTCAGCTTCGCTCGCCGCGGTCGCTCCCGGCATCTCCGAAGCGCTCATTGCCACGGCGACGGGTCTGGTCGCGGCGATTCCCGCCGTCATGGGGTACAACTACTTCACCCAGCAGATCGGTCAGATCGAGCGCGACATGGAAGACTTCGCTCCGGACTTCGTCGATTCATTGCTCAATCAGTAAACGGAGAAGATGGCGATGACGACCGGACAGAAAACCAGGCTTATGAGCGACATCAACGTGACGCCATTCGTGGATGTCATGCTGGTGCTGCTCGTCATCTTCATGGTGACCGCGCCCATGATGACCAGCGGCATGAAGGTCGATGTGCCGCAGACGACGCACGAGCGGATGGATATCGACTCCAAGGGACTTGTGGTGAGCATCGATGCGTCGAGGAGGATCATGATCAACGATTATCAGCTCGATGCCTCGCAAATCGCCGACAGGCTGCCGAAAATTCTCGAATCGATGAATGCCGAAGAGGTTTATCTGAAGGCTGACAGAACGCTGCCGTACGGTTTTGTCATGTCGGTCATGGCATCGATCAGGGAGGCCGGGGTGGAAAAGATTGGCATGGTCACCGAACCGTCGGTGCCGGATAGCCAGAACCGTTGATTCGACAGGCAAGGTATGCAGAGCAGGGATGAACTGAAGCAGGACGAGAGGCGGCTTTACAGCTGGATTGGCATTGCCGCGGCGGCGCATGTGGCGGTCATTGCCGCTGTCGTTGTGCTTCAGCTCCTTTACGTCCGTATGCATCCTCCGCTGAAGATCGTCAGCGTATCGCTGATGCAGATGCCTGGCCTTCCCGGTCCCGCTGGCGGGCCGAAAAGCGTCGAAGCGCCTGTTGCTGACGTCGAAAAGCAGCCGGAGGCATCCGAACCGGCGGGCGCCAAAAAGGTTGCCGAGCCGCCACCGCCTCAACCCGCCAAAAAGGTTGCCGAGTCGGCACCGCCTCAACCTGCCAAAAAGATTCCCAAACCGGCGGCGGTCAAGAAAATTCCAGAAAAGCCTCCACTCAAGGCTCCGGTCAAGACCCCCGAGCCGACTCTGAAGAAGCAGAGCGCGGCTGACGAACGCAAAAATCTTCAGGCGGCGCTCGAACGGCTCAAGACAAATACCGCCGCGCGGAAAACCGAGACGGGCAAAACTTCGGCATCGGCTCCGAGCAATCTCAGCAGTACGCTGGCCGGTCTTCAGAAAAAGGTGGCCGGTGGCGGCGGTCCCGCCAGCTTCGGTTCCGGCTCGGGGGCTGGAGGCGGCCGTTACGGCGCCGGTGGCGGGGGAGCGTTCGATCCCTACATGGCGCAAATCGCCGGAATCATCCAGAACAACTGGGAGTTTTCAAGCCTGATGATTCGAAGCACCACGGGAATGGAGGTCTATGTCTCCTTGCTGATTCTGCCGGATGGCTCGGTCAGCCAGATACGCTATGACCGGAAATCATCGAGCGAATATCTCAACAATTCCGTCAAGGTCGCCCTCGCCAAATCGACCCCTTTTCCGGCACCACCCAGGGCAGGAGGTAGCAAAGGTAGGTGGGTAGGGTTTGTCTTCACGCCGGAAGGGATCAAGCCTTGAGTCGCTCGGAAGGTTGTTTTGTTTTGCAAAGTTGTTGTATAATCTGAATAATCATCTCCTGAAGAGTATGGACTGGGGCTTTATGCCCGCCGGTCTGCCAAATGAGGTCTGGAGCCTCGTGCTGAAACGGGGTATCCTTGTTAAACATCAATTCATTTCCGCCTGATATGAGAAGCATCAGAAATTCGTTCGTCTCCCTCTGCCTCGTGCTGTTCGGTTTGCTGCTCATGCCGTTGACGCTCAAAGCCGAAGAGGTTGGCGAATACATCGCTATCCGGAAAACGGGGGCCAGCAGAATAGCTATCGTTCTCGATAAAACAGCTGCCAAAGGGGACAAGGAGTCTGCATGGGCCAACAGTCTCAACGCCTCCATCAAGGGGGGACTCGATTTCACCGGCTTGTTCAATCTGATGCCCGCTCCGCTCAACATCAGAAATTCTCAGGACGGCACACTCAATCTTGCCTCAATCGCATCTGTTGGCGGCGATATTTATGCGGGAGGAAGCGTTACGAAAAAATCGGGCAAGCCTGTTCTTGAAATGCAGGTTTTCGATGCTTCCGGCAAGTCGCTGCTCCATCGCAACTATTCCGGCGAGGAGAGCCAGCTTCGGGCAATCGGGTTGCGTTTCTGCGCCGATCTTGTCGAACTGCTCACCGGCAAGCGCTCCGTGTTCGGCACCAAAATCGTTTTCATCTCCAATCGCACCGGCAATAAAGAGGTTTACATGTGCGATTTCGACGGAGAGAATGTCGTGCAGCTCACCAATTCGAGGTCGATCTCTCTGACGCCTACCGTTTCTTCCGACGGCAACTATCTTGCATGGATGGATTATACGAGCGGCAGGCCCAATCTTTATATCAAAAATCTTGCAACCGGCGCGAAAGTCTCGGTCAACAAGCACGGCGTGTGCATCAGCCCGGCCTGGCGGCCAGGCACCAACACGCTCGTCACGACGCTCTCCTATCAGGGCGATCAGGATCTTTATCTCATCAGGGCAGACGGCACAGTCGAGCGCCGGTTGACCAAAGGCGGCGGCATCGATGTTTCGCCATCCTTTTCTCCTGACGGCTCAAAGATGGCTTTTGTCTCGACCAGGCAGGGCGGTCCCCATGTTTTCATTCAGGATATGAACAGCGGCCAGGTTCGGCGTCTGACCTACAGCGGCACCTACAATACCCAGCCGTCATGGTCTCCAAATGGTGATAAAATATTGTATTCCTCAATGCAAAAGAGTGGTGAAATCAATATATTTTCAATAGGTGCCGATGGGTCAGGTCTGCTCCAGTTGACCAGCGGGTCGCGGAATAACGAGTACCCATCCTGGTCGCCCGATGGTAGCATGATTGTTTTTTCATCGACCCGGGATGGGCGAAGAAAGCTGTATGTCATGAATGCGGATGGTACAAACCAGAAGCCGTTACTCCGCATGGAAGGTGAGCAGCAGCAGCCATCATGGTCTGTCAACAAGTAACTGTTTTTTTTGTCAACCCTTTAAACAGTGATGGAGATATGACAAGCGTAAAAAAAATCACCAAGAGGGCGTTGTATGTTCCGGCACTGCTGCTTCTTGGCGCATGCTGCACTACCAGACAACCCGAACCCGTACCACCACCGCCTCCTGCGCCAGTCGCGCCTCTTGGCGATATTTTCTTTGATTTCGACCGTTCCGGCATCACTCCCGAAGGCGAGGCGCAACTTAAACAGAATGCCGGATGGATGGTCGCCAACACGGCCAGGAGTGTCGTCATCGAAGGCCATTGCGATGAACGGGGCACTTCGGAGTACAACATGGCTCTTGGCCAGCGTCGAGCCGATTCGGCCATGGACGCCATGGTGAGTCTCGGGGCTGATCAGGCCCGTATGACCGCGATCAGTTACGGCGAAGAAAAGCCGTTCGATACCGGTCATGACGAAGCAGGATGGGCTCAGAACAGAAGAGCGCATTTTGTGGAGCAGTAAATATTATTGATAATACGAAGGGCTTTCCGGCCCGCCAGTCTGTTTTGATTACATCAACGAAAGGGGAGAAACCTCATGAGACACACGTTAGCAGGAGTTATTGGAGCTGCCATCATCATTCTGGCCGGCGGTTGTTCTTCAAAGAAAGCAGCATCGACGAGTGACGCCGCAGGATCTGGTTACGGATCGGGCAAAGGCGGCGGCTCTGGAGTGGATGTGGAAAACCTTGACCAAAGAGGAGGTCGTGGTACTGTCATCGGTGACGTTTTCTTCGATTTCGACAGCTCTGCCTTGAGTCCCGAAGCGCAAGAGCAGTTGAAACAGAATGCCGCCTGGATGCAGAAGAATTCCTATACTTCGGTGACTATCGAGGGTCATTGCGACGAGCGTGGTACTGACGAGTACAACATTGCGCTTGGTGAGCGCCGCGCCGAAGCAGCTCAGAACTATCTGATCAACCTTGGCGTCAGCAACAATCGACTTTCGACTGTCAGCTACGGCGAAGAGAAGCCATTCGACACCGGTAACAACGAAGAGGCTTGGGCGAAGAACAGAAGAGATCACTTTGTTACGAAGTAAGCCTTCCGATCGAATTAGCATGATGCCGGAGGCCGGTTTATGTCTGGTCTCCGGTTTTGTCATTGATGAACCAATTATCGATTCATGATGAAAACCAGGCGCTTTTTATTTATTCCAGCGATTCTTCTTTCCGCATGTGCGTCGCAGAACGATATGAGCTATGTTCAGGGAGAAGTTTCACAGCTCAAGCAGGAGTCGCAGGTTATAAAACAGCAGTCAGCGGGATCCTATTCCGAAATAACCCAGTACCGTGAAGAGGTCGCTTCACTTCGCGGTACCGTCGATCAACTGCAATATGATTATCGGGCTTCTATGAAGAGGCTGGATATGGAGGATTCCCTGCTGGTCAGAAAAACCAATGATCTCGAGAGCCGGATTGCAAGAATAGAGCAGTATCTCGGCATTGAAAGCGACGGAACTGGCAAGTCCTTGCCGCCGAGGGTTATGCCGCCGCCACCGGCATCCTCAACGTCAGGCACTGCACCCGGGAATACCGCTGATCAGCCGAAAGGCCCGTCTTCAGGTGCAATGCAAGGGGCGACTTCACCGGCTACCGGCGAGGCATTGCTCAACGAGGGGCTGATCAAGATGAAAAAGCTCGATTTTGCGGGCGCGCGTGACAATTTCACTGCATTCATGACCGGCAATCCCAAATCGCCGAAAGTGGCCGACGCGCAGTTCTATCTCGCCGAGACCTATTACAATGAAAAGTGGTACGAGAAGGCTATCCTCGAATATCAGGTCGTGATCGCCAGATACACCAAGAGTCCCAAACGGCCTGCCGCGCTGTACAAGCAGGGACTTTCATTCTCCAGGATCGGAGACGAAGCCAACGCGAAAGCGCGGTTCAAAGATGTCGTCAATCTCTATCCGCAATCTCCGGAAGCGAAACTCGCCCAAAAGAATCTCGAAAAGAAATAATCAGTACTCTGAAAAGCCCGGATCATCGCCGGGCTTTTTTATGCACAAAAAAAGAGCCACGCTGGAGCATGGCTCTTTCTGAACAGATTTGCCTGAGAGAGGTGCTGAAACAAGCCTGTTTATTTGAAGAATTCGTTGAGGGTGTAAATCCTGTTGTCGAGTTCAACGCACAGGCCCTTGCCTTCCCGGTAGAACACAGGAATATCCCTCATCGTCCACTTGACGCCGCGCTTGTCGAAATCGATGACGTAGCGGTTTTCCATGTCGATCACCTGTTTGCCAAGATCGATGGCGATGTCGGGCTGGGTGGTGAGAACGTAAATTTCGATCTCGCCGTCGATGAGCTTGCGGATCATCTCCGGGGTTGGCGACAGCTTCCGACGGCCAGATGAAGGCATAATCTCGATCTGGAGCTTGTCGTTGCGATCGCGTTTTGCTGATGTGATGAAATACTTTTCGGCTTTGTGTGCCGCATTTCCTGACCAGGGGCCAGAAACAGAGTTGCGAACCTGGTTGGTCGCGGTTTGCGGACGGCTTAGCTGAGGCTGCATGGTTCTGCTCGGTTTGATTGGCTGACTGGGCACCTCGTGGTGGTGTAAACCTTTATTACAGTTAAGTTAGTAAAAGGTCTGCAAATAAAAAAAGATTTCATCGCTTCGCGCGCGTGCTTTCCGGCAGTTCGTTCATGAGAGTTTTCGGCGGTGTAAGCGCTCAAAATTCTGGCTGATTGCTTGGTTGTGACGTATTATATTTGTGTAATGTCGGGGATTTTGGGCATCTCTAAAAACATATTGCGCTTTTCGATGGCTGCGTTGGGCGGTGCTCGACATCCTAAAGTACTGCGTGTACATTCCGGTTTCTGCGCTCCGTCCGCCTTGTACTCGAACCGCTCATCACACTTTTTAGAGACGACCTTTTATTTGAAACAATTATGCGCGGTGAAATTATTGGCGCGAAGCGTTTTCAGGAATAAAATCTCTGTCTGTTCCACGATATTCAGTAACTCCTCATCCTGTCGATACATCGCTACATGGGTAACGTCTGGTGAGATCGCTATTCCGGAGATTCAGCGTCCATTTGTCCGGGATGCGGCCACTCTCTGGCTGCCCATTGCCTCTCGATCTCCGTGAAGGTTTGCCGGGCTTTTTCAAGATTTTTGCCTTGTGTGTGACAATCATTGGCAATCAGCTCTTCTCTTTTTTTCCGCCTTCATACTCCTCAGTCGTTGAAATCGAATTGATCTCGACGGTGGCGCCGGGGAGGATGACAAATTCGCTCATGCCGATGTGGTTCTTCTCTTTTCCCCAGTCGTAGGTGTAGCCGAGCCTGGTCCACGGGTAGCCGTTGTCTCCGTAGGATTGCGCTTTCAAGTCGTTGTACCACTTTTTGAACTCGTCATTTACCTTGATATAGGCATTGGTGGTATGGAACCCGGTTTCTGCTTCGCGGTCAGTTATTTCAGGATCCGCGCTTGGCCGGTACAGATCGGATGGTTTGACCCACATTTCGACGAATTTCGTTTTTCCGTTGTTTGGTGGCAGGCCGAGAAGCTGTTCGAGCCTCAACGCGCCTTGGACTTTCTGCTGTTCACAGAATTTTTTCACCTCCGGCACCGTCGTCACCCAGATTTCTCTCGACACCATAACCGGTTGGCCGACCTTGCCGTCGTATCCATTATAGTTCGTCCAGGTTACGACCAGCGCTCGCGTATTCAGCGAGTCGTTGCGGTTTTTCCAGACGAGCCGCTCATTCGATGGCAGGATGGCCACAAGATTTCTCGATATTTCCGACGGCTCGGCAACGGCTGCATCGGCGACCGCCGCGCGGTATCGCTGCTTCAGCGCGTTCTGATCTACCATGCTTTGCTCGGTGGCGCAGGCGGCAAACAGTTGGGAGAGCAGGAAAAGCAGCGTCAGGCTTTTCAGGCGGGCAAAACGATTTTTCATGTGGTGATCTCCTCGATGGGGTGGGGACGGCGGCATTTTTAACAGTATTGAGGAAAATAAGAGTAATTCATTTTATAATAAAATTGCGTTCAACATCTTGATGCCGTCTTCCATTCCTGCATGGCTCTTTAAGTCCGCTTCTCCATGTTTGAAAGCCGGGGATACAGGATATTGTTGACAGCGTTGTAAATTCTCGCGTTCAGGTCAACGGCATCCGCTCAGGTTGCCATGACATCGTTTTCGTCATTGTCAAATATTCAAATCACTTCAATTGTTTATCGGCGACGTCGTTTGCGCCATCATCGAACGTGATGGCAGGTTCCTGATTGCCAGAAGATCCGCCGGACGCCATCTGGCTCGCAAGTGGGAGTTTCCGGGCGGCAAGGTCGAGGCTGGCGAGTCGGAGGCCGAGGCGCTCGAACGGGAGCTGATGGAGGAGCTTGGCGTCAGGGTGGAGATCGTCGAGCGCCTCACGCCGGTCGAGCACAGCTACT
>Ga0209575_10001227_pt1 | contig 10835 bp, 3 predicted proteins | sample Medcelwee11metaG_FD_187172 | JGI IMG/M metagenome (GOLD analysis project Ga0209575, IMG submission 187172) | Freshwater pond sediment microbial communities from the University of Edinburgh, under environmental carbon perturbations - Medium... | ecosystem: Environmental > Aquatic > Freshwater >...
TCTTTATGGCAGTGGGAATTGCCAAACCTCATCTTCCATGGCATGTGCCCCAGGAGTTTTTTGACATGTATGATCTCGATTCAATTAAAGTTCCTGAGTACAGACTTAATGACCTTGATGATATCCTAACGCCTTCAGGAGAAAAGAAATTTTCTGCAGCTGACGACTTCTTATGGGTGCAGCAGGATGAGAATCTGTTTAAAGGTGCGGTGAGAGCTTATATGGCCTCTACTTCTTATGTTGATTATTGTGTCGGGATGATCCTTGATGCTCTGGAGAATAGTAATTATAAAGACAACACTATAATAGTTATCTGGGGAGATCATGGCTGGCACCTGGGTGAAAAACTGAGATTCCGGAAGGTTACTCTCTGGTCGGAATCCACAAGGATGCCCCTTATTATTAAAACTCCCGGGATGAATAAAAGTGCAGTATGTGACAGGGTAGTTAACCTGATTGATTTATATCCTACCTTGTTGGAATTATGCGGCTTCCCTGAACGGGAGATTCTTGATGGCCGGAGCTTTGTCCCCTTACTTAAAAATCCTGATAAAAGATGGCCATTTCCTTCAATAACGACCCAGGCTCCGGGTTCATTTACTGTAAATGACGAAAATTACAGGTACACAAAATATAATGATGGTACTGAAGAATTGTACGACCTTATTAAGGATCCTATGGAGTGGACAAACCTTATAAGATTAAATGATAAAAAGGCAAACAAAGCAAAGACAAAACTTGAAAATTGGATTCCAAAATCCAGCGCTGCCAATCTTCTCAGGAATTCAGAGATCGACAGCGACAAGGAAACTGAAGGGAAAGGATCCTTTAAAGAGTATGATAAAATCAGGCCTTTAAATGAATTGAAATAATTTTTTTTACCTGGGGTTTATAATAAAAACAGAAACAAATGAACAGAAACTTAATTCTTTCAGCATGTTGCCTTACGGGGGCAGTCATAGCCGGGTGCAATAGCAAACTGCCGCAAAAACCTAATATTATTTTTATTAATGCTGATGATATCGGATTTGGCGATCTGGAATGTTATGGTGCACGGGCTGTACAAACACCCAATGTAAACAGGCTTGCGAATTCAGGGATCAGATTTACAAACGCGTATTCCTGCGCAGCAACAAGTACTCCATCGCGATATGGATTGCTGACAGGTCTCTATCCATGGAGGCGCGATGATACAGGAATTGCCAGAGGCGATGCTCCTATGATAATACACAAGGATCAATATACGGTTGCCAGTCTCCTGACTGATGCAGGTTACTCTACTGCTGTGGTTGGTAAATGGCATTTAGGAATAGGAGAAGGTGCCTTTAACAGCCAGAACTGGAATGGGTTTATTACTCCCGGCCCGTCAGATATCGGTTTCGGGTATTCTTATATTATGGCAGCAACCGGCGATCGGACCCCTTGTGTTTTTATAGAAAACCAGAGAGTGGTCGGTTTGGATCCGAATGATCCGATAGAAGTAAGTTATACAACTCCTTTTGAGGGAGAACCCACAGGAAGCGCAAATCCTGAAATGCTTATAATGCATCCTAGCCATGGACATGATCAGACTATAGTTAATGGTATTAGCCGGATTGGTTATATGAGGGGTGGAAAATCAGCTCTCTGGAAAGATGAAAATATTGCAGATTCTATTACTCTGAAAGCTGTCAGGTTTCTGGAAAAAAACAACCCTGAGATTACCGGTAAACCTTTCTTTCTTTATTTCTGTACACAGGATATCCATGTTCCCCGTGTTCCTAACCCCCGTTTTACCGGTAAAACCGGCATGGGCCCCCGCGGAGATGCAATCGTTGAATTCGACTGGTCTGTAGGACAGATACTTGACGCACTTGAAAGACTTGGATTGACAAAAAATACTCTGATTATTTTATCGAGCGATAATGGTCCTGTAGTAGACGATGGGTACAAAGATCAGGCAGTAGAACTGCTGGGCGATCATAAACCGGCAGGACCACTCCGTGGAGGTAAATACAGCTCTTTTGAGGCGGGAACGCGGATTCCGTTTATTGTCTCCTGGCAAGGAAAAGTAAAACCGGGAACTTCAGCCACTCTGATAAGTCAGATTGATTTATTTGGTTCAGTGGCGCAACTTACAGGGCAATCAATCCCTGAAAATGCTGCAAATGATAGTTTTAAATCACTTGATTCATGGCTTGGAAATTCAGACAGGGATCGTGATTTTGTTGTCGAACAATCTATTTCAAGAACTCTGTCAATAGTTCAGGGTAACTGGAAATATATTACACCAAGCCGATCTGAAAAAATTGACCTGAATACTAATATCGAACTCGGTCAGGATACAGTTCCTCAACTCTACAATATTTTGGATGATCCGGGAGAGAGAAATAATATTGCTGGTGAGAATCCTGATAAAGTCCTGGAATTAGCTTCCGGAATTAAAGCAATAAAATAAATAACAATAGAAAAATGAAAATAGTTTTCATAGCAGTATTTCTTTGTTGTACCCTGCCGGATTCTTCTTCCCAGGGACTTCCTTCAACTTTGCCTTTCAAGGTTAACAGGAATGGTCTGGAAACAAATATTTCCACCGATGGTCTTAATTTAACCCTCCATTTTCTCAAGCCAAATACTATTCCTGTGTCATCAGATCCGGGTAATTGGGACAGGATCTCAGAAACTTCTGTCTCTAAAAGCCTGGGAGGTAAAAGCGGATTTTTATATACAGTTACCTCCCATTCAAATATTGGACAGATTGATTGCCAGACATGGGTCTCTGAAGGGAATGACCTGGTAGCTTTCAGACAGGTATTTACCAATAAATCAAAGAAAAGTGTGAAGCTGAATAATCTTTATCCAATGTTCATCGACGGTAAAGAGCAATTCAGTTTTGGTACAATTTCTGACTGGAGGATCCTTGAACAATTCCGCCATAAAAACGATCTGCCAAAAAGCGAAGTCCCGGTTGCAGGAAAAACAATAACATGCGATCCTTTTTTTATAATTAACGACAATAAAGGAACCGGTAAAAATCTCTTTATCGGTTATCAGACCTTTAGCTTACACCTTGCCGGGATTTCTGTTTCCTTCGACAATAACCTGCAACTGAACAGCATTTCTTCTGATTGTGATTTTGAAGGAATTGAGCTGCCTGTTAACGGAACACGGACCAGCCAGTGGGTTATTATTTCCCTGGGGCCTGATGCCAGCTCCCTGATAAACGATTATACTGAACGGGTGAGAGAATTTTATAATATGGAAAAACCCGGGAATAATGCACCTTCTGTTTATTGTACCTGGTACTACCATGCTGATAATTATAATGAAGAGATTTTTAAGGGAGACATAGCCCAGTTTAAGAAAGAACATTTACCATTTGATGTATTTCTGATTGATGAATGCTGGGATATGAATGACTGGGGCGATTTTGAATCAAACAGCAGCTTCCCTGATGGAATGAAATGGGCTGCAGGACAAATAAATTCTGCCGGATATATAGCCGGAATATGGACAGCCCCATTTCTGATTGACCAGGGAAGTGCCCTGGCAGGAAATCATCCTGAATGGCTGTTGAAGAATAGTAAAGGACAACTCTGTACCTTCAATATGAACAATACAGATCATAATATAATTGATCCTACTTATCCCGGAGTTTGTGAATATCTTGAAGAACAATTCAGGAAAATCTCTCAAGACTGGGGGTATAAATATTTTAAGTTTGATTTTATGCGTTCAATGTTCCTGGATGTTGATCAGCAATTTTATGATAAAAGAGCTACATCTCTTGAAGCATACAGGCTGGGGCTCGAAGCAATCAGAAGAGGCACAGGGAATGAGGCATATATCTCAGTTTGCGGTGGTCATTATGGCGCCTCTTATGGAATTGCAAATACACAGCGGTCAGGAAGTGATGTCAAATCACAATGGGCCGGGATTGAATTACCCAAGTACAGGCAGAATATCCTGCGGACATGGATGACAGGTTTATGGCATGTGGATCCTGATGCCATGATGGTACGCAGACAGGAAAAACCAAACCCGGACGATAAGAGAAATATTTCAACAGGAACTTTTACTGATGATGAGGCATTTACGAATGCTATAAACCAGTTTATAGGAGGGAACCTGATTACTTTTACTGAAGATTTTGCAAAAATTGATGAAGATCGTAAGATGCTTTATAAACATGTGATTCCTTCAGTCAATTCAGCATCGGTGCCTTTGGATTTATATAATACACAATGTCCGGAATTGATGTTAACCCGTATTTCGCCGGTTTGTAAGGAACTGGGTGAATGGAATATGCTTTCAGTTGTCAACTGGTCTGATGACACAAAAGATTATCAGGTCACACTCGACAAGAAAATTATCGGAAACCTGAAAGGTGACAGTTTCCTTGTTTATGATTTCCAGACCATGAAAATAATCGCACAATTGTCAAATTCAGAGGTACTTACTATTCCGGGAGTGAAAGGGCATAAAAGTATACTTCTTAAAATTGTACCATGGGATGGAAGATCTCCGATGTTCCTTGGAACCGACCTTAATTTTTCATGTGGCGGTGTGGAAGTAGCTGATGTTAACTACTCCAATGATTATATAAGCGGTTTATTGGAAACAGACTGGTTTGTACCTGTAAAGCTGACATTTGTAATACCCTCCGCTGATGGATATGAGGTAAAGCAGATAGTAACAACTCCCGGACAAAAGAAATTCTATTTAAGATTTTAACCTGATTAATTCATAGACATGAATTTTTCAGGTTAAAATAGTCTGTTTCATCGTTATTTATCAAAGCTGGTTATTGATGTTGACACTTAAAACAAAAGATAGTGTCTCAAAAACCTCACTTTCGGATATTTACCCCTAAATCCCCCAGGGGTGACTTGCTGATATACTGCAACTTTTGAAAGCCCCCCTTGGGGGGTTTGGGGGTGAAAGGGAACTTTTGAGACACCCTTTACTTTGGTTTTGCGGAGAGTGGGGGATTCGAATAGGTTCTCCGGTATGTTATAAGTCAGATTGTTACAAAATCCTAAAAGTTTTGTCCACTTTTTGATCCACAAATTTGATTTGCGTTTACAAAGAACTTATCTTTAACAAAGATAAATGAAAACTTGATGCTTTTCAATGTTAAATAAAAGAATAAGGATAAAGTTTATTTATTAAAATCAAGCAAGAAATATCAACAAAATCAAAAGATAATTTTAGATATATCTTTTATACCATTCTCAAGAAAATTATGTTAACCAGCCTTTTACCAAATAAACATATTATTTCTACTAAAAAAAATGTTTTTAAATTAATAAGTTTTATTAAAAATCATTGAAACAAGTTTCTATATTTTGTTTGAACGAAGATTAATAGAAAAAGGGATTTAATGAAAATCTATAAAGCTTATAAACCATTGAATAATCAATATATGAAGAACTGTAAAAATCGAATAAGCACATTGTTAGTTGTTGGTTTTTTTCTTACAACGACACAAATCAAAAGTCAGAGCTTGGCTAATATGCCTCAAGTCATTCCACCTTCCCCTGTTGCTGAAACATTTGCAATTTATGGCAATTATCCTGTATCTAATAATACAGGCGTCCCTGATATTCAGATACCCTTATATAATTTCAAATGTGGGGATATTGAATTGCCAATTGTATTAAAGTATCATATCGGATCGGCAAAGCCAAGCCCTTATAAGGTCGAGATGTCAAATGTAGGTTATGGTTGGATTCTTGAAGCAGGTGGTTTGGTTACGCGTACAATAATGGGGAGACAGGATGAATCAGAGAAATTGCCAACAGATAGCATTGACCGAGAGTTTGATGAAACTTTGTTTTCGGATTGGGATTTATTAAGTGCAATATCAAGCAGGGGTTTAGATTCTGAATTCGATATTTTTAGCTATAATTTTTTCAGTAATAATGGCAATTTTATTATTGAAAAGAATACCACAACCGACATATTTGCTGCATATACTTTCCCCTATAAACCCTTAAAATTTGATTTTGTATTAGACACTTTGTCTCAAACCAGTACATTAATTGGATCAGTGAAAATCCGGGATGATAATGGATATAACTATACATTTTCTGACCCTGAAAGTAATACTTTCTTAAATACAGGATGGTTTTTGAGTAAGATAAAATCTCCAACTAACCGCCAGATGAATTTTCTATACAATGATAGAAGTCTTCGTAGAATTAACGATAGATACGTTAGTGTTTATAGAGTAAAAGATTATTATCCTGGCTATTTAGTTAGTGGCCTTCAGGTGCCTTCTTATCAACCAGAGAATGTTGATGATATATATCCTACATCACTGGTCTATGATACAAAAGTTATACATGAAATAAACTCTGATTCAGCGAAAATAGAATTTACATATACCGAAGATAATTCACTTATTGATTTTTTCATTGTTTCTTATGCTGGTAAACAAATAGTGAAAGTTGTATTTCATCGTTCAAAATTCCCTGGTCAAAATTTATATGAGCGCCTTGATTACCTGGATATTCAAGATTTGAATTCTGAAAAGGTACAAAGATATAGTTTTCAGTACGATACAAATTCTGTTCTTAATTCAGAATATGTCGACTATTGGGGATGGTATAATGGTGTTTCTGGCAGCAAACATATACCCGCAACAGCTGTTGAATATATGACAGTAGGAAATGATTGGACGGAGTCATCTGGTGGTACCTTGAATATTGGAGCTAACGATGCTTGTGTTAATTCAACAATGATTCTGGCTCAAACTCTTAAAAAGATCAGTTACCCTACAGGTGGTTCAACCGAGTTTGAATTTGAACCAAACCATTATTATGAAGAACAATCCTGTTCTGTTTCGTATGGTGCCGGGCTGCGAATTAAATCAATAATTAATAAAGATGACGATAATGTTGTTACTATAAAGACATATGAGTATCAGCCTGGATTTTTGAAGTTTTCGAGATTCAATCAACGTAACTATACTCATTTTTCTTATTCACTAAATGCTTATTGTATTTGGAGTCCTTTTCTTGGTTATACTCTTACCAGATTTCGTACTATTAGCGAAGAGATGAATCCGGAACTTCTTGATGTACATGTTAAATATAATGCAGTAACAGAATATTTTGGAACCAATATTGCAAATGTAGGGAAGAATATTTATACCTATACGTTCGATAATGATCATTATTATCTGCCTGCATGTGGTGGTGAAGAATACAATTTCAATTACTATATCCCCAGTGAAGTAATAAATCAATATAAAGACTGGGGCAATGGGCGATTAACAAGCGTGGAAACATATAAAAGAAAAACTGATAATACTGATACAATAGTTAAAAGAACAACTTATTTGTATCGGTTATTTAATACAGAAAGTTTCCTTAATTTAAAAGTATTCCGATTATGCTCATACCCAGGCTCATATCAATGTAGTAATATTAATGTTTTCTCTGAAAGAGAAGTTCGCAATTTGGTAATTGAAGATTGGGATCCTTCAATAGGGTTTGAAACTCCACCTCCTATCTATTTTACATATAAATATTATATCCAAACAGGAGGATATGTTCCGATCAGGACTATTGAAACACAGTATTTTCCTGAGCCGGTTTCTGTAAGTACCAGGTATGATTATGATAGCACTTACAAGAAATACGTAACAAAAGAAGTCTTATTGATTGGCGCTGTAGATTCAGTTACAACAACATTTAAATACCCTTACGATTATTCTGATAGTGTTTATACATCCATGGTAGATTCAAACGAAATAAACCATGTTGTTGAAATTACCAAGAATAGAAATGGTTCAATAGAAACAACCAAAACTAATTATCATGACTGGGGTGCAAAAATAATTAAGCCAATTACTATTCAAACAGGACGTGGATCCAATCCAATTTTTGATACTCGTATCACTTATCATGATATTGATACTATTAATCATGGCAATGTGTTGAGTGTCTCGAAGGAAGACGATATAGATTATACCTATGTATGGGGTTACAACCAAACCTATCCGGTAGCAAAAATTGTAGGAGGCAGTTCTACTTACATAAGCCCTGCTCTGAGAGATTTCATTAATAACCATGTCTATTGTGAAACAGATACCATAAGTACCATTGATGCTGATATATCATTCCTGAAAACTCAGCTAAGTAGTTACATTTCCGACATGAATTATCAGGTAACTCTTTATACCTATAAGCCCCTAGTAGGCATGACCTCTCAAACCGATCCCAATGGAATAACGACATATTATGAATATGATTCATTTGGACGTTTGGAATATATCAGGGATAAGAATCAGAATATTCTGAAATACATTGATTACCATTACCAAACACAAAATGGGGATTAATTTATTTTAATCTTTTATTAATAGGTCAAACACAATAACTGATATTCCAATGAAAATATCTGATAAAATCAAATCAATAGTGGTACTTCTGTTTTTCTCTATAAGTCATGTGCTTTATTCTCAATGTACTGTTGAATCTGTTTCAGACTCAGGTTTCGATTTTCCTGCAATTGGGGGCTATGAAATCGTTACAATTGTTACAGATCCATTTGGTTGCACACCATCATTTAGTAGCCCAAGCTGGATTCATCTAAGCACTTATTCTGATGAAGAAATTGAATTAGTATGTGACGTTAATACAGGTCCTTATCGTCAGGCATCAGTTTCGGTAGGGGCAATAAGTATCTATGTGTCTCAATATGCCGGAACTCTTGTGGGGGGATCAATTAGCGGAACATCAGGCCAGACCGCAATGTATGTTTGTTACAATACCTCTCCCGGAACAATTAGCAATACAACATATCCATCCGGGGGCACTTGTGGAGGCTCATATACATACCAATGGGAGAAGTCTGTAACAAGTAGTACAAGCGGATATTCATCAATCAGCGGAGCAACAGGTTCTGCGTATACTCCATCTTCATTGATTTCAACAACATATTTCCGACGCAAAGTAACATGCGGATCAGCGACAGCATATTCAAATGTAGTAACAGTTACGGTACGACCTGTGCTTTATGGAGGTTTATTAACTGATGGACAGTATATATGTTATCTGGAAGATGCTGGTTTGATAGGTAGTTCTGAAGATGCTACCGGAGGATCTGGTTCTTATAACTATAATTGGGAGAAGTCTGAAGATGGAGGTACAAATTGGACTTCGGCAGGTGGAAGTTCAACAACTTTTGATCCATATATTCTTAGTACAACTACACAATATCGCAGGAAAGTAACCGATACTTACGGATGTACAGCGTATTCAGATATTGTGGAGATACAAGTCATGTTACAACTTTCCGGAGGAACCATTTCAGGTGATGAAACAATATGTTATAATGCAGATGCATCTGATATAACAAGCAGTTCAGTTGCAAGTGGAGGATCTGGATCATACACCTATAGTTGGGAAAAGTCTGAAGATGGAGGTATAAATTGGACATCAGCAGGAGGTAGTTCAACAACCTTTAATCCGTCAATGCTTACTGACACAACAAAATATCGAAGAAAAGTAACAGATAACACTTGTTCTGGCACTGCTTATTCAAATCAAATAACAAAAACAGTGAGACCAGAACTTACAGGAGGAACCATTTCAGGCGATGAAACAATTTTTTATAATGGTAATCCCTCAGATATATCAAGTATTACCGATGCAAGTGGAGGATCCACTTCTTTTACTTATAACTGGGAAAAATCAACAGATGGCGGTACAAATTGGACTCCGGCAGGTGGAAGTTTAACAACTTTTGATCCAAATATACTCACGGCAACAACACGATATCAAAGAAAAGTTACAGATAATAACGGATGTGGTATAGCATATTCGAATACTATCAGTATTACAGTCAAAACTTTTGCCATACCTGATACGAATATGAATTATATCTATACAATTGAACCTACTGTTGGGTTAAATGCAATTACCGAATCAATGAGTTTTGATAGTCTTCGCTTTGTCATTCAATATTTTGATGGTCTGGGAAGACCTTTACAGAATATTCAGGCAATGAGCACACCAAATCATAATGATATTATTACACCTGTCAGTTATGATGAATTTGGACGAGAGGCTGTAAAATATCTCCCATATTCCAAACCCGGGAATGGAGGAACTTATGTGCCAGGAGCTATTGACGAACAGGCACAATTTTTTAATGCAAATGATTATTTTCCGGGTGATACAGCAAATGCTAAAACAGTATTTGAAAGTTCTCCATTGAACAGGGTTCTTGAACAAGGTGCTCCTGGAACGGTTTGGCAACCGGAGAATGGTCATGTCTCGAAGTTTGATTATGGTTCTAATTCACAATACGATGTATTAAAATGGATCGTATCAGGTGATTCCTGCATAAATACCGGCGGTGAAGCCAGCAATAATCATCATTTTTACCCTTCATCAATGGTATTTAAAAATGTTATTAAGGATGAAAACTGGGTTTCAGGATTGATGCATACAACTGAAGAGTATAAAGATTTTCAGGGGAATGTGGTTCTTAAAAGAAGCTATGTTATTTCTGATACGAATAAGGTAGAGACATATTATGTTTATGATGATTTCGGACTTTTAAGATATGTAATTCCTCCAGAAGCAATTAACCACCTTGGAAGTACAACAATTCTCACACAAACAAGTGATCTTGTTAAAAATTGGTGTTACTACTATCAGTATGATTCAAGAAAAAGGATGATCATAAAACAGCTTCCCGGTGCAGATACTGTTTATATGGTTTATGACAAGCGCGACAGGCTTGTTGCCACACAAGATGGAAACCAAAGGGATTCTGTGAAGTGGATATTTACCAAGTACAATGTATTTAACAATCCTATTTTAACGGGTATTTATTCA
>Ga0209575_10001229_pt1 | contig 10801 bp, 6 predicted proteins | sample Medcelwee11metaG_FD_187172 | JGI IMG/M metagenome (GOLD analysis project Ga0209575, IMG submission 187172) | Freshwater pond sediment microbial communities from the University of Edinburgh, under environmental carbon perturbations - Medium... | ecosystem: Environmental > Aquatic > Freshwater >...
AAAGTGTCGGAGTATTGAAACTTGCGGCAACTGTCTGGCCCTCCTCAATAGCTCTGTTCAGCACAACACCTGAGATAGGTGAAGTAATTGTAGCATAATCCAGGTTTACATTGGCTCTCGCCACAGCTGACTTAGCATTTGATAGCGAAGCTTTAGAATTTTCATAATTATAAAGCGCCTGATCATAATCAGCTTTGGCAATAAGGCTTTTATCAAACAATGCCTTCAGGCGATTCCATGTTGCCTCCTGATAATTCAGTTGAGCCTGAGCCTGATCAAGAGAGGCCTGGCTCTGCTCTAATTGTGCTTTCAGAGATGTCTCATCAAGCTTTGCAAGCAACTGGCCCTGCTTTACGTTGTCGTTAAAATCAACATAAATATGCTGGATAATACCTGAAACCTGGGTGCCGACTTCAATAGTCGTAATTGCTTCAATAGTACCTGTGGCAGTTACAGTGTTTGTAATAACACCCTTTTCTACATTAACTGTTTCAAACGTAACCGCGGCCTCTTTTTTTGAAAAGGGTTTCATAAGCAGTAAAACTGATACCGCGATAACTGCGACAGCACTGATTATTAATATTTTCTTTTTCATGATTCTTTTTTTTATTGATATGATGTAATCTGCCTGTGTTTAATATAATATTGAGTTTGAGATTTTACAGATGCCGGTTTCATGGTCTGATATTATATCTGTGAAACTTATAACGAGAGTGGAATTCCTGAATAATAATCAAGGATCTTATAACTAAAGATCAGGTTGTATTTCGATTGCAATAGCTGACTTTCTGCAACTATCAGGGATGTTTTTGATACCAGATAATCAACCGAATTAATTAAACCCTGTTTAAACTTTTCGTCAGAGAGCATCGAAGATTCAAGAGTAGCTTTATAGTTTTCAAGGCTAGCCTCATATTCAATCTGGGCAGAAATAACATCCTGGCAGGTTTGTTCAATATCTTTCCTTAGCTGGTTCCTGGTGTTTGTTTCTGTTAATTCGGCATCTTTCAGACCAATTTTTGCTATAGCGACACTGGTTTTTACCTGTTTCTTCTGATATATGGGTATTGAAAGGGAGAATCCGGCGGAAGGTCTGACAGCATCGCTGAGCTGCCCGAAATATGGACCTGTTTCCAGGCTGGAAAAACCGGAACTTAATCCGGCACTTGCCGAAAGAGTAGGGTAATATCCTGCACGGGCAACCTTCTCATCAAGAGCTGCGATCTCTTTGTTTACAGCAGCATTTTTAATTTGTGGCTTTATGGCCAGTGCGGCCTCAAAAACTGTTTTTACATCCGGAATGCGGTTCTGGTTTAACATTTCTTCAATATTCGGATGAGATATGACAAAGTTATCAACCACAGGTAGTTCCATAAGTTGCATCAGGTTAACCCTGGCAATCGACAGCTGGCTTCTTGCATTTGCAAGAGTCAGCTTTTCACTTGCAAGCTGCGATTTTACCTGTGCATAATCTGCCTGCGATATTACCTGCAGGGTCAGACGTTCGGCCGCAAGATTAAGCTGGCCGGATGTTGATTCAATCTGCTTTTCACTGTTCTTTACCTGTTCTTCAGCATAAAGAATCTGAAGATAAGCATTAAGAATACTCAGGCTTATAGATTCTTTTGTAGTTTCAAGAGAATAGGCTCCTCCTTCAATCTCCAGTTCTGATTGCTTAATAAGCGTTGTGAGCCTTGATGCATTATAAATGGTCACACCTGAACTCATTGAATAGCTGGAACCATTACTTCCGGTAAGCCCTGTCTCACCTGCTGCAGTACTTCTTGACCAGTTAAAATTCTGTCCGGCCGATGCATTCAGCGACATAAGTCTCTGAGCTTTTGCCTGTTCTGAATAAAGTGAGTACCTCTGATTTGAAAGTTCGCTTTTCCTGACATCTATATTTCCGGCCAATGCATATTCGATGCACTTTTCAAGTGTCCAGTCCGACTCTGTTTGCCCTGAGACCCTTCCAGCTGCTGCAAACAGGATGATGCTGATTATAAATACTGATTTCCTCATTACAATTATCAATTTCGGATAAAAATATAGTGAGGATGAGGACAAAAAAAACAGAATAGACAGGATGACGGTTTTTACCGACAGAGAGGCAAAAAAAGAGGATGCCGTATGGACATCCTCCAGCATTTTTTCTGAATAAAGCTACAATGTTACCTTTATCATCTTCAGGTTTGTTTCAAGTCCATCGAGGTAGGCATGTACCCATGGTTGTACATTGCTCCTGAACAACCTGTCAATCCAGATATAATTAAAGTTTCCTGATGTATCCATATTGAGAATTCCGGGCGCTGCTTTCGCAAGTAATTCATAATCAGGGCTTTTTTCAAGAATTTTAATCATTTCCGATAGTGTTGTCTGAAGGCCGTGGACGACAGATCCTTCTCGTCCTGTAAGCTCATAGGCAGACGGGGTTTTTCGTGAACCGGGTTCCAAAAGGATCTCAGGATCATTATTCAACTGTTCCTTAGTGATCCCTTCATTTCTGTAGATCAGCTCCTGATATTCATCTACAAGTCTTAGTGCCTCATCGATCTTAATAACTACCGGTAACTTGTTGTTTTTAAAATCGACCTTATCCAACACTAACTCAGCTTTATTGTAGTTGCCTGTTATTTTAAGGCTGTCAACAGTCATCTCTTTTGATACATTAAGTGCCAGCAATGCAGCTATTGCAGAATTTGCAGCAAGCAGCAATAATACAAATACTGTATTATGGATGTTAAAGTTTTTGTTTTTTGATGTCACAACCAGAAAAACTGGAAGGAAGACAACATATGGAAAAAGCAGGGAGATCAGCAATCCATATCCTGCCCCTGGCCAGTGCTGGATCTTGAAAAGCATGGAAGTAAAAACTACAAAGCAGGTTAGCCAGGTTACTAAATAAAGAGACCTGTTTACCTTGCTCCCATGAGCTTTATAATTATCACGGAGAGCCAGAGGAAGAAATATAAATACAGTCATGAAGATCCCGATTGTAAGAAGGATCCCCGCACCTGGCCAATGTTGCACCTTGAACAATATACCACAGAACAGAATTCCTGTTGTAATCAGACCGAGAATATAATTTTTGTTTTTCATAATTTCAGATATTATTTGGTTTGTTTCCGGCTGGAAATTTCAGTTAAAGCTTTCACCTCAACTGCAAGGATGGCATTTTTGAGAAGTGCAAGTGAGTGAAGGCCTGTCATCATGGTTATCCTTTCGTTCTCTCCCGAAACTGAAGGCAGATAAGCAGAAGGATCGGCAACCAGGCTGAGGTTTTCATTAATAAAAAGTGAATCCAGCCCGGTAATAAAGTTTCTATAATCAGCTATGGCTTTTTCAAGCTCCATGCGTCCTTCTGTTCCCGGAAATAAATAAGTGCTTACAGGTTCATAGCTGAAAGCATCATGAATCTTGTTGAAATCTATCTGCTGACCAGCTATTATATGTTTTACCTGAACCGGGTCAGAAACCGGTTGATCTTTTTTGCCTTCAGCCAGGGCAACCATCTTAAGTTCAATTGCATTTATCGACTTAATAAGGTCATTGGTCTTGTTATCTAACTGTTCCATTACCGGGAAAGCCTGTGAACTGTTATGTTCAGTTAACACAGACCTGGTCTTTTCATGCAGGTAAGAATAGAGAGCCTGTTCCTCTTGCTGATGATAATAGTAGCCATCGGCAAAATTTTTCTGAACATTAAGGCTTATTATAGCTGCCGGCACTACAAGCAATACTGTGCCTATTATCAGATAAATGAACATTGCGGTGACATTCTTTTCTTCGCGCCATGTTTTCCATGTGTACCAGGGAAGAACAACAAAAAACAGGTCAACGATGCTGAGCATAATAAAAAATGCTGCAAAAGGCCATTGCACTATCTTGCACAGCATGCCGGCAATTAAAAAGATAAGTCCGACAGCACCCGCAATATATATCCCATGCTTGGACTTACTTTCCGGATCCCTGAATCTGCTGGCGATAAGTGCAGGAATAAACAGAAAAATACTAATCATTGCCCCAACTGTGAGAACAATTTTTGCACCAGGCCAGTGCTGAACTTTAAATAGAATCCCCATCAGGAAGAACAGTCCCGTAAAAAAAGCTGAGATATACAGAAAGAGTCTTTTACTGCTATGAGTCTCTTTCCAAAGAACACCCAGGGCTGATGGCATAAAAATAAATGCAAGGGTGAAAGCCCCTGTGGTTAAAAGGATACCGGCACCAGGCCAGTGCATGATCTTGAAAATGGAGGCAAAGCCTAACATAAGTGTTCCGACGATGCCTGAGATCTTCATTGTGTTTTTCATTTGTCTGTATTTAGTGTCTACTGCGTAAAGTGTCTCTTCCTGGATCTCCTTTAATCTGCGGGATCCTATTTTATTTATCACTCTTCGATATGCTTCAGAGAATTCAAGCCCATTCTGCATTTCATATTCAACATCACAGCAGATATGATCTGTCAACTCATCAACAAGGTGAGAGAAAGTGATCTCCTGACGTTTTATGTCGCGGCTTATCTGGTCAATATTCTGAAGACTGAGTTCAGGCATAGCTCAAACCGGGTTGCGGGTCAACAATACTCTGAAGCGACTCGATGAATTCTTTCATCTCTCTGATTTTTTCTATTACCACTGAATGACCCTTTGTAGTCAGGCTGTAGTATATCCGTAAACGGTTATTGAAATTCTCCTGTTCGGTAACAAGCACCCCTTCACTTTCAAGTTTATGAAGCACAGGATATAAGGCGCCATAGGTAAGTTTTATTTTACTCGCAGTAAGTTCTTCAACCTTACGTGTTATCTCATAACCATACATACGCCCATTTTCTTCAAGAAGCTTGAGGACAATTGTTTTCAATGATCCTTTGATCAGATCTGTTGGTATCATATTTTCAGTATATTTAAGTTACTTATATATTGCAAATATAAAACATTATTAATTACAAATACAAATTTTTTGTAAATTTTTTGTAAATTTTTAACTCCCTAAAGAATTATTGACACTTTGCGTTTCAATGATTTAATTTTTACCACAAAGGGACACGAAAGTATCAGCGAAGTTCACAAAGCACATTTTATACTGCCTCAAACAAGGCATTCCGGTAAACAACAACACATCCTCCAACCGTGATTTTATAATAAAGATCTCAACTTTTCAGACTGTCATATGTTATATATGCATATATTAATTATGGCTGCAATTTCGAAATGAATTAGCTTTGCTCCCTTTAAAATATTTACTTAAAATGTCACAAAAAGTTCATATTTCAAAAACATATCCTGTAACAGGGTTACATTGTGCATCCTGTGCAATCAGGACAGAGACTCATGTAAAGACATTGCCCGGGATTTCTAATGCTTCGGTAAATTTTGCAGACACCTCACTGCTCGTTGAGTTTTCTCCTGAGGAAATCACTCCTGAAGAAATGAAGAAAGCCATTCAGGCAATTGGATACGATATCATAATTGATGAAGCCAACACCCAGGAGCTTAAAGAAGAAGCACAGCTATTAAACCTTAATAACATAAAGAAAAATCTTACAGGAGCAGCAGTTTTAAGCATCCCCCTGGTAATTATTGCAATGTTCTTTATGAATATCCCATATGCAAACTTTATAATGATGGCGCTTGCTACTCCAGTTGTATTCTGGTTCGGACGGCAATTCCCTTCCGGTGCATGGAAACAGTTGAAACATCACTCTTCAAATATGGATACCCTGGTGGCATTAAGCACGGGAATCGCTTATTTTTTCAGCACCGCAGTAACCATTTTCCCCCAGGTTTTCCATAAAGCAGGTATTCACGGGCATGTTTATTTTGAGGCATCGGCAGTTATTATAACATTCATACTTCTTGGCAAACTTCTCGAAGAAAAAGCAAAATCCAACACTTCTTCAGCATTGAAAAAGCTGATAGGAATGCAGGCAAAGTCAGTTATTTTAGTTCTCGATAACGGAGAACAGAAAGAGATCCCCATAAGCAATGTAATGCCTGGGAATATCCTGTTAATCAAACCCGGCAGTAAAATACCTGTTGATGGGACTATTACTTCAGGCAGCTCATTTATAGATGAGAGCATGATCACCGGCGAACCGATAGCAGTGGAAAAGACCATTAATTCAAAAATATTCGCCGGCACAATTAACCAGAAAGGAAGCTTCCGGTTCAGGGCAGAAAAAGTAGGAGGAGATACTGTCCTTGCACAGATCATTAAGATGGTAAGAGAAGCGCAGGGAAGCAAAGCTCCGATACAACACCTTGTTGATAAGATAGCCGGAGTATTTGTGCCTGTTGTAATTTCATTGGCAATCTTAAGCGGATTAATATGGTTTTTTTCTACAACTGACAATCCTCTGACTCACAGCTTACTGGCAATTGTAACTGTGCTCATTATTGCCTGTCCCTGTGCACTCGGACTAGCCACCCCTACTGCAATTATGGTAGGGATTGGCAAAGGAGCTGATAACGGGATTTTGATAAAAGATGCTGAAAGTCTTGAAATTGCCCATAAAGTAAATGCTGTAGTTCTCGATAAAACAGGAACAATAACTTTGGGTGAGCCTGAAGTAAATGACCTCGTATGGACAAATGAAATTGATATAGCAAAATACGGAACAATCCTGCATTCAATCCAGAGAAACAGTGAGCATCCGCTGGCAGAACCAATGGTACACCATCTTGAAAATGCCGGAATAAAAAGCACAGGGCTGGCGGTTACTGTTGAAAGCATTACAGGTAAAGGAGTTAAAGCGCTTGTGAATGAACAATTATATTTCATTGGAAGCAAAAAACTTATGGATGAGAATAATATTGCAATTGATCCCGGGTTAAAAATACTTCTTGAAAAGTGGCAGGAAGATGCAAAGACAATTTCATTGTTTTCTGATTCTGAAAAGGTTCTTTCGGTTATTTCCATTTCTGACAAAATAAAATCAACATCAAGGGCCGCAATTAAACAACTACATGACCTGGGTATTGAAGTGCATCTTCTTACAGGCGATAATGAAAAGAGTGCTGCATATATAGCACGCGAGACTGGAATTGACCGTTATAGGGCTGAAGCCATGCCCCAGGACAAACACGATTATATTAAGAAACTTCAGGAAGAAGGAAAGATTGTTGCAATGGCAGGCGACGGGATAAATGATTCACAGGCTCTGGCCCAGGCTGATGTCAGCATTGCGATGGGAAAAGGATCTGATATTGCAATGGACGTGGCAAAAATGACCATTATTTCATCGGATCTTACCAGGATCCCCCAGGCAATAAAACTATCGAAGCTCACAGTTGCAACAATAAAACAGAATCTCTTCTGGGCCTTTATATATAACATAATAGGTATACCGATAGCTGCAGGTCTGCTTTATCCGTTTACAGGATTTCTTCTGAATCCAATGATAGCAGGAGCAGCGATGGCGATGAGCTCAGTAAGCGTGGTTAGCAATAGTTTGAGGCTGAGATTCAAGATAATCTGATAATCAGAGAAACAATGACCTGACTGTCAATTATCATTTTTGCTCATCAATAAAAAGATATAAAGTATCAGAATTGAGCCCTGTAAAAATTCCGTACCCGTTCATTATGCTTGTCGACGGATTTGTAAGATTTTGTGAGCTGGCTGTAGTTTCATCATAAAGTGATGCATAGTCTGGCAGCACATGATAAAGGATTATTCTGTGATGCCCGAAATACTGGAACTCCTGAGGACGCATTGTAAGCCCTGCTGAGGTTGTTGGTGCTTTCCGGAACCTGAAATCAGGTGGATCATCATCTCCGAAATCACGGACAGGATCAAGGGTCTCTTCCATATTTTCAATAACAACAATATAATAAGATCCATCATCATTATCCCAGGTAAGTTCGAGTGATTCGGGCATTTCCCACATACCTCCTGAACCAGGAAAAAAAGTGCTGTCCATTCTCATTACTGAAATGGTAGTTTCCGACTGAGCAAAATTCAGTGGTTTAACCGGGACCTCAGTATATGCAGAAACATTCATTGAATTATAAGTAAAAGCAAGATCATACCGCTCTTCCTGGGCAATAATTAAAGAACTATCGATGTACTTACCCTCACCAAGTGGTGTCATAGTATAGGATGTGCCGTTGTGTAACACGTTTATATTCAGCGCATTTATATCATCATTTGAGTAGGTTACATCTGATGAAAATGGGATTTGCCTGCTAACTGTCAGGCAAAGAAATTCGCCCGGACGAAGGTAGGATTCAACAATAGGAATATCTGTGAATTCTGAATTATCTGTTTTTGTACAGGCTGATAATACTGTGACAAGAAAGAGTATTGCTGTAATAAATCTTATTTTCATTTTATCTGAGTTTAAGTGAAAGAGTAATATTGGGTGTAATACCCAGATAATTAATATTAGTCTCCAGAATCGCGCCATCTTCAATTGTGAACTGTTTATACCAGATATTTTTATGGTTGTAAAGATTGAATATTGAGAAGCTTATTGTTCCAAGTTCCCTTCTCTTCTTATCTCCTTTCATGCCCATCAGAAGTTTATAATTTGCGGCAATATCAAACCTGTGATAATCCGGAAGTCTGATGCTGTTTTTCGTTGTTACTGTAAAGAAATCCTTTGTAGTCCCATCCAGCAGAGTAATTGTATAGGCTCCGGAAGGTGCTGTATATGGGCGTCCGGTTGCATAAATCCAGTTTGCTGAAAAATCCCATCTTCTGAATTTATACAGACCTACAATTTTAAATTCGTGAGCTACGTCCTGGTTAGCAGGGAAATAACCATCAGAATATTCGTCAAAATGATTCTTTGCCTCACCCAGAGTATAGCTTATCCATCCATTAAATTTCCCTGAGTTTTTCTGAGTCAGAAATTCAATACCTCTTGAATAACCGTATCCATTAAAGAAGTTTTCATTATAATCCACTCCCATCGGACTTGAATTTATCCTTAAAGAGTATTCTGTCAGATTATGAATCTTTTTATAATACGCTTCTGCGCTGAAAGTATAATTTTCTGTCTCATATGAGACTCCGGCAATAAAATGAATTGCTGAACTTACAGGAACAGAGGCTCCATCAGAAAGTACCCAGAACTCCTTGCTGCCCGACATAATATCTTCGCGTGTTACCCGGTTTGCAAACTGGTAGAATTTACCTGTTGACCCTTTAAGTATCAGTCTGTCAGTCAGGCTATAAGTAACCGCCAGGCGTGGTTCAATATATAGCTTATCAGTGGTTTCAAAATAATCTGTTCTGAGTCCAGGTAATAATTGAAGTTTGTCATTCAACAACCTGGTTTTTGTTTGAAGATATGCTCCTCCCAGAATAGCAGTACCGTTACGGTCGAGGATTTTTACAGTATCACTCTGTGCATAAGAATACTTTATATCATAATATGTTGCAAAAGCGCCAAACTGAACCTGGCTTGTGCCTCCAATTTCCCATTGATAATCAGATTTTATACTGTAATCCTTAAGATCATTGTCTTCGAAGATACCGCTCATATTTGTTGAAGCTTCATCATCGGGGTTAAAGAGTGTCCTTTCAGATGATCTGTCACGGTTATTATAATAATTCGAATAGCTCAATATTGTATTCCCATATAATTTTGAATTCCATTTTCGTGACCATTTCAGACTTGAGCCTATATTTCCATATTTTGTCAGGTCCACAGAGTTCATTGAGAAATTGGCATTTGACTGTCCGAAAGAAGGAATATCTGATGAAAAACTATTATCGAGTTTATCGGTTCCGTTAAAAAAACTCAGTGAGACAATGTCTTTATCTGTCGGTTTATATGTAAATCTTCCGTTAAGGTCGTAGAAATAAGATGTTATATCAGTATTTTGAGAGAACCTTTGTCCTGGTCCAGTACCAATATCAGGAGCTTCTTCAGTTCTGCTTTTATTGAACTTTTTAAATATCATGTCATACATTGCACCCTGGTATGATTTTCTGAAAGCAATGAATGATGAGAATTTATCTCCTACCGGGATTTCAGCAAACACGTTCGTACTGAGCATGCTGACATCGAACCCGAAGTTCATCTTCTTCTGATTACCCTCTTTGCTTGTTATCTCGGTAACACTTGAAATACGTCCACCGAATCTTGATTCAAAACCTCCTTTAAAAAGCTGAATGTCTTTCAGAGCATTGGAGTTAAACGCACTAAAGAATCCATAAAGATGATCGACATGGTAAACCGTAAATCCATCATAAAGAACAAGATTCTGGTCGGGGGTACCGCCTCTTACGTAAAGGCCAGATGATGATTCATTTGAAGCGCTGATCCCTGGCATTAACTGGAAAGAACGCATGACATCTTTTTCACCTATCCCGGGCAGCTGTTCAATCTTAACAGGAGTTAGTTTTATTGTACTTACCTCAGCTTTCTTTACAAATACAACATCATCTTTATAAGCAGTTATTTTGACTTCGCCGAGTGATTGAGACTGAGGTCTTATTTCAATTCCAAGATTTTTCTTTGCAGTCTGGGGAGTAAGAAAAACCAGGGTCCTCTCATAACCTACATATTGTACAATCAGGGTGTTTGTATCGGTGGGCACTTTTAAAAGTGTGAAATAACCATCTGCATTTGTCGTAGTCCCCATAATTGTTCCTTTCACCTGGACACTTGCAAACGGGAGTGCTTCACCGGATGAGCGATCACGAATAATGCCTGTAAGAGTAAAATTACGGATTTCAGGGGGTCCAAAATATATTTTTTTGGGCATTTCAGATTCCGGGTCAGGCCCGGGGCCATCGTCAGTTTCCTCTTCAACAAAGTATTTTGCGAGATCAACGGATACTTTAT
>Ga0209575_10001230_pt1 | contig 10800 bp, 9 predicted proteins | sample Medcelwee11metaG_FD_187172 | JGI IMG/M metagenome (GOLD analysis project Ga0209575, IMG submission 187172) | Freshwater pond sediment microbial communities from the University of Edinburgh, under environmental carbon perturbations - Medium... | ecosystem: Environmental > Aquatic > Freshwater >...
CCAGAACGGCGGGCGCACAAGGTTGCGCTTCTGCCCGAAGACGGTGGCCAGGTTGCTGCCCGACCATTCGATGTCGGGGTTTTCGAGGCTGACCGCGAACGACATCTCGGTCTCGACGCTGTCGACGCCGAGCAGGGCGAACAGCGCGATCAGGTTCGGGTAGGTCTTCTCGTTGAAGACGAGGAAACCGGTGTCGACCGGGTGCGTCTTGCCTTCGAGCGTGACGTCGACGGTGTTGGTGTGGCCGCCGAGGTAGTTGCCGGCCTCGAACAGCGTTACCTCATGCTGGCGGCCGAGCAGCCAGGCGGTGGCGAGACCCGAAATACCGGCACCGACGACGGCGATGCGTTGCTTGTCTTTCATGGCCGCCCCCTATTCGTTGGAACCGAAGAGTTCGGCGTAGGCCGAATGGTTGTGGATCGACTCGAAGTTCTCCGAGGCCACCTTCCATTCGGCGATGCGCGGCTCGCTCATCAGGCGCAGCGCGATGTCGCGCACCAGATCCTCGACGAACTTCGGGTTGTCGTAGGCGCGTTCGGTCACCCACTTTTCGTCGGGGCGCTTGAGCAGGCCGAAGACTTCACACGATGCCTCTTCCTCGGCCAGGCGGACGAGTTCCTCGATCGCCATCGGCGAGCGCAGTTTTGCTTCCACCGTGATGTGCGAGCGCTGATTGTGGGCGCCGTATTCGGAGATCTTCTTCGAGCAGGGACAGAGGCTGGTCACCGCCGCCGTCACGCGCAGGGTGAGCGTGGAGCGCTGCCCTTCCGGCCGGTCGATGATCAGCGTCGCGTCGTAGTCGAGCAGGCTTTCGACACCCGACACCGGCGCCGTCTTGCGGATGAAGTAAGGGAAACTCATCTCGATGCGGCCACTCGATGCATCGAGGCGCTGCAGCATTTCCCCGAGCATGGCGAACAGGCCATCCTGCGTCAGCGCGCCACGACGGCCTTCGAGCAACTCGACGAAGCGCGACATGTGGGTACCCTTGACCTCGGGCGGCAGACCGACGGTCATGGTCAGGTTGGCGACGGTATTCAGTACCTCGCCACTGGCGTTTTCCAGTTGCAGCGGGTAGCGCAGTCCCTTGACGCCGACGTTCTGGATGGCCAGGCGACGGGTGTCGGCGGCCGACTGGACGTCAGGCAGGAAGAAGTGTTCGGGTGCATTCATGGCAGTGGCTCCTTGAGGTTGGGGCGGTCGTACTATTTGAGAAATTCGTCGATCTTCTTCAGCAGATCCTTGTCATCCGGCTTGGTAAAACTGGTGTAGGCGGCGACCTGCGTGGCATCTCGATTGATCAGGTACTTGTGGAAATTCCACTTCGGCCTGCTGCCTGTGATTTCTGCCAGCTTCAGGTAGAAGGGATTGGCGTCCCTGCCCTTGACCGTCGTCTTGGCGAGCATCGGAAACTCGACCCCGTAGGTCAGGCGGCAGAAATCGGCAATCTCCTTGTCGCTGCCGGGCTCCTGCTCGCCAAAGTCGTTGGACGGGAAGCCGAGTACGACCAGCCCCTTGTCCCCAAGCCGGGCGTAGAGCTTCTCCAGCCCCTCGTACTGCGAAGTGAAACCGCAGAAGCTCGCGGTATTGACCACCAGAATGACTTTTCCCTGATATTGGCAAAGCGACTGGGGCTTGCCGTCCTGCAACCCGGGGAAGGTGTGGTTGAGCAAAGCAGGGCATTCGGCGGCGGTCGCCACCGGCACGACGCCAAGCGAAAGCAGGCCGGCGAAACCCAGGCAGCGCTTCATGTATTCAAACATATTCAACCTTTCGAAAATTTGTCCTAGACAAACTGGACGTTTGTTCGTAAGATATCCCCAAGAATCCGAATTGTCAACGGTTTGTCTAACTTTTGTGTAGGACAAATATGAATAGCCCAAGTTTTAATATTGCCGCCGTCGAACGCGACACGGGACTCTCCAAAGACGTTTTGCGCATGTGGGAACGCCGCTACGGCTTCCCGGTCCCGAATCGCGACGGCAACGGGGAGCGCAGTTATCCACCCGAGCAGGTAGAGCGCCTGAGGTTGATCAAACGCCTGATGGACGCCGGCCACCGGCCCGGCAAGCTGATCGCGACGCCTGCCGAAGAACTGAGCGCGCTGGCGCCCAGACGTTCAGCGCCAAACACCGTGATTCGCGACGCCGGCGCCTCTGGCGAACTCGATGAATTGCTGGCCCTGATCAAGCAGCACGACGGCTCGGCTTACCTGCAGGCCATGCAGCAGTTGCTCGCGCGTCAAGGCTTGCAGCAATTTATCCAGGACACAGTGGCGCCGTTGACGCGCCATGTCGGCGAGGCCTGGGAAGCGGGCAGCCTTGAGGTATTCGAGGAACACCTGTTTACCGAATTGACCAAGCGCCTGCTGCGCCAGGCGATTTCGACCCTGCCCGGTGGCAAGCGCAAGCCGCGGATCGTTCTGACCAGTGTGCCCGACGAACCACACGTACTAGGACTGCTGATGGCCGAGGCATTGCTGGCACTGGAGGGCGCCGAATGCATCCCGCTCGGCACCCAGATGCCGCTGTTCGAGATCGGCCGCGCCGCCGAGGCTCACCGGGCCGACATCGTCGCACTCTCCTTCTCGGCCGCCTTCCCGCAGCGAAGAATCCCCGGATTATTGCAACAGTTGTCCGTGCTTCTTCCAGCCACGAGCGAACTTTGGGCCGGCGGCGGCGGCGTCACCCGCGTCGCGAAAATGGCTCGCGTCGTCCTGCTGCCGACCCTCGACGACGCTGTCAGGGCTCTCGCCGAGTGGCGGGCAGCTCATCCCTGAAGGATAACCGGCGTGGCGGCAAATCCGGTTCGCCGGGAAAACCGGTGGTTGCTGCGTTCGTATTACAGACACCATGCGGGAAATCCATGTTGCAGCAGGCGGAAAAACTGCGACGAATAGCCGACACGCTCTAAAATGTTGCACACTTTCCCATCAACCCGCCATGAGCTACGCGATCCCCGGCTTCGAATCGAAAATCTGCCCCCCGCCGCTGTTGACCGCGCGAGCCGGGCTGCTGGCCCGTCCGCTGGTATTCACCAACGGCTGCTTCGACATCCTGCACCGCGGCCATGTCACCTATCTGGCGCAGGCGGCGGCACTCGGTGCCAGCCTCGTGGTGGCGCTCAATTCCGACGCCTCCGTCAGTCGCCAGGGCAAGGGTGACGACCGTCCAGTCAATGTGCTGGAAGATCGCTTGGCGGTGATGGCAGCACTCGGCTGCGTCTCGCTGGTCACCTGGTTCGATGAAGACACACCGCTCCAGCGCATCCTCGAATGCAAGCCCGAGATCCTGGCCAAGGGCGGCGACTGGCCGGTGGACAAGATCGTCGGCGGCAACGAGGTTATCGGCTGGGGCGGGACAGTACATTCGATTCCGTTCCTGCATCAGAAATCAACGACGGCGCTGCTGGAAAAGATTCGCCGGCTCTAGGCTCCCGACAATTGGTTCGCAATGACTTCCGATAGCACAAACACCACCGAGCATCTGCTGCAATCCCATCAGCGCGCCCAATTGTTCGCCATCATCGGCGTGCCGCTACTCACGTTTTTCGGTCTGACGGCCATGAGCAATCGCGAATGGCCGCTGCTGCTGCTGATCGCGACCAGCCTGCTGACGGTCGGTGGCAGTTATCTGGCCCTCCAGCGGGGGCATGCCAGCCGTGTTACCGTGTGGCTTGCCATCGTCTCATTCACCATGCTGGTTACCTATCTCGTCGCCTTCTCCGGCCAGGAGCATGGACGGGCACTTTGGTTCTTCGCGCTGCTGGTAATGGCGGGCATGATGCTACCGCCGCGCCAGGGTGCCACATGGGCGGGCATCAGCATCTTCATGGCGGCCGCCGTCATGTTGCTCGGCGGCCCTGAGTTCGGCACCAGCGCCTATTCAACCAGCTTTGCCATTCGCTTTGTCATCACCGCCATCCTGATTTCCGTCGGCATATTCTGGTCCGAAATGACGCTGCTCCGCTACAAGGCGGAAGCTGCCCTACAGAAGGCCGCAACCCAGGCCGATAGTGACCGGCTGAAGGCGGAGATCGCGCGGCGGGTGGCACTGGAAGTCGACCTGCGCGTCCAGGCGTCGACCGACGCCCTGACCGGCCTCGTCAACCGGCGTGCCTTCATGGAGCGGTTTGCCCATGAACTGGCACGCAGCCAGCGCCACGGCCCGTCGCCGACGCTGCTGTTGCTCGACATCGATCATTTCAAGAAAATCAATGACAAACATGGCCACCCCGCCGGTGACGTCGTGCTGGCACATCTTGCCCAACTGCTCAAATCCAGCGTGCGCAACGTGGACATCGTCGGGCGCATCGGCGGTGAGGAATTCGCAGTGGTCCTCGTCGAAACCAATGCCCAGATGGCCGCGCCGGTCATCGAACGGTTGCTCGAGCGGCTGCGCAATACGACAGTCACGCTGGCCGATGCCACGGCGCTGAAATTCACGGCCAGCATCGGCAGCACCGAAATCCTGTGGGCCGACACCATCGACACCGCAATTCAGCGTGCCGACGAGGCGCTGTATACGGCCAAGAAAACCGGCCGTAATCGCCACTGCCAGCGCTAACTAAAGCACTACTTGGGTGCCCAGTTCGACCACCCGGTTGCTGGGGATTTTGAAGAATGTCGTTGCCGAACCGCCATTGCGGAACATGGCCACGAACAGCTTCTCGCGCCAGAACGCCATCTCGGAATTGAGCCGGGGAATCAGGGTCTCGCGGCCGATGAAGTAGGTCGTATCGAGCGCATTGAATTCGAGCCCCGCGTCGGCGCACATCGACAAGGCCAGCGGAACGTCGGGTTCGTCCTTGAAGCCATACTGGATGATCACGCTCCAGAAGTTGTCGTGCAGTTGGTGGACCTCGACCCGGTCGACATCGGGGACATAGGGCACATCGAAGAACTGGGCGGAAACCAGTACCACCCGCTCGTGCACAACCTTGTTGTGCATCAGGTTGTGTAGCAGGGCATGCGGCACCCCATTGGGATCGGCATTGAGGAATACCGAGGTGCCCGCCACCCGGGTCGGCATCGATGCGGCAAGCGATTCCAGAAATGGCGAGAGTTCAAGGCGCTCGCCCTCGAGGCGCTCGGCAAGCAACAGACGGCCGCGCTTCCAGGTAGTCATCAGGATGAAGGTGCCCATCCCGGCAACCAGCGGGAACCAGCCACCGTCGGGAATTTTCAGGATGTTGGCGGCGAGGAACATGAGTTCGACGACGAGGAAGCAGGCAAACAGCGCGCTGGCCCTGGCCCAGCCCCAACCCCAGCCGCGCGCGACCACCACGGTCGCCAGCAGCGAAGTGATGACCATGTCGCCGGTCACCGCGATGCCGTAGGCGGCCGCCAGATTGTTCGACGATCTGAAACCGAGCACCAGGATCATCACCGCCAGCATCAGCGCCCAGTTGACCGCCGGCAGATAGATCTGCCCCTGCTCCTTCTCCGAGGTCTGCTGCACTTCCATACGCGGCACGAAACCGAGCTGCATGGCCTGGCGGGTCACCGAAAAAGCCCCGGAAATGACCGCCTGGGAAGCGATCACCGTGGCCACCGTGGCCAGCCCGACCAGCGGATAGAGTGCCCATTCCGGCGCCGAGAGAAAGAAGGGATTCTTCGCCGCTTCAGGATCGGCGTAGATCAGCGCGCCCTGGCCGAAGTAGTTGAGCACCAGCGCCGGCAGCACGAAGGCGAACCACGCGCGCTGGATCGGCTTGCGTCCGAAGTGGCCCATGTCCGCATACAGCGCCTCGGCGCCGGTGACCGCGAGGACGACGTTACCCATCGCCACGAGCGCCATCGCCTTGTTATCGAACAGGAATTCGACACCGTAGAGCGGATTCAAGGCATGCAGAATGGCCGGATGGGCGACGATGTTGCTCAGGCCGAGCAAGGCCAGCGTACTGAACCAGAGCACCATCACCGGCCCGAAAAAGTTTCCGACCAGGGCCGTGCCGTGCCGTTGAATGTAGAACAGGCCGAACAGCACCACGATGGTGATCGGAATCACGAAGGGTTTGAAGGCCGGTGTGGCAACCTCCAGCCCCTCGACGGCGGAGAGCACTGAAATCGCCGGCGTGACCATGCCGTCGCCATAGAACATCGCCGCGCCAAGTATGCCGACGATCATTACCGCCTTGGCCTGCTTCGGCTTGTCCTGAACTTCGCGCAACGCCAGCGCGATCAGCGCCATGATGCCGCCCTCGCCGCGGTTGTCGGCGCGCATGATGAAGCTCACGTACTTGATCGAAACGACGATGATCAGCGCCCAGAAGAACAGTGACAGGCTACCGAAGATATTGGCCTCGGTGACCGGAATCGGATGGTTGCCGGCGAAGACTTCCTTCACCGCATAGAGCGGGCTGGTGCCGATGTCGCCATAGACGACGCCGAGCGCGGCAAGGGCCAGGACGGCCAGCCGCTTGCCGGTTGCTTCGCCACCATGCAATTCGATGCTGCTCATCGATACTCCCTGAATGCCGGCGGCTTGATCGCCGCTCTGCTGGTTTTCCCCGCCGAAGCGCTAGAAGGGGATGTCGTCACCCAGATCGTCAAAAGAGGGCTTCGGCTTGTTTTTGGCCGGCGCCGGCGCGTAATCGGCCGGCTCGGCATCATAGCCGCCGGACGAAGCCGGTGCCCCCATGCCCTGGCGCGAACCGAGCATTTTCATTTCGTCGCCGCGAATCTCGGTGGTGTAACGCTCCTGACCTTCCTTGTCGGTCCATTTGCGAGTGCGGATGCTGCCCTCGACATAGACCTGAGAGCCTTTTTTCAAGTATTGGCCGGCGATCTCCGCCAGCTTGCCGAAGAAGGAAATGCGGTGCCATTCGGTCGCTTCCTTCTTCTCGCCGGTGGCCTTGTCCTTCCAGGTATCGCTGGTGGCGACCGTGATGTTGCAGATCGCCTCACCGCTGGCGGTATAGCGAACTTCCGGATCCTTGCCGAGATTACCGACGATGATTGCCTTGTTGACTGATGCCATGCCCCGTCTCTCCTAAATAGATTGAGTTGCCGCGACCGCCACGCGCCGTTGCGGGAAATTCATTGAGCTTGCGACCACCAGCCAGAGCAGCCCCAATCCGGCACAGGCGGCAAATACTGCATTATCACCGAAATTCTGGGCGATGAAGCCGCCGCCGGCACCGCCGATGAACAGCCCGATCGCCTGCGTCGTGTTGTACACCCCGAGCGCCGCGCCCTTGGCGGCTGGCGGCGCGGTGCGCGAGACCAGCGAGGGCAGGGTCGCTTCGAGAATATTGAAGGCGACGAAAAAAAGCAGCAGCCAGAATGCCAGCGCCCACAAACCCGCGCCGAAAAAGAGCAGGCCGAGCTGAACGACGATCAGCAACGCCACGGCACCGCGAAAAATCGGCGGCATTTTGTCCTTGCGTTCGGCGGCGATGATCGCCGGCACCATGATGGCGAAGGAAGCCAGCACGGCGGGCAGATAGACCTTCCAGTGTTCCGCCGCCGCCAGTCCGCCATGATCGACCAGGGCATGCGGCAGCACGACGAACATCGCCATCTGCACCATGTGCAGCACGAAAATGCCGACGTTGAGCCGGAACAGATCGGCATCGAAAACCACGCGGCGCAACGGCAGCTTCTCGTGGCCGTGCGGCGGCGGCGCCGGGGGCACCGCCTTGAGCAGCAGCACGATGGCCGCCAACGCCAGCACGCCGGTCATGCTGAACAGGCCACCCATGCCGATCCAGCCGTAAAGCAGCGGCGCGCCGACCAGCGACAGCGCGAAGACGAGGCCGATCGACGAACCGATCATCGCCATCACCTTGGTCCGGTGCTCCTCGCGCGTCAGGTCGGCGGCCAGCGCCGTTACCGCCGCCGAGATCGCGCCCATGCCCTGCAGCACGCGGCCGACGATGATCCACGTCATGTCCGGCGCCCAGGCAGCGACGAAACTGCCCAGGGCGAATATCAGCAGTCCGATGACGATGACCAGCTTGCGCCCCCAGAGGTCGGACGCGATGCCGTAGGGAATCTGGAAAAGCGCCTGCGTCAGGCCGTAGGCGCCCAGCGCGAAGCCAACCAGCGCCAGGTTGTCGCCGCCGGGCAGCGTCTTCGCATAGACCGAGAAGACCGGCAGGATGAGAAACAGTCCCAGCATGCGCAGGGCAAAGATGGAGGCCAGGGAAGCACCGGCACGGCGCTCTTCCGGACTCATGCGGTCGGCAGCGGGGAGGGACATCGGGGAAAGCCTTTGGTGCGATGCAGCGAAAGGGGAAATATTAGCAGGTTTGTCCATTTTCCTCGCGCCATCGCCCCGATTCTCGGGATCACGGCCGGCCAGTCCGGAGCGCCTGCGCTAGAATTCCGCACCTCCGCCGAAACTGGTTCATGCCATGCGCCTGCTGCCCCCACTGCTGATCGCTCTTGTCGCCGGTTGCGCCACCGTTGTCGGAACATTGCAGCTCGACGACCGTTTCGGCAATCCGGATCCGGTGCGCTTCGATCACCCGACCGCCGCCGTCAGCGGCGCGCCGGACTACTGGAACGAAGTGCGGCCGCTGCTCGACCAGCGCTGCGTCTCCTGCCACGCCTGCTACGACGCCCCCTGCCAGCTCAACCTGGCGAGCTATGCCGGCATCACGCGCGGCGCCAACCCGGCCCAGGTGTATGCCAACCGACTGCTCGCCGACCCGCCGACCCGCCTCGGCTTCGATGCCCAGAGCAATGCCGAATGGCGGCAGAAGGGTTTCTTCCCGGTCCTCAACGAGCGCGCCCAGACCCCGGAAGCGAACCGCGAGGGCGGTGTCATGTACCGCATGCTCGATCTCAAGGCGGCCCATCCCGGGCCGGACGGCGGCCGCCTGACCGACCGCGACATCGATCTCTCGCTGGAGCGCGAGCAGGTATGCACCACCGCCGAGGGCTTCGACCACTACGCCCGCAAGCACCCGCAGCGCGGCATGCCTTTCGCGCTGCCGGGACTCGCCCCGGCCGAGCGGCAGACGCTGGCGCGCTGGCTGGAGAGCGGCGCGCCCTACGCGCCGGCGGCCACGCCGCCGGCCGCCGCGCTCACCCGCGTCGCCGAGTGGGAGCGCTTCCTGAACGGCGACAGTGCGAAGGAGCGGCTGGTCGCCCGCTACATCTACGAGCACTGGTACGCCGGCCAGCTCCACTTCCCCGAGGCGCCCGGACGCTACTTCGAGCTGGTGCGCAGCCGCAGCGCCCCCGGCCAGGCGATCGACGTCATCGCCACGCGCCGCCCGTTCGACGACCCCGGCGTGCCGCGCGTCTGGTACCGGCTGCGCCTGCTCGAGACGACACCGGTCGCCAAGACCTTCATGCCGCTGCAGCTCGACCCCGAGCGCATGGAGCGGGTACGTGGCTGGTTCCTGAAACTCGACTACCGGGTCACCACCCTGCCCGGCTACGATCCGGCACTGGCCGCCAACCCCTTCGCGACCTTCCGCGACCTGCCGGTCGACTCGCGTTACCGCTTCATGCTCGACGATGCGCAGTTCATCATGATGGGCTTCATGAAGGGGCCGGTGTGCCGCGGCCAGGTCGCGCTCAACGTGGTCCAGGACCAGTTCTGGGTGCTCTTCCGTTCGCCGAACAGCACGGAATCGAAACTCGTCGCCCGCATGCTCGATACCGACGCGCCCAACCTGCAGTTGCCCGCCGCCTTGCAGAGCAACGTCGGCCTGCTTGCCTGGCGCGACTACGCCAAGCTGGAAGCTGCCCACCTCAGGAACAAGAGCCGGGCGTTGTCGCTGGTCGACAACCGGCACCTGCCGACCGTCGGCGACCTGTGGGACGGCGACGGCCACAACCCGGCCGCCGGCCTGACCGTGCTTCGCCACTTCGACAGCGCCTCGGTGCTGCGCGGCCTGGTTGGCGAACAGCCGCAGACGGCGCTGGTCTTCGGCTACCCCCTATTCGAACGAATGCACTACCTGCTGCTGGCCGGCTTCGACATCTACGGCAACATCGGCCACCAGTTGACCACCCGTCTTTACATGGACTTCCTGCGCATGGAGGGCGAACTCGACTTCCTCGCCCTGCTCCCGGCCAAGGACCGCCAGGCGGTTCTCGACTACTGGTACCGCGGGCGCAGCGAGCCGCAGACCCGTTATCTCGCTGATGCCAACGCCTATTTCCCGCGCGAAAGCGGGATGCGCTATCGCAGCGCCGACACGCTCGGCGAACTGTACGCCGCGGTGCGCGCCCGCGTCGCCCCGGTGCGCGCGCCGGCGCTCGACTGGAAAGGCGACCTCGGGCTGAGCGCCGCTGAGATCGCACAACTCAAGCGCCTGTCGACGGTCCGTGGCATCCCGGCTTCGCAGATGCCGGAACTGAGCATCCTGCTGCTGCAGCGTCCGGACGGGAAAGTCTCGGCGGTCTCGCTGGTGCGGAACAGCGCGCACAGCAACGTCGCGCAGATCTTCGATGAAGATGCGCGCCGCCTGCCCGGCGAAGACACGCTTCTCGCCATCGACGGGGTCGCCGGCGCCTATCCGAACGCGCTGTTCACGGTCGACCCGGAAAAACTATCCGATTTCGTCGCTGCCGTCGGCAGCCTTGCGAATGCCGACGACCTCACCCGGCTTACCGACCGCTTCGGCGTGCGCCGCAGCGACCGCCGTTTCTGGCCGCTGAGCGACGCGCTGCATGCCGAATGGCGGCGCCGCTCAGCGGGCGAGGCGGCGGTACTCGACTACAGCCGCCTCGAAAACAACTAATCAGCCCCGGTGCGCGCGGGCCTCCTTGCGCAGGGAAGCCCATACCGAGGCGCCGATGATGACCGCGACCACGGCCAGCGAGAAGCCGACCGGAAT
>Ga0209575_10001231_pt1 | contig 10795 bp, 10 predicted proteins | sample Medcelwee11metaG_FD_187172 | JGI IMG/M metagenome (GOLD analysis project Ga0209575, IMG submission 187172) | Freshwater pond sediment microbial communities from the University of Edinburgh, under environmental carbon perturbations - Medium... | ecosystem: Environmental > Aquatic > Freshwater >...
CCCATTTGGGAATTGCCTGCTGCCGAGCGCTGTCGATCCCTGCCCGCATGGTAGTTGGTTACCTTGAGTCCCTTGAGCCAATGGATTTACACGCCTGGTTTGAGGCATATGTTGGAAATCGGTGGTACACATTCGATCCGACGCGACCTGATCTGAAAGGAGGTCGTATTGCAATCGCTTTTGGTCGAGATGCAGCCGACGTTGCCATTTACACTCAATTCGGCGATCCTGTGGAACTGTTAAATATGAACGTCCAGATTCAACGAATGCCCGGCCCGACAGATCAAGGCAGAACTCAATAAATATTTTAGGACTCATGAATGCAAAAAAAAATTTTAGACATTATCATTAATGTTCTCAGTTCAGTCCGTGAACCGCTCGTGATTCTTGATCCTGATTTGAAAATTATCAAAGCAAATCACGCTTTCTACGTGGCCTTTTGTGCGAAGCAAGAAGAGACGGAAGGGGTTTTAATTTATGATCTTGGCAACGGGCAGTGGAATATCCCCAGACTCAGAGAATTACTTGAGACGATCCTCCCTGAAAATACCGTGTTCAATGATTTTGAAGTGGAACATTCCTTTGATGTTATTGGCCCGAAAATCATGCATCTGAATGCCAGAAGAATTTATAACGATTTTAAAAAAGTGGAGCTGATTTTACTGGCTATTGAGGATGTGACTGAAAAAGAATATTATAAGCGGAATCTTGAGGATTTAGTGAAAAAAAGGACCGCTCAACTTGTTCTGGAAAAACAAAAGAGCGAACATGAAAATCGACTTGCCGAAAAAGCCCTTGAGGAAATACAAGTACTGAAAAAGCAACTTGAAGATGAACGCGCGTATCTTAACGATGAGATTAAACTGGAACATAACCACGAGAGCATTATTGGTCAGAGTGACGGGCTTAAATATGTGCTCTTCAAAATTGAGCAAATTGCAGAAAGTAATACAACCGTTATGGTTCTGGGGGAGACAGGTACCGGCAAGGAGCTTGTGGCCCGTGCAATTCATAGCTACAGTAGCCGGAAAAACCGGGCACTGATTAAAGTAAATTGTTCGGCATTGCCCTCCAATCTTATAGAGAGCGAACTTTTCGGCCATGAAAAAGGGGCATTTACCGGCGCAGACCGCAGCCACAAGGGCCGATTTGAGATTGCTGACAACGCCACCCTGTTTCTGGATGAAATCGGAGAACTGCCCCTGGAATTGCAGGCAAAGCTGCTCAGGGTAATTCAAGATGGTGAATTTGAACGGTTGGGTAATTCGCGCACCACTAAGGTGGATGTCCGGATTATTGCCGCGACAAACCGAAATCTTGAGGAAGAGGTTGAAAAGGGCCGTTTTCGAAGCGATTTGTGGTACCGGCTTAATGTCTTTCCGATTACCATTCCACCGCTGCGTGAAAGGAAAGAGGACATCCCTCTCCTTGCGGATTTTTATATTAATAAAATCTCCCGGAGATTGGGCAAGCAAATCAAGGTGATTCCCCAAAACGTAATGAATGCCCTTTTAAACTATCATTGGCCGGGAAACATTCGAGAGTTGGAAAATGTTCTTGAACGGGCAGTGATCAATTCATCAAGCCCTAAACTCCATCTGGCTGATGATCTTAATAAATCCTACAGGCACTTGAGCAAAGATTTAAAAACCCTGGAGGCGGTTGAACGCGATTATATCATCCGTGTGCTTGAACAGACCCACTGGAAAGTCAGCGGCAAGAACAGTGCGGCCCAGATTCTTGGCCTCAATCGCAGCACATTGCGTGCCCGCATGCGTAAACTCAGCATTATTCCCCCTGAGCGAGTTCCTTTTTATTCCCAATGAGTTTTGTTGATCCTCATGCGGCCATGCCGGGGACCCAGGAGAGGGGAGTGTAAAAAGGCACGATATGACCAATTGAACAAATAAAACCCTATTTGAAGCCATCCAACAGCTTTAAATATCCCCTCCCTTCCGGTGTTTTTCCTTAAAATCCAGTATCATCAAAGAACAATTTTCCATATTATAGCCATGGCACAATGATTGCCTTATTAAAGATCGAACGAATCGAATACGCCATGGCCGGAAAACGCGGAAAAAGGGGCAATGGAAAAAGAGAACTGATTTTAAACCAGGAGAGGACATTATGGGAGACAAAGGAAAACGAGACAAAGGCAGGCGTGAAGAACAGAAAAAAGCCAAACTGACGCCAAAAGAGAAACGCAAACAAAAAAAGCAAAACAGCACTCCGGAAGCAATTCTGGGAAGAGGCCTCAGTCAGGGTTAATCGTCTGTTTATTTAGATAGTTCAGCATGATTTTAAGAGGGTGTCCCGAATGATGATTATAAGAATGATTCTCAACGCACATCCGGAAAAACATCTGGAAGTGCTGCAAACCCTTCTCTCTCTGATGAAACCGGTGAGAAAGGAAGCCGGCTGCATAAGTTGTTGTGCCTTTTACGACATTGACGATAAAAATCACTTCACACTGCTGCAAGAATGGGAAACCCCAAAAGACATGAACAATCACATCCAATCTCTTCAGTTCGGTGTGCTTCTGGGAATAAAAACACTATTATCTGAACCGCCCCGGATTCGAATCCATACAGTGTCCAAGACCTGGGGTATGGATGCTGTCCAGGCGCTCAGACAACAAAAGGGCTGATTACACAAAGGAGTTCTAAAATGATCTCCATGGTTGAAAACAGAAGACGTTTCACAGGCAAGACAACAAAAAGGCCACAGAAAAGCTCAGACAGACGATTTATGAAAAAAGACTCTACCTGAAAGTCGAGCTTGTCAAAAAACCTCCGGATGTTTTTACCGCCCTTTGGCTTCAAAAAAATATTTCTGAAGCCAAAGGGAAGTTTGAGCAAAAGATGATTGAACATATCCTCCGGATGAAAAAAATCAATCTGGCAGTCGGTGAAAATTAAGATGAATTGACCTGGCAGCAGCCTGTCACTTGAAACGGGGTCAAGTGTGGCCGTTTGGATACATATGACCTTTTTTATCCGGTCGTTAAAGATTTTCCATATTATTTGCTGATCTGATTTTTATTAATCAAGCTTATTAATCAGCAGGTTATAGAGACGATGCCGGTGTGTTCTGTCCTGGCACGTAATGTGAACTATAGGTTTAAAGAAACCATCCCTAAAGGAGAAAAAAGAGATGAGAAATACATCTAAAGAAACAGTTTACCCTCCCGGATATTACGGCAAAAAAATGATGAGTGCCTCAGACTGGGCAGGTACACAAGTCAGACAATGGGAACAAGCCCAGGCAGAAATAAAAGCAGCCAGCCATTTTTCACAAAAGCATTGTATTTGTTTATCCCGCGGGATAGGTGCCGGTGCCATGGAAGTGGCTGATTTCTTGTCGGGAATAACAGGCTATCGTGTGATCGACAAGGAAATTATAGAACATATGGCAAAAGATTCTTCTCTTACAGAAAAGATCATTGCGACTTTCGATGAGCGATTTCCGGGAAAGATGACTGAACTGCTTGTTGCTCTCTCTGTGGAGAAAAAATTTTTCAAAACCGATTATGTCAAACAGCTGGCAAAAACGGTTACCGCATTGGCACATACCGAACCGACGATATTTGTCGGCCGCGGAACCCACTTGATTTTGCCCCGTCATACCATTCTATCGGTACAATTGGTCTGCAGCAAAAAGCACCGGATTGAGAAACTGGCGAATACGCTGGGTATCGGGAACAGTGAAGCAGAAGAAAAATTAAACATCATTGATGATGACCATCATGAATTTTTTAAAAAGGTTTTTCTCAGGGAAAAAATCTCCCCCGATGAATTTGATCTGGTTGTTCATATGGATCACATTTCCCAGGGACAGCAGGTTGCCCAGATCATTGCGAGTGCCTTTGAACAAAAATTTCAGGTAAATTTCAAACACAAGAAATAATTCCGTTTGTCTGTTGTGAAAATGTTTCACAAGAAAAACGGAAAGGTGTTGGGACAGCAAAAGGGAAAATGATGTCACCCTGCTGCCCATAACCGGAAAACAGGAGGAAAGTATGATACCGGAAGAACACCCTTTTGAGGGACTCACATCTATTGCCGTCATCGGTAATTATCTGCCCAGACAATGCGGCATCGCAACGTTTACAAGAGATTTGGTTGAAGGCTTGTCTGACCGGGCCAAGGATATTAATTGCTGGGCGATTGCCATGAATGACAGGGCAGAAGGATATGCATATCCTGAAAAAGTACGCTTTGAAATCAATCAGAATAAATTGGCCGATTATGGTATTGCCGCCCAGTTTTTGAATATCAGTCACACTGATATTGTCTGTCTTCAGCATGAATTCGGTATTTTCGGGGGACCGGCCGGCAGCCATCTTCTCAAACTGCTGTCAAATTTGCATATGCCGGTGGTGACGACACTGCATACCGTGTTGAAAGATCCTTCCCCCGAATATCGTAACGTCATGATCAAGCTGGGGGAATTGTCGGACAAACTGGTGGTCATGAGTAGAAAAGCAGAACAATTTCTCCAAGAGATCTATGGTATCCCCCGGGAGAAAATCGCTTTTATACACCACGGCATTCCGGATATGCCCTTTATCGATTCAAGTTTTCATAAAGAAAAATTCGACGTGGAAGGGAAAAGGGTCTTACTCACCTTTGGTTTGCTCTCACCCAACAAAGGAATTGAAACCGTGCTGCAGGCACTTCCGGCTGTGATCGACAGATATCCGGATGTGATGTATATCATCCTTGGCACCACCCATCCCCATGTGCTGCAAACCAAGGGGGAAGCCTACCGGATAATGCTCCAGCAGATTGTTCACAATCTGAATATCAGTGATCATGTCATATTCCAGAATAATTTTGTGCCCTTGAGAGATCTGTGTGAATTTCTGGGCATTGCAGATATTTACATCACCCCGTATCTGGAAGAGGCACAAATTACTTCGGGAACCCTTGCCTACGCCATGGGAACAGGTAAAGCCGTGATTTCAACTCCTTACTGGTATGCACAGGAAATGCTGGCACACGGCAGAGGTAAAATCGTACCATTCAACAATCCCGGTGCCCTGGCAGAACAGATCAATGCCCTTTTATGCGATGATACCCAGCGGCATGCCATCCGTAAAAAAGCATACACCTTTACAAGGGAAGCCGTGTGGGAAAAAGTCTCCAAGAACTATCTTGACCTCTTCAATGAGGTCCGTCAGAAACGAATTCGGCATCCGAGACCCAGACATTCCTATGTGGAAAATATCAAAGCCATTACCCGCTTTGACCTGCCCGAAATCAAGCTGGATCACCTGAGATCCATGACCGATGACACCGGCATTCTGCAGCACGCAGATCATACCATTCCCAGCAGATTGCATGGATACTGCACGGATGATAACGCCAGAGCCCTGCTGGCGGCGGCCATGGGACAAAGATACCTGCCGACCAACGGCCTAGGACTGGATGCCTTAAGCGGCCATTATCTGGGATTTCTTTTATACGCATACAATGAAACAAACGGCCGGTTTCGTAATTTTATGACCTATGCAAGGGTGTGGGTTGAGGAGACCGGGTCCGAGGATTCCCACGGACGGGCACTCTGGTGCCTGGGTAAAGCTGTGGCATTTCTGGAAAATTCAGATCACCTGGCCATGAGTACCATTCTTTTTAAAAAGGCATTGATTGCCACAGAGCATTTCAGATCGCCCAGGGCTGTTGCATTCTGTCTGGTCGGCCTGGATGGCTACCTGGAAAAATTCTCGGGTGACAGTGATGCCAAAAGGATCCGGGATGTTCTGGCAGAAAGATTATTCACTCAGTTTTGCGAAAATAAAACCGATGACTGGCCTTGGATAGAGGATACCTTGAACTATGCCAACGCCAAACTCTCCCAGGCGCTTCTGGTATCCGGTCGTCGAATGGAAAACCATGAGATGGTGAAGATGGGTTTGGACAGTCTTACATGGCTGTTTTCCATCCAGACGGCAGATCACCATTTTGTCCCCATCGGCTGTAACGGCTGGTATAGAAAAAAAGGTGAAAGAGCCAGATTTGACCAGCAGCCCATTGAAGCCAAAAGCATGGTTGAAGCATGTGCCGCAGCTTACGACATTTCCCATGACCGGCAATGGTTTGAGAATGCCGTAATGTGTTTTAACTGGTTTCTGGGGCACAATGATCTGAACATGCCGCTGTATGACCCTAAAACCGGCGGATGCCGGGACGGACTGATGGTGGACGGCATCAACCAGAACCAGGGGGCGGAATCAACGCTTGCTTGGCTCTTGTCGTTAATGACACTGCAAAAACTCTATGCAGATGAACTACTGCATCAGTCTTCACCCTGGTCAACAGGTTAACTATAAAGGAAACTTTTATGCGCATTGCCATGCTGTCACCCATTGCCTGGCGCACCCCCCCACGGCACTACGGCCCTTGGGAAAAAATAGCCTCATTGTTGACCGAAGCCCTGGTGGGACTTGGCCATGACGTCACGCTGTTTGCCACAGGAGATTCAATTACAGACAGCACCCTGCGTGCCGTCTGCACCCAGGGATATGAAGAGGATTCAAACATCATTCCCAAAGTATATGAATGCCTCCATATCTCTGAATTGTTTGATCATGCAGAAGAGTTTGATATCATACACAATAACTTTGATTTTCTCCCCTTAACCTATTCCGGCTTTACCAACACGCCGGTGGTGACAACCATCCACGGTTTTTCATCCCCCGGAATTTTACCGGTGTATCGCAAATACAATAAAAAAACATTCTATGTTTCAATCAGCGATGCCGACCGGGCAGAAGGCCTGAATTATATTGACACCATTCACCACGGCATTGATATAAAGGAATTTCATTTCCAGCCGGACCCGGAAGACTATCTGTTGTTTTTTGGCCGTCTCCATCCGGATAAAGGCGCTAAAGAGGCCATTGAAATCGCCCGGGCATGTGACAGAAGGCTGATCATGGCAGGCATTATTCAGGACAGCGTATATTTTAACGACTATATCCAGCCGTTCATTGATGATGCCAGTGTGGTTTATCTTGGCAGTGTTGGACCTGAAAAAAGAAATAAACTTCTGGGCAAAGCCTATGCACTGCTTCACCCCATCAATTTCAACGAGCCCTTCGGCCTTTCCGTTATCGAAGCCATGGCCTGCGGCACCCCGGTTATTGCAAATAACCGGGGGAGTATGCCCGAGCTTATCCGAGACAATCAAAACGGATTTCTTGTTTCCGGCACCCATGAGGCCATCGGCGCGGTGGAACGCATTAGGGATATTGACCGGGAATTCTGCCGTCGAACAGTGATGGATCATTTTACCATCGACCGCATGGTCAAAAAATATATCCGGGTGTATGAGCAGATCATGGAGACAACCAGACGTGAAGATCATCGTCCCTGGGGGTTTTATCAAATACTTTCCGATGAGAATGCCGTTAAGAATAAAAAAATTGTGGTGTATCCGGGAAAGCGCATAAGTCTCCAGCGTCACCGGTATCGCGATGAACACTGGTATATCGTCAGCGGTAAAGGCCTGTGGACACTCGGCGATAAAACGGTTCCGGTGACTGCCGGACAATCCGTTGATATTCCAAGAAAATCCATCCACAGAATTGAAAACAGCGGCCAGGACAATCTAGTCTTTATGGAGATTCAAACGGGAGACTATTTTGGCGAAGATGATATTGAACGTCTGGCCGATGATTTCGGAAGAATATGATCAATGAAAGGATTCAAATGAATACGATCAATGATATTGTAACGCGTTACCAGAAAAATCCCATTCTGACCCGGGAGGATGTACCGTATCCCGTTGCAACGGTTCACAACGCCGGGGTGGTCAAATACAAAAACCGCTATATCATGCTGTTCCGGGCCCATTTAAAAAACGGGCGGTCCATTATCGGCAGGGCGGACAGTCCTGATGGTTTTAAATTCAAAGTTTTGCCGAAACCCTTTTTGACTCCGGCATCCTACGGAATTTTTGCCGAATATGAAGCCTTTGGTGTTGAAGATCTGCGCATCAACCCGGTTGAAGATTCATACCTTCTCACCTACAGTGCCTATTCCCGCCACGGGGTACGAATTGCCCTGGCCCGTACAGATGATTTTAAAAAAATTGAACGGATTGCCTTGATTACCCAGGCAGATTTGCGTAATGTGATTATTTTTCCTGAAAAAATTAAAGGCAGGTATGTCCGTCTGGATCGTCCTCATTCGGAAATTTCTCCCTGGTCCATCTGGATTTCCTATTCTCCGGACCTGATTTACTGGGGGGACTCACAAGTTGTCATCAAACCGTTACCCTACCACTGGGATGAAATGAAAATCGGCCCGGGCGCACCGCCCTTCAAAACCGAGAAGGGTTGGCTTCATATCTACCATGGTGTTTTTAAGACCATGTCCGGATCCGTATACCGGCTCGGGGCAGCGCTGCATGATCTTGCCGATCCGGCAAGGGTGCTCGGGGTGTCTGATCAATGGATACTGCAGCCGGAAGAAGTTTGGGAACAGACCGGCTATGTCCCCAATGTGGTGTTTACCTGCGGTGCCGTTGCCGAAGATGACGGGACTGTGAAAATTTACTGGGGGGGCGCGGATACGGTGATGTGCGTGGGTACTGCAAAAATATGTGACCTTGTCTCTCTGTGTCTTGAATCGAGTCGTCCGCCCATGTAGCCCCAAATTGAATTGAGGAAATACACGTATGCGCAAAAAAAACCATGATAAACTGATAGTGACAAGAAAACCCAATAAAATTGTCGGGGATACCTCCCGTGTAATTACAAGACCTCATCTTCCCGATGATACCAGGCGCATCGCCTTGATCATCGAACGAATCCGCGGGTTGACTGAAAGCAAACAACAAAAATTATTAACACAGATCATAACGAACTTTTCCAGGCGGCATGAAGACCTGAATCACATTTTTGAAAAACACTTCAGCCTGGTAAAAAGACATATTAAAGAAGGCATATTGCAGAGTGAGACTGAACGCGCATTGATCGGCGCTTATTTTACAAAGGAGTATGCCATTGAATCTGCCGCTTTGTTCAATCCGTCCATTGTTCCGCATCCGATTCAAGGCAATCTTGAAAAGGGCAGCCTTCGGTTTGTCATGAGTTTGCGCGCCACCGGGGAAGGTCATATTTCCTCCATTGTTTTCAGAAGCGGCATACTCAACAAGCACAACACCTTCCTGTTTGATCCGGTCAGTGAGTTTGTGGAAACACCGGATCTGAAGTTAAACCCTTTTTACAAGCGCAGGCTTTTTCAGTACAAGCTCAAGGAAATGAAAGCGGATGATGATATCTGCACCTTTGTTCTCAATGCGCTTCCCCAAGAATTCAGCAAGGAACAATTGGTCAGTGAGATCGAAAGGCTTCATAAACATCCTCATTTTACCCAAAACAAGCAGAATAAAACATTTGAGCTCATCAACTGGCTTTCTGATTCAAATTATGAGGTGGATTTCCATTCAGATCACCGCATATCTGAGCGGGTTATCTTTCCGGTTTCTAGAAATGAGAGCCGCGGGATAGAAGATGCCAGGTTTGTTCAATTTTTTGATGAGAATGGCGAATCAACCTATTATGCGACCTATACCGCGTATAATGGGGTTGCTATTCTCCCCCAACTGATTGAAACCAAGGATTTTATCAGTTTTAAAGTTACAACACTGAACGGAAAGGCGGCACAAAATAAAGGGTTTGCGCTGTTCCCCCGGAAAATTAACGGCCAATTTGCCATGCTGTCCCGACAGGATGGCGAAAACAACCATATTATGTTTTCAAAAAATCTACACTTCTGGAAGAACTCTCATATTATCCAGCGACCAGAGTATCCCTGGGAATTTGTTCAAATCGGCAACTGCGGCTCTCCCATAGAAACCGAGAAAGGCTGGATCGTTCTTACCCATGGTGTCGGTCCCATGCGGCAGTACTGTATTGGTGCAATCCTCCTTGATCTTGAAAATCCGTGCAAGGTCATTGCACAGCTTGAACAACCGCTTCTGGCTCCTACGGAAAAAGAGCGGGAAGGATATGTTCCAAACGTTGTCTACTCGTGCGGTTCAATCATCCATAGGAATGAACTGGTCATTCCCTATGCCATGTCGGACATTAATTCGGGTATCGCAACGGTTTCGGTGAATAATCTGATTAACAGCATGCGCAAGGTAACTGACAGAAGCTAAACCTCTTGTAAAACATTTGAAACGTAAGTACCAAGATAGAAATAATTCCCGGTTTAATGGTTTGTTTGAAATTGATAACATTCCTTAATAATAGCATTTTATTGAAAAAACACTGAGAGGTGAATACGGTTTTATTTTCATCCACCTACTTAGCAGACTGCAGATCCATGATGAAAAAATTAAAAAAGGCTCATGTCGCGTTTTTGGGTCTTATTTTTGATTCGGCAGGTATGTGTTTGAAATAATTAATAATATTCAAATTATATATCGCTCAAAGCCATGACTCATTCCTCCCCGGATAGGTGACTTTGCGTTCAAGCACTAAATGGAGACAGCAGCCTCTATCCCCCATGCACCGCATAAAAGGCCGTCCCCACCTTTAAGGCATCACCGGCCACACGGTAGTCAATGTCAAGTTTTTGGGCAATCTGCGCCAATGGGTTGTAAGACACAGCGCCCGCAGCCACCACAACAGTGTCAAAGTCCAGGGAATTGATTTTCCCGGCCTTTTCAATTTCCCGGCCTGTTTCGGTAATCCGCACCACTTTTGCGCCGGTTACGGTTTCCACATTAAAACGCTCAAGATCCTGCATCATCCCCCACCGGGTTGATTTACCGATCTCCA
>Ga0209575_10001233_pt1 | contig 10780 bp, 10 predicted proteins | sample Medcelwee11metaG_FD_187172 | JGI IMG/M metagenome (GOLD analysis project Ga0209575, IMG submission 187172) | Freshwater pond sediment microbial communities from the University of Edinburgh, under environmental carbon perturbations - Medium... | ecosystem: Environmental > Aquatic > Freshwater >...
CCAAAACCATTAAATAGCACTTTTCTCCTCGTATCTCCTCATGGATTACAGACTATCCAAAGGGTGGCGCTTTCGCCATATCATGTCAATCCCTTTCATCTATTGCATGGTCCTGCCTCTCGTGGCGCTCGATTTCTCAGTTACCATATATCATCATGTGGCTTTTCGGCTCTATGGCTTGCCTTTCGTCGATAGGTGGGCATACATAAGGATAGACCGCCATAAGCTCAAGTATCTCACCATCATCGAAAGGGTCCACTGCGCCTATTGCGGCTACGCAAACGGCCTGCTCAGATATGCCTGCGAGATAGGCGCGAGGACTGAGAAGTATTGGTGCGGGATCAAGCATAAACCAGGAGGGGGATTCGTCGAACCGGAATATCAAGCTTTCTTGCCTATGGCGACGAGAAGACTTTCCACAAGAAATTTCCGTAAATTATTTATCTGGATTCTAATAACCACTGTAAAATGAATAATCTTGGGGGCTGGCAGGAGTTCAAAGAAATCGTCTCAGAGGAGCATCTCGACGAAATCATCGCAAAGAAATACAAATGCAGCATAGAAGAGATAACGCAGAAGATGTGGGAGAGGTTCAGGAAGAAAGAATTCCCTGAGTTCCTGGGACACCTCTGGGATAAACGGGGCATTGCATGGTATAGGTACTCATTCGAAACGAAAAATGACCTGCTGAGAAAAAATAAATTATCAAAGATTTCTCATTTTCTCGCGAACCAGAATTCATCGATCCCTCTTGCAGAGCTGGTTGATCTGTATCCTGATTACGCTGTACCTCCTTCTGCTCGCAGGTTGAAAGCGGATCCGCAGGAATTCTACAAGATGTGCATCCATAAGATAATCGAGTCAGGAAGTATCGACGCGATTGCGGATGACTATAAGCAGGCGCTGGACCTTGATAAGGTTATTGTCGAGCATGGGATAGTCACTTCAGCAAGGGCAAGGGTCAAAAATGAGGTTATAGAAAAATTCGGGAGCGACAACCCATGCTTTGCAGAGAAGCCTTATCGATTCAATGCGGAATATGATCCGGCTGATGGAGACCTGTCACTGACCTTCAAAGGAGAGGGTAATCTGCAGGAAGTCATGGATTTTGCGATGTATTTCAATGGGTTGCAGGCCCCAATGGCGCTGGTCCAATGCTGGGGGAAAGAATTTCAAGATAAAACCTTACCATTTAAGGGGTTTTACATGGAAGAGGTCGAGTCTATGATGGAGGAGAAGATTATCTCAAGCATTGCCTCTTCTTTGGAAAATGCTCTCCTGGCGCATAAAGGTGATGAGGAGATTACTGAGATAACCAAGGGTATCATCAATAGACATGCGAAAGAGATAACCGCAGAGTATAAGGAGGCATTCAAGGATCAACCAATCACTTATACACTCTTGTTCAGGACATCTAATTATGGAAAAGGGGCGATTTCATTGGTTTTTTCTGACAAGATAGTCCTCGATGCCAATCTGATCGCCGGACCAGAGATGCTCATGTATTATGACCGGTTCGTGGAAAATATAAGGTAGGGGTATTTCCTTGGATTCTTGATTCAGACATCTTTTCTGTCCTTTTCGATAGTATCCCTCAAACGTGCAACCGAAACTCCGCGACCAAATATTTATAAGCCGGGCTCCTATCCTTCTCCTCATGGCAAAGATCAAACTGACCCTGCCGGACGGGAGCGTCCGGGAAGCGGAGAGCGGCTCAACGCCGATGGATGTCGCTAAAGCCATCGGAGAAAGGCTCGCGAGGGACGCGCTCGCGGCCGAAGTTAACGGTACTGTCACCGATATGACCGCTCCCCTCACTACAGATGCCCGGCTCAGGATCCTCACCTTCAGGGATCCAGAGGGGAAGGATGTCTTCCGCCATTCAGCATCGCATCTCCTCGCTCACGCGGTGAAGCGTGTCTTCCCTTCTGCCAAACTCACCATCGGGCCGGCGGTCGCTGACGGGTTCTATTATGACTTCGATGTGGAGACCACGTTCACCCAGGATGACCTCGCCAAGATCGAGGAGGAGATGGGGAAGATCGTGAAAGAGGATCTCGTCTTCCAGAGGATCGACGCGACCAAGGAAGAGGCGAAAGCGCTCCAGAAGCATGAACCCTACAAGCTCGAGCTGATCGATGACCTGGGGGATGAGAAGATCACGCTCTACAAGAACAAGGATTTCACCGACCTCTGCAGGGGTCCGCATGTCCCATCCACTGGGAGGATTAGGGCATTCAAGCTCACCAAGCTCGCTGGAGCGTACTGGCGGGGAGACGCCAAGAACAAGCAGCTCCAGCGCATCTATGGGGTAGCGTTCCCAGACAAGGATGGCCTCAAGGATTACCTCCATCTCCTGGAGGAGGCGGAGAAGCGCGACCACAAGAAGATCGGGAGGGAGATGGACCTCTTCTCGTTCCATGATGAGGGACCAGGGTTCCCTTTCATCCATCCAAAAGGGATGGTGATCTGGAATGAGCTCCTCGCGTTCTGGCGCGAGATCCATGAAGAGGACGGCTATGTGGAGATCAAGACTCCTGCCATCCTCAACCGCGGGCTTTGGGAGACCTCAGGCCATTGGATGAATTACCGGGAGAATATGTATACCACAGTCATCGACGGGAACGATTATGCGATAAAGCCCATGAACTGCCCAGGAGGGATGATCGTCTACAAGAATGCCATCCACTCCTACAGGGAGCTTCCCCTCAAGATGGGGGAGATCGGGCATGTCCATAGGCATGAGCTTTCCGGGGTGCTCTCAGGGCTCTTCCGGGTCAGGGCTTTCCATCAGGATGATGCTCATATCTACATGACTGAAGAACAGATCAAGGACCAGATCTTCGGGGTGATCACGCTTGCGCAGAAAGTCTATTCTACCTTCGGTCTCGATTTCCACCTCGAGCTCTCGACGAGACCGCAGAAATCGGTAGGGACAGACGAGCAATGGGAGAAAGCCACGAAAGGGCTGCGGGACGCGCTTGACGCCTATGGGAAGGAATACAAGATAAACGAAGGCGACGGCGCATTCTACGGCCCCAAGATCGATTTCCATATCAAGGACGCTCTTGGCAGGACCTGGCAGTGCGGGACCATCCAGCTTGATATGTCCCAGCCAGAACGCTTCGATCTGACGTATGAAGGGTCAGACGGAAAGAAGCACAGGCCGGTCATGATCCACAGGGTGGTCTACGGATCTCTCGAGAGGTTCTTCGGCATACTCATCGAGCATTTCGCTGGCAAGTTCCCACTTTGGATATCTCCGGTCCAGGTGAAGCTCCTCACGGTGTCGGACCGTTTCGAGCCATACGCCTTGAAGGTGCTTGCGAAATTGAAGGCAGCGGGGATACGGGCGGAGATCGACAGGAAGAGCGAATCGGTATCAAAGAAGGTCCGCGAAGGCCAGATGCAGAAAGTCAATTATCTCCTTGTCATAGGGGAGAAGGAAGAGGAGAATTCGACGGTGAACGTGAGGACCCGGGATAACAATGTCCTTGGGGAGAAAGCTGTCGATGCATTCATCCAGGAATTGTTGGCTGAGATCCGTGAGAGGGCCCTCTAGGCCTGTCTTTTCTATTTTTTTTCTTTGTTAACCAGAAATGGGCACAGCAGTCGGAGAACCGAGGTATGCGCATGGTATTCGGGGTGAATCAGGTGAAGATGTTCTCCTTGGGTTGCTGAACGCATAATCTCTCACCCTGATAATTACAAATTGGGTCTTATACAAGGAAATCCTGAGGGATTTCCTGTACAAGAAAACCAAGGGTTTTCTTTGTACCCCGTTGCTTGCGACGACCCAATTTGTAATCTCGAAAATGCCGGTCGCGAAGCGACATATTCGCCGTATACCCCGGGGCTCTGCCCCGAATTGAGCAAAGCGAACGATGGGTAGGCGAATATGAGGCATTTTCGTTGATTAGGGATGCTTCGATCATCTCTTAGTCAAGATGACACCCAGGGTCTGGTGCTCTGGATTGAGCACATATGCGATGTGGTGAGATATGTCCCTGACCGGAGGGAAGAACATGACCTTCCTTATCACAGCCCTTGTCACGCTCCCTTTTTCAGCAACCCTTTTCTTAAACGGTTTTCCTTCCCTGTCAAGGATGGGGGAAGGGGTGCTGTTCGCCTTCGAGAGAAGATAATTCACCAGCTTATTCTCCTTATTTGCGATATAGCCCCTGAAATCCGAGAATTCACAGGAAAGTCCTGCCTGTATCGCGAGAGACCGGAAACTTTTCTTTGAGAGCCAAAGGGTGTGGACTGGGGGCAGATCTGTATGCCACACCGCCTGCTTTGGGAAATAGCCCCGGTTGGGGGTGGTAAGGAGTATCTTTCCACCTTTCTTGAGCAATCTCGCAGAGTCACTGATGAAACGAGAGGGATCATGGAGATGCTCGACCAGTTCTGTCGCGATCACCATGTCGAATTTACCTTCCGGTTTGAATTCTTCAAGCAGGGATTGGTGATAGTGCGGGCCGAAATCAGAACGGGCTTGTTTTATCGCCTTCTTTGAGAGATCGATACCGATCGCCTGATGACCAGCTTTGTTCAGTGCATAGGTTAGATAACCATAACCACAGCCGACTTCGATAATCCTCAAACCTGGCGCTTTACCTTTCAGGAAACGGTAGACCGGGTAATAAGTCGATTCTTCCTTTGCAAGGAACCTGAGAGGATCCCTGCTTTTTTTGACTTCTTTTGCGTAACGGAAATAGCGCTCGTATCCTGGGGTATCGTCCTGGGAATAGATGGTCTCATAGAGTTTCGCATCATAGCATCCGGGGTCGATGAATTGGGAGTCGCAGTGCGGACAATCGAATATGTCATAGGCTGTACCTTCAATATAACCGGGAAATTTTTTATGTATAATCCGCGTTTTCTGGGAAGAGCATACGGGACATTCCATGTGATCAATCGAATGGGGGAGTGTTAATAAATATTTCCTAAAGACACAGAAGCTCCGCATATCTTCAACTGGCCCAACTAAGAGTTATACAAGGTGGTCATTCGTGTGTTCGATCAGCGTTCGCCTTTGAGGAACGCTCTGCGCAAAAGCTGTGAGTTGAATGAAAGGCCTGCCAACACGAGTCATGAATGGCGATCAGTGGTATGTAATTGAGAGATGCCCCGGACGCGAGTCGCTTAGATTGCTGGTTTACTGCAGCATCTCATTGACCAATGGGTTCTGGCCAGTCGCCCCCAAGTATGCGCCGACCGCAGCGTTGGCAACAGATAATGACAGGCCGATGATTGAACAGATGAGGGTCGCTTGTGCATATCTTCTCTTTTCTTTCAGTCCTTTTATCCCATAAGCCACTCCTACGATGGAGACTGGAATTCCGATGATGGGGATGACCCAGGAGACGAGGCTTGTGATCCCCAAAACAAGCCCGGTCACCGATTTTTTTTCGTTTTCCATGCTTCTGAAAGCATCATATCTTACTATAAAAATATTTCCAAATTATGCTATCGCGCAATTATTATCGACGAGGGTTTCTTATTGAATGGAGAAAACCAAGATGATTCATCTTTCAAAGCCATTACATGAAGAAGAAAAAAACAGGGAAAAAAAGAAGGAAAATAAAAGACCATAGGAAACCGCCTAGGAAGGAAAAAAAGGAAGAAAAAAAGACAGTCAGAAAGAGGTCATGAAGAAGAAAAAAAAGGAAGGAAAAAAAGATAATCGCGACTATTCATCCTCCCAAAGGCCGATCATCCGGGATAATCCGTGTCCCTTTCCCTTGTCCGAGGGCGAGAGCTTCAATCTCATCGAAGTGGCCGACCACGATCTCTTTTTTCGATCCCTGGAAGAGCCTGAGCACGCGCCTGTCAAGGACTCCATCTTCACATAGCCGGTACGCCTCTTCAAGGTCCAGACTGCCAGCGATCTTCGCGCAGTCTTTCCCGAAATCCTTGTAGATGCCAGGAACATCTTTTGAAAAGACGAGCCTGTCCGCCCGAGTGAGGGTGAAGATCCATCCCGCGACAAGGTCTGAAGCGCCCCTTCCCAGGGTCACTTTCTTTCCGTCTTTTGTCACGCCGCCGAACCCTGATACGAGGGTGATCCTCCCTTTAACGCCGAGCGTTCCGGATCTCGCGTATGATCCCTCATCATCGACCACAGCGTTCAGGTAGCTTGAATTCGCGACGATGGGGAACAAGGGATCGTCCTGGGTCAGTATGTTGGCATGGGGCAGGTAACGATGCAGCTTGTGCGTGGAGTCGATCTCTCCCTGGAGTATGGCGCCGGCTACCTCGTGATTATCCACCTCAGGGTACTCTGTCTCACCTTTCAGCGCCATATGCAGCCTCTTAGGGTCAGCATTAGTCGCCTCCGCTACTTTTTCGATAAGCCTGTTGGTCGCGCCTTTCTCGGCTGACAGGATCACATAGACATGGTCGAAATGCCTTGCGATATTCTCTATCTTCTGGGATAAAAGAAAAAATGATTCGTGGTCCACGAGGACCGATCCTCCGCTTTTTATGACGATTGATGCCATGGTCTGCCTCATGCGCCGGAGAAGAGCAGTCTTTCATGCCTTCAAAGACCGGCTGGAGAATGGTTCAATAACCCTTAGTGAAAAGAGAAGCAGTAAAGTAAGTAAACGAGGAGGAGCAGGAAGACGATGCATGGTGTACCGCACGACATGACTGATGGTTTTGGTTCATAGTGTTTCTCACCTGACTATTTTATTTTTAGTGGGATGAGGGGACTTGTATATATTTGTTTTGACCATTTTGTTAGCCGGATAACAAAAAGTGGGCTATCTGTCGTACAGTTGCTTGAGATCGCTCATCTATTCTGTGTAATCTTGAAGTATCATTATAGTGGTTGTCTGTCATATAGGTTGTGTTCTCTTGCTTGGTGAATGACCATATCCCTTTGCTGGCTCTCATGTTAGGTGCGATCGGAGGTATCTCTTCGTCATTCTTTACTCGCTTGTTTTTTTCGCGCAGGAAAAAAAGCCTTTTCGTATTTGCTATTGTTGTTGGATCTCTGGTTTGTGTCAGTAGTCTTTCTCGTACTATGTTTCTATTTCTTTCTCTCTCTGCTCCGTTTCATCTGTTAGATAGATTTTCTATATGGTAATAGTCCCACAAACCTTTATTAACCGTCAGCCTATCCCCTGGAACCCATGAAGCTCCTCCTGGTCTATCCGCCATTCTGCACTCCCACCATGATGCCCTATTCCATCTCGGCATTGAAAGGGATCCTCCGCGCCAATTCCGATATCGATGTGAAGTGCCTTGACCTGAATGCGAAATTCCATGCCTGGAGGTTCAAGGAGCACTATAGCCTGCTCGGAAATGAAGAGCTATCCTCAGTCCTCGCCCGTTTTGACAAGGCGTCAAGGCCGGTCTATGCGGAGAACAACAAGCTTGTCGTCCATGGCAAGGAACCTGAACTCCTGAAAGAGATGCTTGAAGAGATCATGAAGGAAGGTCCCACCCATGTCGCTTTCAGCATCGTCTACAACAGCCAGAATTTTTATGCGAAGGCGCTCATCGATCATCTCAAAGTCCCTTGTTTCTCCGGAGGTCCGGCAGTATCCACCCCTGTCAAGGAAAGGTCGGCCTTTTTCTCCGATGGGGGGTCTTTCTTATCCTCGCTCGGGGTCATCGTGAGGTCCCATCCTCCGCCGGATTTCTCTGATTATGACGCCAAGGACTATCTTGCGCAGAAGACCATCTTTCCGGTGAAGTCATCGAATGGGTGCGCCTACAAGCGGTGCGCTTTCTGCACGCATCACCACGGAGAAGACTATAAGGAGTATCCCATCGGGCCATTCATCCCAGGGAATGCCTACTTCTTCATCGATGATATGATAACCGTCAAGAGGATGCTTGAGATCTCATCACTCATGGACGGGAAAGGATGCAGCTGGTTCGTGCAGCTGCGGCCAGGAAAGGAGTTCATCCCCCATCTCAAAGCGTTTCGGGAGTCAGGCCTCAAGTGCATCGCGTGGGGGGTAGAATCAGGTTCACAGGATATCTTAGATGCCATGCGGAAAGGGACAAAAAAAGAGGATGTCGAAGAGGTCATCAAGGCATCGCATGAGGCGGGGATAAGGAATATCGTCTATATCATGTTCGGATTCCCGGGGGAGACGAAAGAGAAGTTCCTTGAGACCATAGCGTTCCTCAAGGAGAACGCGGATAGGATCGATCTTGTCTCGACTACGGTCTTCGGGCTCCAGAAAGGTTCTCCTGCTTATGCTGATCCTGCCGCGTTCGGGATAACGGAGATACATGAAGAAAAAAGGACAATCCTTGACGGAAAGATCACCTTCAAAGGCACTGGCCTCTCTCCTGAGGAAGCGAACCATCTCAGGAAGGGTTATAAGAAGACCATCCGCGGGATGAACAAATTCCCGGATGTCTTCAATTATTTCAAGGAACAGACGCTCACCTGGGACGGATAGGATATCATTTTCTTCTTAAGACCGAGAAATGCCTTTTCCCAACTATAAATCTTTTTTAATGCATCAAGGTTACTTCTATCCATGAGAATCATCCTTGAACATATGGTTATAAATAATGACATCAAGACGCAATTTCGGACAAAGAACCCTTCAAAGAAAGAAATCGACATCTTCTTCAATGATGCGACTGCCATCCTGAAGGCGCTGGAACCCAAGATAGATGAAGTGTCTGATACCTTTTATTTCAGAAAATTGCTCACCCCATGGAAATTCGACCGCATCGAAAAGAATCTCATGGCACATGAGAACCAAGATGTTTCGCAGATCCATAACATCATCTATAGGTCCAATCACATCGTCTATGATCAAGAGCTTGAATCCCTCCTAAAAAAGAACATATTCAGGGGCTGGCTCATCAGTACAGACCTCTCGATAGATTCTATCAATGCGACCTATGACCCCAAACAGCTGGCGCAGGAGTTCGGAAAACTGCCTTATATCTCTACGTCCAGGAAATTCAGGATTTTTGATTTTGTCGAACTTATCCAGGCAGCGGAGAACCCCAACAAGTATCTAACCAAGACCGGAAATATCCTGACCTTATACAAGTCCTGAAATAATCGATGAAATCCCATTATATCATTCACACTGCGGCAACCGTAATGGAGAAAGCATTCACTTGTTGACGAGCGCTCTCATCAGTTCAGCATAGACCTTTGTGGTCTCGACCAGGCTTGAGACAGATACCCATTCACCATCCGCGTGGTAATTCCCCCCGTCAGGTGAGTATCCCAGAGCAGGTATCCCTTTGCGGATCAGGAAGCGGAGATCGGTCCCCCCAGAGAAGAGTTTCGGTGTCCCGGGCCTCCCGCGGACTTTTGCCACCGCTTCGACCATCTTACTGCAGAGATCGCATCCCGGATCGACCACGACCGGCTCATCCAGATGGTCGACTTTGACATTGACTTTCACCTCAGGATGATTTTTGCGGAAACCATCGATCACCGCTATAATCTCGTCCTTCGCCAGTTCCACATCCTCTTCAGGCAATACCCTTCGATCAATCGAGAACATGGTCCGCTGCGGGATGATATTCGTCTTGTTCCCCCCTTCCAATTTCCCCCCAATCACCATGGAGGCGAATGAGTCTGCGTCAGTCGCGGTCGGATAAGAGGTTTTCCTTTTCTGGACTATTCCCTTCAGTCCCATCAATGCGGTGATCAATTCATTCGCTTTCTCTAAAGAGTTCACACCTTTCTCGGGGTGGGCTCCATGGGCTGCCTTCCCGATCACTTCGACTTCCAACCATACCAGTCCCTTATTCCCTATAGCGATGTTCCCTTCCATCGCCATCTCTCCCAGAGCCCATGTGGGATGAAGGGCATCAGCGATAAATTCCATCCCGGTCGTGCTTCCGGTCTCTTCGTCAGGAACACAGCATATCTCAAGGGCTGGAAGAGCCATGCCTTCCTCCTGGAGCGCCTTGATAGCGAAATAGTAGCACGCGAATACTCCTTTCATATCGCAGCCGCCTCTCCCGTACAAGCGGTTCCCTTCAACTTTCGGCTGGAATGCGTCTTTCCATGTCGGGTTGACCGGGACGACATCGTAATGTCCGTTCATGTGGAGCCGTTTACCTTCACCCATCCGCGCTATGAGGATAATCCTTGGGAATGTGGGGTCGATATCGTTCTCTGTAAGGATTTTTTCTGGGACAAGCACTCTTTCGGTCGCCATCCCGAGCCCTTGGAATTTTTCTTCAAGGAAATCGATCATCTCAGTGTACTTATCCCCTGGTGGGTTGACTGTGGGAATCCTGATCATCTCAGAGAGGAACGAGACCAATCCCTCTTCCATCCCTTCGATGCGCTTTTCGATGCTCATCTCCTGATCCTCTTCAGGCCTTTCCACCAGCCGCTGGGAGAGGCTTTCTCCAATTCAGAAAACATCTTCTTCGCTGACCTTGTCCTGAGGAGGCCTTTCGTGTTGCTCAGCCAGTCAGAAGCATCATATCCCTGTTCCATGTATTCTTTCGCCTGGAAGGCGCATTCCAGGAGATCGGCATCCCGGGCTATGCTGCCTTCTTTCGAGCTGTCATCATGGCTTCCTGAAAAAAGTGACTGGAGGTCTTTTCGGATCGGACCTGGAAGCCGCTCGAGTTGCTCCATATAGCATCTCCCTTCCGGCTCCTTTGTATCGATGTATCTCTGGCTCACCTTATGAAGGTCATTCATCCTCGCCTCAGGTAGGTCGTGGAAGAGGCACATGGCTGCCACCTTGCATGGGTCAGCACCTTCCATTGTCGCGAGGAGATAACCGATGATCGCTGTGCGATGGGAGTGCTCCGCAACAGA
>Ga0209575_10001237_pt1 | contig 10773 bp, 10 predicted proteins | sample Medcelwee11metaG_FD_187172 | JGI IMG/M metagenome (GOLD analysis project Ga0209575, IMG submission 187172) | Freshwater pond sediment microbial communities from the University of Edinburgh, under environmental carbon perturbations - Medium... | ecosystem: Environmental > Aquatic > Freshwater >...
GGCGTGAATGCCAGGGTGGCCCTGCGCATCAATCCGAATGTAGAGGCCCATACAATATGGTATATCACTACCGGGACTGATGAGAACAAATTCGGCATCAGGATTACCGAGCTGGATAAGGTGATATCGCTCCTCTTGCGTTTAAAAAATGTTACTTTCAGCGGCATTCATTTTCATATCGGATCGCAGATCACTGACCTTCATGTATACCGGAATCTCTGTTCAAGAGTGAATGAACTGTATTACTGGTTTACTGACAGGGGACTTGAGCCGGCTGACATAAATGTTGGCGGGGGACTGGGGATAAACTATTCAGAGCCGGATCAGATGCCTGCATTTGCCGATTACTTCAACATCTTCCGCGACCATCTCGATAAAAAGATTCAAAGCACCATCTCTTTTGAGCTGGGGCGATCGCTGACAGCCGGATGCGGTTCGCTGATCTCAAGGGTCCTTTTTGTCAAGGATGGTGCAGCTGAGACATTCGTGATCCTTGATGCAGGCATGACTGATCTGCTGAGGCCTGCATTGTACCATGCATATCACCGGATAGATAATCTGACCTCAGCACTGCCGGAGAAAAAGTATTCGGTTGCAGGCCCTATCTGCGAGACAGCTGATACCTTTGCCAGGTTCATTGAGCTCCCGGAGACACGGCGCGGTGACCTGATAGCAATACGCTCTGCCGGAGCCTACGGCGAGGTCATGGCTTCACGATACAACCTGCGGACACTGCCGCCATCAGTATTCTCTGACAAGTTGTAAACGACAGGAAGGAGTACTGAGAATTTGCGATTTGCGATTTGCGATTGAATAATCCCTAAATCGAAAATCAAGAATCGACAATCGCAATTATAATAAGTCAGCTTTTCTTCCTCAGCTTCTTTCTTACCGGATCGGAGAAAAAGAGCATTACCAGACCAAATATCAGGGTACAGATGCCTGATATCAGGTTGACATTCACGCCCAGCGAAGTCGCATACATGGCATGATTGCCAATCGTGGCCAGACCATAAATGGTCAGAATCACCCCGAATATTGAAAACATCAGTCCTAATGGAAACCTTATATCTATCATGTTATCAATATTTTAAGTTACCAGAACAATATTGTGAGCCCGAAAAACATTACGCCGACGATCACAGCAAGGAACCATGGCCTCTTGTACCATATTACGCCGCTGTCGTCGAGCCTGGGGGTCATTGAATAGACCAGGCCATTGAGCTCTTCATCGGTCTTTGTGCGCTTTGCAAGAAGCGATAAAATCACGGTAAGTAATAAAGCAGCCGAGAATGCGTAAATGGCTGTCCAGAAATTCTGAGCCATCTCAACAGGATATGTAATCAGCGGTGCGATCCAGCCCCCTTTGATAAGCGTTGTAGCTCCCTCGGGTACACTTAGTCCATGATGCAGCAGCGCAATGAGGAAACCCGCAAGCAGACCTGTAAAGGCTGCATTTCCCGTAGACCGTTTCCAGAACATTCCCAGCAGGATCACTGCAAAGAGAGGCGCGTTGATCATCGAAAAAATCGCCTGAAGGAAGTCCATGATGTTTCCGAACTTGCTCGCGATGAAGGCTGCAGCGATGCTTGCCAGCACGCCCAGAATTGTAGCTACCCTCCCGACTTTCAGATAATGTTTGTCATCAGCCTCCTTATTGCCTGTAACAGGTCTGATATAACTCTGGTAAATGTCATAAGTCCAGACAGTGTTGAAAGCCGATACGTTACCTGCCATACCCGACATGAACGATGCGAGGAGGGCAGTGACACCTAGCCCCAGCACACCTGCAGGCAGGTATTGTTTCAGGAGCATTATAATTGTATAATCATAGATAGGCTGGCCGGCGTCATTCAGCGGAAGGGCAAATCCTTTCGCCGGATCATTCAGCAGAACAAGCGATGCAACACCGGGGAGGATGATAAGGAACGGTATGAACATCTTTGGTATGGCTCCGATGAGGGGCACCTTACGCGCCGCTGTCATGGATTCGGCGGCCATGGCACGCTGCACGATCAGAAAGTTCGTGCACCAGTAGCCGAAAGCAAGAACAAATCCCAGTCCTGCAAAAATGCCATACCATGCAACCCCGAACGGATTATCGGATGCACTGCCAGTGTATTTCCAGTGAGTCGTCCAGGTGTCAGGTGCATATCCCTTTGCCTCAACTATGGGCGCCAGGCTGGCCTGCATTCCGTGCCACCCGCCAACATCCTTCATCACAAGAATTGCCATCGGCAGGAGGCCGATGATGATGATGAAGAACTGAAGTACTTCGTTATATATAGCTGATGAGAGGCCGCCAAGATATGTATAGGCAAGCACGATGGCTGCCGATGCAAAAAGCGAGACAAGGAAATTCCACCCAAGCACATTCTCAAGCAGGATTGCGAGTGCATACATGGCAATTCCTGAAGCGAGAATAGTCATTATGGCAAAAAGAATAGCGTTGAGGCCCCTGGTTTTTTCATTGAACCGCAGTTTCAGGTATTCAGGCACTGACCTGGCTTTGGAACCATAATAAAAACGCATCATGAAAAGAGCCAGGAAGACCATTGCCGGAATTGCACCTATCAGGTAAAAATGAGTGGTATGCATACCGTATTTCAACCCTGAGCCGGTCATGCCCATCACCTCCAGCGCACCAAGATTGGTAGAGATAAACGCCAGACCTGCTACCCACGCCGGGATGGATCTGCCTGCTTCGAGAAATGCCGAAGCATTCTTCATGTACTTTTTCAGGGCCCATCCGATGCCCAGTACAAAAACGAAATAGACCCCCATGATCAGGTAGTCTATTCCTCCAAGTGCGAACTTTGTATCCAAGTGATTCTTTCAGTTAGGTTCGTTAACACACAAACTTAGCTAATTTTATCACATCCGTAATCGCTGATTTGATTTTATAATCTCGCAGAATTACTTCTTTTTTGTTCCGGTGATTGTCCTGTTCTTTTGGGGTATAACCTGTTTCCTGTCCCGGGTGGCACTTCCCTTGGTTCCGGTGTAGTCAACCCAGGCAATGAACTGGTTCAGCTCGTTTTTAAGAAGCTGGTCGGTCCTCATGTATTTCAGACCATCTGCTTCATACCTGAATGCGTAGTTATTATGGGTTTCATGCCAGACATCGATATAGTAGACGTAAGGTCCCAGGTCGGTAAAGATCACCTTTCCTGCGGAGTTGGTGAAGCCTTCTGCAATTGCGTTGGTTTCATTATCCCAGTCAGTCAGGGTTGGATAGAGTATCACGCTGGCACCCTGCACGGGGTACTCGTCATACCACTCCAGCACCTCTATCTCCAGCATTGTGGGCGAGAGCACCTCGATTTCAGCATAGGCTCTGTCAACGTCGCCTGAGGAAGAGAAAGCGCTCAGAACCACCGTGTAGATACCTGATGCAGAATATGAATGGACAACCTCGTATGCATCTGACCAGGTGCCATCACCAAAGTCCCATTCAAATTCCTTGGCATTGTGTGAGCCATTGGTAAAGTAGATTTCCTCATCTATTTCAGCCGTGACCTTATCTGTATAGAAAAAAGCTTCAGGCTGAAGGTTACATGAGCTGAGCATTATCGCTGCTACTGCCGTTAAAAAAATCAATCTTTTCATGACTGCCGTGTATTAGTGCTGCTGTATCAAATTCAAAATCTGTGCCATTATATCTTAACAAAATTAATGATAATACTTTGCATTAAAACAGGTGAACATTCGCGTGTAAAAAATCGTTATCTTTGCAGACCAATTTTAATTTGTAATTAATGATCAGGATCACATTCCCGGACGGCTCTGTCAGGGAGTATCAGAAAGGTACCAGCAGCTATGACATAGCAGTGTCTGTCAGTCCGCGGCTGGCAGCTGATGTATTTTCGGCAACTGTTAACGGTGAAGTGTGGGATCTCTCCCGCCCTATTGACACTGACGCAACACTGAAACTGCACAAGTGGGATGACCCTGAAGCAAAGCATGCGTTCTGGCACTCATCGGCCCACCTTATGGCCGAGGCTCTGGAGTCGCTGTACCCGGGCATGAAGTTCGGCATCGGACCGGCAGTCGAGAACGGATTCTATTATGACGTCGACCCTGGTGAAGGGAAAGTAATCACTGACGCAGACCTCCCGGTCATTGAAGACCGAATGAAGGAGCTTGCTGCCAGGAACAGCCCCATCGTGCGTACAGAGGTCAGCAAGAAAGAGGCCCTGGATATCTTTACGAAAAAGGGTGACGAATACAAGACCGAGCTCATCTCTGAGCTTGAAGACGGGACCATCACTTTGTACCGTCAGGGTAACTTCACCGATCTTTGCCGCGGACCTCATCTGCCTGATACATCATCCATAAAAGCCATCCGTGTACTGAGCCTGGCCGGCGCATACTGGAGAGGAAACGAGAAGCGCAGGATGATGACGCGCATCTACGGTATAACTTTCCCGAAGCAGAAGATGCTTGATGAATATATGGTCATGATCGAGGAGGCCCGTAAACGCGATCACCGGCGTATCGGAAAAGAGCTTGAGCTTTTTGCCTTCTCCCATAAGGTGGGGATGGGTCTGCCCCTGTGGCTTCCCAAGGGAGCCGACATGAAACAGAGGCTCATTGATTTTATGACAAAGGTGCTCAGGGAAAGAGGTTATGTGATGGTCTCCACACCGCATATCGGTAACGTTGATCTTTACAAGACCTCGGGGCATTACGAGAAATACGGCGCTGATTCTTTCAGGCCGATAACCACGCCGCAGGAGGGTGAGGTCTTCATGCTCAAACCCATGAACTGCCCGCATCACTGCGAGATATTCAACGCAACACAGCACTCATACAGGGACCTTCCGCTGAGGATGGCCGAGTTCGGCACAGTCTACCGTTATGAACAGAGCGGCGAGCTCCACGGACTCACAAGAGTGCGCAGCTTCACACAGGATGACGCCCACCACTATTGCCGTCCCGATCAGCTCAAGGAAGAGTTCAAAAGCATCATTGACCTTGTACAGTATATTTTTAAGATAGCAGGTTTCAACGAGTTCACGGCGCAAATATCGCTGCGTGATCCTTCCAACAAGGAAAAGTATATAGGGTCAGATGAGAGCTGGGAAAAGGCTGAAAAAGCCATCATAGAAGCTGCCGGAGAAAAAAACCTTACGACCTCCATCGCAATAGGCGAGGCTGCCTTTTACGGACCAAAGCTCGATTTCATGGTAAGGGACGCCATCGGACGCAGATGGCAGCTGGGCACCATACAGGTTGATTACAATCTCCCCGAGAGGTTTGAACTTTCATACACGGGCAGCGATAACCAGAAGCATCAGCCGGTGATGATACACAGGGCTATCTTCGGTTCCATGGAACGGTTCATTGCCGTGCTCATAGAAAATACCGCGGGGAAATTTCCTGTCTGGCTTACACCCGACCAGGTTGTTATACTGCCGATCAGCGAAAAATTCAATGATTATGCAAAAACTATTTTGAAATTCCTTAATAATTCCGATATTCGCACCCTGATTGACGACAGGAGCGAAAAGATAGGTAAGAAGATAAGGGATAATGAGTTAAAGAGGATTCCCTACCTTCTTGTGATAGGTGAAAAAGAGGTTGAGAGCGGGACTGTCTCCGTCAGAAGGCAGGGTGAAGGCGATAAGGGAGTTATGAAACCTGATGAGTTCATCAGCCTGATCAGGAGTGAGATTTCGAAAGAAATTGATGTTTAAACGATTGAATTAAAGCATATTATTAACTTAACTGGAGGACAAAATCATAGCAGGACCAATCTTTTCCAGGCCCAGGCCGGGAAGAAAACCGGAACCGGAACACCGGATCAACAACAGGATCACAGCCAGGACCGTAAGGGTTGTGGGTGAAAACATCGAGCCGAAGGTGATGGACATCAGGGATGCCCTCAGCCTGGCTGACGAAATGGAACTGGATCTTGTTGAGATATCTCCCAACGCAGAACCACCGGTCTGTAAAATTGTTGATTATCAGAAGTTTCTCTATCAACAGAAAAAGAAACAGAAGGAGATTAAAGCCAATGCAGCAAAAATAGTTGTGAAGGAGATACGTTTCGGACCGAACACTGACGATCATGATTACAACTTTAAACTGAAGCACGCAATCAATTTCCTGGAAGAGGGAGCAAAGGTCAGAGCATACGTATTCTTCAAGGGAAGATCAATTCTCTTCAAGGAACAGGGTGAAAAACTGCTTGCACGGTTTGTCACTGATCTTGATGATTACGGCAAGGTGGACCAGACACCGAGACTGGAAGGAAAGAGGATGATCATCATCCTTTCTCCGAAGAAAAAGAAATAGAATTTTTTATACATATATATTTACAACATGCCAAAAATTAAAACACTCCCGGGCGCAAAGAAGAGATTTACTTTGACCGGTACAGGTAAGATCAAGCGTAAGCATGCTTTTAAAAGCCACATCCTTACCAAGAAGTCGACCAAGCGTAAGAGGAATCTTACATACGACGGAATGGTAGATAAGGCTGACCAGAAGAATGTCAAACTTATGCTCGGGTTAAAGTAGTATTAACCACCTGACAGCGTAATAATCAACAAGAATTATTAACCTGGATGTGAAGCTTAAAAGACCTTAACGGCGCTTACATCCGAAAAAAGAGAAAAGAAAATGCCAAGATCAACAAACGCACCAGCATCAAAGGCGAGGAGGAAAAAGATTTTCAAGCAGACCAAGGGGTACTTTGGCAACAACGCTAATGTTTACAGTGTTGCCAAGAACGTCCTTGAGAAAGGTCTGGCCTATGCCTACCGTGACCGCAAAGACAAGAAAGGACAGTTCAGGGCGCTCTGGATCCAGAGGATCAACGCAGGCGTACGCCTTTACGGAATGAGCTATTCAGAATTCATCGGCGGCCTTGACAAAAAGGGTATAACCCTCAATCGCAAGACGCTGGCCGACCTGGCCATGAACCACCCGGAAGCCTTCAAGGCGATAGTGGATAAAGTAAAAGAATAAAAAAAAGCGGGTTACCCCCGCTTTTTTTATTTGCGATTTGCGATTTGCGATTTGCGATTAATAACTCCTAAATCGACAATCGCACATCGACAATCGCAAATTATTTGGCTGATTTGAAAAATCTTTTGAATCTTATCTTCTTAAGGCCGTTGGCCTCCTTGTCTATCGACAGCCAGACAATCACCGGACGGCCGATAATATGATCCTCGGGAACAAACCCCCAGAAACGTGAGTCGGCAGAGTCGTGCCTGTTGTCACCCATCATCCAGTAATAGTCCATTTTAAATGTATAGCTGTCTGCAGGTTTACCATTGATATAGATCAGGCTGTCTGTTATCTTCAGCTCATTCTCCTCATAGATCTGGATAATCTGTGAATAGAGGCAGATGTTTGACGGGTCAATTTTGACCGTGGCTCCTTTGGTAGGCAGCCAGAGCGGCCCGAAGTTGTCCTCGTTCCATCTGAACCCCGGGTCATGAGGGAAGATGTAAGGGGCATACTCCCCTGCCCTTTTGATATCCATCTCAATACCCGTCACATTGGTAAAGCCAGAAATCAGCTTTGCATTTCCCTTTGTCAGCGGAAGCCTGTAAACGGTTCCTGAGAGCATGAGCGACTGGTCTGATTTTGTCACTCCCATTCTCTCAAATGCCTTCGGATTGATGCGCGTGCCGTTTGTGCGCACGTAATAAGATGTCTGCTGTGTCCCGTTATCAGGCACCTCGACGTTATTCACATACAATATTCCGCTCTTGATTGTAATTGTATCACCGGGGATACCAACACAGCGCTTTACATAATTATCACGACGGTCAACAGGCCTGTATATTACCGTATTCTCACTCCACACAAGCTGTCTTGCAGCAGAAGTATATTCTTCCCTGGTCTTCAGTTTCCTGTTTGCCCTTATATCGTCTGCTGTGAGCACCTCAGCACGTTCCCTGACAATCTCATAATAGCTTACCGCAGTATTTTCGAGACATACTGTATCGCCTGCAGGAAAATTAAATACCACAACATCGTTGTTCTTTACATGGCCGAAGCCTGCAAGTCTCTTGTATTTGAGGTGGATCAGGTCAGACCATGATTTGCCTCTCCGGTTAGAGAAAGGCATAGTATTTTGTGTAAACGGAAAAGCCAGAGGGGTATTAGGCATGCGCGGTCCGTACGCCACCTTGCTGACAGCCAGGTGATCACCCACAAGGAGTGATTTTTCCATCGATGGTGTGGGGATGCGGTAATTCTGGAACAGGAATATGTTGATAAGGGTGACAGCTATGACTGCGAATATCAGGGCATCAAGCCATTCGATGACTACATTGTTCTTGCCGGTGCGTTTCTTCCAGAATGACCAGTTTACCTTTTTGCTTACATATATATCAAAAACCACAGGCAGCCCGAAGAGCCACCAGAAATTACCCATCCAGATAACCCAGAGGATGTATAAAACTGCTGCAATGCCAAATTTGAAAAACTTACTCTGGAAAATACTGTTCATCTCGTTGCTTTTACGGTGCAAATCTAACTATAATTAAATACTTAAGACGTCAGCCATGGTAAAAACCCCTTTCCGGGTTGAAATGTACACGGCAGCCAGCAGGGCTCCTGCAGCAAATCCCTTGCGGTTCCGAGCCTCGTGTTTAAGAGTTATTATGTCGGCGTCTGATGTCCATGTCACAGCGTGTATTCCCGGTACCGTTCCGTCTCTAACCGATGTCACGGGTATTTTTCCCGGATCAGCGGTCTCCCCTGCTTTTTGCCAGCCTATATAAATATGATGCTTGCCTGCGATACCGTCAGCCAGGGTAATTGCCGTACCACTGGGGGCATCAAGCTTCTGCAGATGGTGTGTCTCCTCGATTTCTGCCCTGTAATCAGGCAACATGTTCATTATCCGTGCCAGTTCCGCATTAAGCCTGAAGAGTATGTTTACGCCAATGCTGTAATTTGATGAATGTATGAATGATCCGTTTTTTCCGGTACAGAGTCTTACCACCTCTTCATACCTATCGAGCCAGCCGGTGGAACCGGACACAACCGGCACTCCCAATGATAATGCTTTGATCACAGTATCCGCTGCTGCCCCGGGGCCCGTAAACTCAATGGCTACATCACAGTTAGCTGCCGTTTCGCTGTTAAAATCCCCCGCATTGTGAATATCAGTCCTCACCGTTACAGTGTGTCCGGCTGCAACCGCAGCCGTTTCAACCTCGCGGCCCATGCGGCCGTATCCAAGCAGGGCGATCCTCACTTATTCAGCCTCCAGCTTAATATGCGTAACCTTTTCTATATCTGCCTTATAGAATCTGGAACCGATCAGGAACAGCAGTGCCCCCAGCAGCAATGAGAACGGAAGAATTCCCATAGCGGTCTTAATATTTGTCAGGTCAGATATTCTCCCCAGGACAATAGGGGCAGTAAATGAGCCGATGAGGTTCTGGACCAGCACGGCAATTGCATAGGATGTTGCTCGTAACCCCGGATGGATGACATCCTGTGTTACAGCCGCTGCTCCTGAAATGAACAGCATGATGAATAACCCGAATACGAAAAGAGTTATCAGCTGGGCAGTGCCTCTGAAGAGATAGAAGGCAATGAACAGCAGCAACGCTGAGATAAAGGTGGTGATTGCAGGGAAGAGCATCCTTGCTCTCGGTTCGGTCTTCCTCCATTTGTCTGTAATATATCCGCCCGCAGGCGCCCCGATTAATGCAAGCATCATAACAGCACCTGCAATAGTACCGGCTTTTTTAGGATCCATGCCGGCAGTGGTTTCAAAGAATTTCGGAAGCCAGACTATCATTGCGGTCGTAACGAAAACAATTGCTGTCATGCCAAAATAGGTAAATATCACAGATGGCTTTTTAAGGAACTCCCTCATAATATCCGTCCTTCCCATCTTAATCATTTTGTTACTCTTGTCCGCTTTAGCAAGATTAACAGTCTTGTAATCTTTGACAAAGAGGAACAGTATTGCTATGAGAAGGCCTGGGATAGCTACAAGACCAAACGCATGTTTCCATCCCCACGAGCTGGCAATGATGCCTCCCATTGTCACGCCGATAGCTGAACCAAGGGGTATTGAAGCATTCCACAGCCCCATCATTTTTGAGCGTTTCTCCATAGGATACATACCTGCAATCATAGCACTGCCGCCAGGTGCATATCCGGCTTCACCGAAACCTATAAATATGCGTGCCAGGAAAAGTTGTACATAATTGCCTGTAAAAGCACACAGCAGGGTGGCCATGCTCCATACTATTGCCATTATACCTATGGTCTTAGTCCTGCTCCAACGGTCAATGACAATCGAAACAGGGAAAGTCAGCAGTCCAATTGTAAGATATATGACTGAGACCAGCCATCCCGACTGAAAATCATTTATCCCAAGGTCTTTCTGAATATAGGAAAACATCGAATTGACAACCATTCTGTCGGCATAATCAAAAAGGTAGAGCAGAAAAAGCAGAATGAACACGTAATTGGAATAGCTCTTTGTAAAGAGATATCCTGGTGGAATTGTCTTGTTTTTCATGGTTTCAGTTATTGGAGTCTAAGTTCACAGGTTAACAGGGAACTAAAGTAATGTCATTTTTAACATTCTATATCGGTAGCTGGAAATTTAGCAGCTTGTAAAAAAGATCAGATCAGGGAGGTGAGTATAGACATGGCCTCATTCCGGTCACTGCCGCAGAAATCCGGTTCAGCCCTGAATGCAGAGCAGACATCAGGCCGTTCAGGCCTGCCCCACAGGGCGCACCTGTAATCAGGGGTGAGATGCAAGCACCTCACCCCTGC
>Ga0209575_10001238_pt1 | contig 10769 bp, 8 predicted proteins | sample Medcelwee11metaG_FD_187172 | JGI IMG/M metagenome (GOLD analysis project Ga0209575, IMG submission 187172) | Freshwater pond sediment microbial communities from the University of Edinburgh, under environmental carbon perturbations - Medium... | ecosystem: Environmental > Aquatic > Freshwater >...
CAGACTGTCAGCGGACAGTCCAAGTTTGCTTATACCGGCAAGATTGTGCCGTTCCGGACTTCTGCGGGCAGGTACGGATTGCTGAAGGTGATAAGGGCCGATGAAAGAGCTGACGGGACTGTGGAAGTGGCAATAAAAATTCAGAAATAGGGTATTAAGATGAAGTTTATGATTAACAGGATGTACCTGACCATTTTGCTCCTGGCTGTTTCACTTGTTGTGTCGGGACAGGGTGCACTTAAGGGAAGGGTAACCGAATCTGAGGGAGGCAGAGTTGTTGAGGGAGCAAATGTGACAATAGGAGGTGCAAGAGGAACTGCAACAGATGCCGACGGCCGGTTTTACCTCGGAAACATTCCGTCAGGAAGATTAACGGTTGAAGTTTCGGTGCTGGGCTATAAGTTACAGAGGTTTACAGTTGAGGTGCCGGACAAGGAAACTCTCTCCCTCGAGGTAACACTGGAACCTTCATTCATAGAGGCACGGGAGGTTGTGATCTCTGCAACCCGGACTGAAAATTTCATAAATGACGTTCCCACGCGTGTGAACCTTGTATCCTCAGGGATAATACGGGCAACACCGGCGCTGACAGTTGATGATTACCTGACCCTTGTGCCGGGCATAAATATCAGTCGCTCATTCGGCATTTACTCCCACAAATCAAACGTTACAATGCGGGGTCTCAGCGGGAAGGAGCAGGCAAGGGTTCTTGTGATGATCGACGGTGTTCCTGTAAATAAGTCTGACGGAGGATCAGTGAACTGGAACCTTCTTGATCCTGATATGATTGACCGGATTGAGGTGGTCAAAGGTCCCTCCTCGGCAGTTTACGGAAGCAACGCTATGGGAGGTGCCATAAACGTTATCACAATGAGGCCCTCAGGCAGGCTTAAGACGAAGATCAAGGCAGGTTACGGAACATACAACACCCTTACAGGCCGTGTCAGTTTATCTCAGCGTCTGGCACCGGACAGCATCAGGGGCTTTTATTACGCACTGAACGGTCTTTACAGGAGCAGTGACGGGTATATTACGCAATCGGTTTACGACCAACAGGCTAATCCTTACATAGTACCGTCAAATTTAATGGAGCTTTCAGGTGGCATCAAGGCAGGCTATGACTTCAGTGAGAACGAAAAAGTCGAAATCGATCTCTCAGTATACGATGATGAACGCGGGACAGGAGAGCTGGTTCATATGCCAAACGGCAATACAACAGATCATGATACATACCAGTTCAGGGCGAGGTATGACCTGAAGCATAACAGGCTGGCAACGGATGTCAGCATCTTCTGGCTTAGGGAGAATTATAAAAAAGTCAATGAGTATATGAAGGATGACTATACCTGGTACAATGTTCTTTCTGAGAGAACTGACGCCGGGTTACTCTCTTCGGTGTCATATACCGCAGGCAAAAACCACACTCTTTCGACCGGTATTGACCTCAGGCTAGGAAGTGTGGATGCCAGTGATGTTTATTACACATCCACTGATATTGTGTATAACAGAGGCAGGATGTTCAGCGGGGGGATCTATGCCCAGGACGAGATGAGGCTCCTTGATGAAAGGCTCCGTGTTGTGGCCGGACTGAGGTTTGATGTTTCATATTTTTTTGACGGGGCTTTTTATATTGAGACACCCTCTGCCGAGACATCGTTCATGAGAGACATTGAAGATCAGACAATTGACAATGCTTTGTGGAATGCACTGAGTCCGAGGCTTTCAGTGAATTACTCTCTTTCATCAGACGCCAGGATTTATGCATCTTTCGGGCGTGGATTCCGGCCTTCTGTGCTTGACGACCTCTGCCGTTCAGGGAGAATGAAGGGGGGCTTTAAGCTTGCCAATCCCCTTGTGAATCCTGAGTATCTCACAAGCGTGGAGGCGGGCGGGGATATTATTTTGAACAGGAATATGCGGGCTTCACTTTCTGCATATTATTCAATTGGAAAGGATTTCCTTTACTATGTCAATACAGGTGATTCGATAGAAATGGGATACGGACTCCGGCCGATTTATGTCAGCACAAATATTCCTGAAGTCCGGATTACAGGCATTGAGGCAGAGCTTAACTATACTCCGCGAAGAGAGATTGCTTTTACAGCTGCATATGGATTAAGTCATTCATTTATAAAGAAATACGAACCTCTTGATGCTTCTGATCCGATCGATCTTACTGGCAATTATCTTACTGATGTGCCCGGTCACTCAGCCTCATTGTCTGTACGTTGGACCAACCGGATTGTAAATGCGAGTCTGGCAGGAAGGTACCAGGGCACAATGTGGGTCAATGACCTGAATCTTTTCGATGATATTGTCGGGGCCGACCGTTATCCTGATTACGTGGTGATTGACCTGCGCCTGTCAAAGGTCATCGGGATAGTTACTGCGGATCTTGGTGTTCAGAATCTTCTCGACAAGAAATTTTATGACAGTAAGGCAGCTGTATGTCCGGGGCGTTTTATAACCCTTGATCTTGGTTTAGTCTTTTGAGTTGTCAGGGTGTCTGAAGCAGTCAGTGAGGTGATCATTGACAATGCCTGCTGCCTGCATGAAGGCGTAGCAAATTGTTGTGCCCACGAAGGTAAAGCCCCTCTTTTTCAGGTCTTTGCTGACAGCATCGGAAAGCGGAGAGCTGGCCGGGATAGATTTAAGGTTTTCCCATCGGTTTATAACCGGTTCTCCGCCGCTGAAACCCCAGATATAGTTGTCAAAACTTCCGAATTCCTCCTGTACTTTGAGGAATGCCCTGGCATTGGTTACGGCTGACCTTATTTTCAACCGGTTGCGGATGATGCCTGTGTCATTCATAAGCCGGGCGATATCTGTTTCACCGAAAGCTGCCACCTTTACGGGGTCAAAGCCTTCAAATGCCCTGCGGTAGCCCTCGCGCCTGTGAAGTATTGTCTTCCAGCTCAGTCCGGCCTGTGCCCCGTCAAGAATAATATGTTCGAACCATCTGAAATCATCGTGCACGGGGATACCCCACTCGCTGTCATGGTATTCAATCATAAGGGGATCGCCGGAAGGCCATTCACAACTGCTGCTCATGTGTCTTATCTTAAGCCGAATCTGTATGAGAACTTGATGAGAAAAATATTGTAAGGCTTGTTCTGCCTGAATACATCCCTGAACTGTGTCCCCAGGTCAAAAAGACCCTCGTCGGTATTATAATCCCTGTTCTGCGACCATACCAGGTAAGCTGTGGAACCGGGAAGAAACTCCCAGCGCACGACGAGATTGCTGAGGAACTCGCTGACTGTGAAATCAGGATTTTCAAAGTCGTAGTCAGGAAGCAGGTCAGCATCTTCATAAACATAATATTGCTGTGCCGGGGCGTCATAAAAAATCTCACCGGGACCGGCAATGGCTTCCCTGACTGAATACAGCTGGAAACGGTCAGTATAAGCGTCAGCCACCGGATCGGTTATATGCTTGAAGTTGTTGTATTTCCCTGAACCGAAGAATGGTTGTCCCCAGTACTGTACAGTAAGGTCAGGGGTTATGTTATAATCGATCCTCAATGACATGCTGAGGATCTTCTGGTCAATATTTGCAAAGATATACTGCGGGGAATATACGCCGCCTGTCTCATTTGTGGTGACATACTGCATCGAATGACGTGTCTGTTCCCATTCCGGTTCAGCGCTTATCGTAAGGTTGTCTGAAGGTCTGTACATCAGCTCCAGTCCTACGCTTTTCTGGGTATAAACATTTTCATTGCCCCATCCGTAGCGTGCATCCAATTCTGCCACCAGCTTTTTACGTTCACTTGAACTGACGCCTCCGTATATCCGCCCGGTGCCGGGCATTTTCATCGAAGGCCCGCCACGCAGCAACAGGTTGTCTCTCTCCCTGCTGTTGAATCCTCCGCCGAAATATGTATTCCAGAGATTCTTAAAGCCGGCGCTCCACGAGAACTCATCACCCACCATCAGGGTATTACCTCCAAAATCCATAAGGTGAATTAAGTTGGTCCCGAAACTCATCCTGTTGAATATGCCGAAGGGCTTATAGATGCTGTAATTGAAGACCCCGACGCCAAGGTACTGGTCTGCAACTCTCATGTAACCGATGTCATTAAGTTCCAGTCCGGGCGACTTCCATGCGGCGAGGTATATTATCTGCATGTTGCCTCCTATTTTCCCCGCCATAATATTGCCTCCGGTGCCGTTAAGTGAGGTGCGTGTGGGGTCATACTCCACATAGTCAGCATCAGGTCGCAAAAAGTTATGCACGGCTGACTTCTGGGTGCGGGCAATTGAAACCTTATTTCCCCGTATGTCGCTGAATACAGTCCGTAACTGGAAGATGTACTTCATCTCCTTGAAATACTGCGTAAAATCAAGACCTGCGGTTGAGGCGGACTTGTTAAAATAGTCCTGTGTGGTTTCATCAAGCGACCTGATTGTGCTTGTGACCATGCCTCCGATTATTGTATTACCCCCGTTAAGGTCCTGCTGGACCCTGCCGACAGCATAATTGGCAAATGGCTCAGCAGTCACATGCCTTGTCTCACCTGTCAGTTCATTATATATGCGGGTGTTCACCTGTGCGGTGACTGCTTCAATCACACCGAGTGAAAGCCCTTTGCCTGATTTCCCGGTTATTTTTGCTGCCCCGAGTATTGGTATAAAGCCCGGAGTATACGCATACTCATCGTTGCCGGGTTCGGCGGGCCGCCTGGGACTCCTGCCTATCCTCCTGGAATAGAAGAGGTTGTCATTGCCTACATCACCGTCGCCGATGCCAAGGCCATAGCTTGTGATATTTTGTCCCTCCACAAAGAAGGGTCTCTTCTCCCTGAAGAATGTTTCGAAAGCCGAGAGGTTTACTTCTGAAGGATCTGCCTCCACCTGCCCGAAGTCGGGATTCACCGTCAGGCTCAGCGTCATATTGTTCGAGATGCCTATTTTGGCATCGAGGCCGGCATTGGCTTTGAAATCAGTGCCATTAAGCCACGGGTTACCGGCTTCGCCCTCATAACTCTCGAATTTTGTGACACCGTAGGGGGTTATATCAAAGATTGTGTGCGGCTTGATCCCGACAAGCCCATCAAGCAGTCCCGCGTTGTGTACAACTCCGGAAGCATTTCTGGCTATTGGCTGCCACAGGTCACTCTCGGCATTGCGGTATATGTTTCTGATGACCTCCAGACCCCATGTCTGTTCATCTTTTGCTGAAAAGCGAAGCTGGGTGAGGGGTATTCGCATCTCCGCAGCCCATCCCCAGTCATAAATACCCGTCTTCACATACCATATCGGATCATAGGTTTCATCCTCGCTTGTGCCGTCTTCAGTCCAGATGAGGTCGCCTTTTACGCCCGCCGCACTCACTCCGAAACCGAAAGCCGTACGCTGGTCAAAATATGAATCGAATGCAATAAGTACCTCGTCGCCATCGGTGTCATCACGGCGTGTCATACGCGTTACAATGCTGTCAGGTGCAGAGTCATAGGCTTTTATCGCAACATAGATATTATTGTCGTCATAAAGGATTTTAAATTCAGTCTGCTGTGATACAGGCATGCCTTCAGCAGGCTCAAACTGTATAAAATCACCACCCCAGACACCGTGAGACCAGGCTTCTTCATCAAGCTCTCCGTTGATAATGGGCGGTGTTACAGTACGCTGAGCCGTGTATTTCCTTTTCTCATAATCCTGGCCATAGATTAATCCCGGGAGGAATAGGACAAACAGGATTAGGACTCTTTTCATATCAGGCCGGATGGTTAGGTAGTAAGTTTAGGTTATCAGAGGTGATACAAATATATTCAAATATTTTTCAGTGGCATTCAGCTTAAAAATGTCATATCAGAAAAAAGGAGCGGAGAAAATACTCTCCGCTCCTGCTGGACATTTGCATTTTAAAACCTACCGGAGTCCGAACCTGTAAGTAAATTTTACAAGGAATATATCACTTGGTTTTTTGGTGCTGAAAAGGTTTGAAAGGTTTTGATTTAATGAGAATGATCCAGTCTCGTCTGAATAATCACGTGTCTGTGACCATACAAGGTATACTGTTGAACCGGGACGGAATTCCCAGCGCACTACGAGATTTGACAGGAATTCGTCAATATTGCCATCCGGGTTTTCGAAGTCATAATCATCGGTTCCGTCTCTGTTTTCGTCCACAAAGTATTTGTTTTCAGCTCCGTCAAAGCGTATCTCGTCTGTGGTGAAAGTATGAAAGCGGTCAGTGAAGTTTGATGCTTTCGGATCTGTTATGACTTTATAATTGCTGTAATCCATTGCTGCAAGGAATGGCTGTCCCCAGTACTGAATCGTGAGATCTGGTGTGATATTGTAATTGAGTCTCAATGACATCCTGACAATCTGCTGATCTATCTGGCTGAGGATATACCTGTCGTGCCCTTCAAAGGCTATCTGGTCTACATACTGCAGCATGTTGGTTCTTCCGGATATTGACGGGGATACTGAGACCGAGAATGACTGTCCGGGTTTTGCGGTAAGTTCAAGCCCGGCAGAGAATGATTCGGATGATCCTTCCCCTCCCTTTGATAAATTTCCATAGAGCCCTGCGGTGATCATCTTTGATGAACTGCTGTTCACGTTGATAAAGTAATTGACATTATCGGGAAGCAGCATCGACGGTCCTCCCCTCAATATTGTGTTTGAGGTAGACTTCCCGTTGTAGTTGGCCCCGATATTGAATGACCAGAGGTTTTTGAACTGTGTATATACGCTTAAATTACCTCCGGCATCCTGGAAATTACCACCAAAGTCCCAGCCGTTCCATTGGTTTGCATTGAACCTGATTCTGCGAAATATGCTGAAGGGCTTATCAATTGAGTAGGCCGACCATGCCACTGCCGTTAGTGCGTCAGCACTCTGCAGGTAACCGAGGTCATTGAGGTCGAAGCCCGGCGATTTCCACAGGCCGAAGAGCATGAAGTTCCAGTGCCCGCTAACCTTTCCGAACTGTACATTACCACCATGTCCGTTGAGAGATGTCCGCGACGGATCGACTTCGATATAATCTGCATCAGGACGCTGAAAGAAATGTACTGATGACCGCTGGAGGTCTTCCACGGCCTCAGTACTGCCGTTTAGATTGCTGAATGCTGCCGTGGCTGTCAGGACAAGGGTCCTTTCCTTAAAATACTGTGTAAAGTCGAGGCCGGCGGTATTTGCACTTTTAACAAGATCTTCGATGCCCGTACCGTCAAGAAAGCGGTGCGTATTTGTGTAGGATCCGCCGACTATTGTCTTTCCGTCATTGAAATCTTTCATTACCCTGGACACGAAATAGCTTGTCAGAGGCTCTACAGTTTGCATTCTTCTCTCACCCAATAAGTCTATTTCTGCTTTCGCCTCTGCAGTTACAGCCTCAAGGATGCCTATTGACAGGCCGTCGGGTGTTTTCCCTGTTATTTTAGCAGCACTTATAATAGGGGTATTACGCGGTGATCTTACAAATTCATTATCCTCAGTATCAGGCCAGATGTGGGGACTCCGCCCTATTCTCCTGGAATAGAAGAGGTTGTCATTGCCTATATCGCCGTCCCCGATACCTACTTTGAAGCTGGTGATGTTATTGCCTTCAATGAAGAAGGGTCTTTTTTCCTGGAAGAATGTCTCGTAAGCTGACAGGTTAACTTCTGAGGGGTCTGCCTCCACCTGGCCGAAGTCAGGATTAACAGTCAGATCGAGTGTCATGTTGTTAGTGATACCCAGTTTTGCATCGAGTCCTATGTTGTATTTTAGGTCACTACCGTCTACAAACGGGTTGCCGGCTTCTGCCGGATATTTTTCATAGCTGCCCACCGCAAAAGGGGTTACGTCAGCCTGCTTACGCGGTCTTATTCCCTCAAGGCCGGTCACTTCACCGAAATTGTGAACCATGCCTGAAGCATTACGGTCTATGTGTTGCCAGAAGGTCGTTTCCTGGTCACGGAAAGTCTGTCGCATCACCTCCATTCCCCAGATACCCCCTTCGGATATCCTGAACCGTAGCTGTGTAAGTGGAATCTTCATTTCGGCAGCCCAACCCCAGTCGTACACTCCGGATTTTGTGAACCAGATCGGATCCCAGGTCTCGTCTTCCACCTGTCCGTCGCTTGCCCATATCATATCAAGTTTTACACCTGCGGCATTTACAATGAATACGAACCCGGTGCGCTGGTCATGGTAACTGTCAAATGCAATTCCCACAAGGTCTCCGTCGGCATTGTCACGCCGCGAGATGCGCCGGCTGATGCTGTCAGGCGCCGTGTCGAAGGCCTTGATGGCAACATAAATATAGTTGTCATCAAAAAGGACCTTAAATTCTGTTTTCTGGCTGGCATTTGAGCCGTTGTTGGGTTCATACTGAACAAAGTCGCCGCCCCATTCACCGGTCTGCCATGTTTCCTCATCGATTGATCCGTCAATCACCGGCGCCGAGGCGGTGTAAACGGCTTTATAACTCTTCTTATTTTCAGGTGTCTGAGCGGCTGCTACAATGCACAAAAATGCCGTAACAGCAAGCACCATAATTCTTTTCATAGCGGTAAGGTTCAAATGTCCAAAATGCAAATCCTTAACAAGGACGGCCAGAAATAAGAAGTGCTGCTTTTCTTCAGAAATATTCGAAGGAGGTGCCGGTGTGGGCAAGGAATTTGAGAAGGCCTTCGCGGGGAATGATGAGCGAGGCAGTATTTGTGTTGGGGTGGAACGAGAGACGTTCGTGGTCAAGCAGTGATTTGTCAATAAAGAGGTGAACGTGCCGTTCGGTATCATTCATAAGTCCGAATGGGGAGACTGACCCGGGTGTAAGACCGAGATACTGCATCAGCCTTCGGTCGGAGGCGAATGAAAGCTTGCCCTGCCTGAGCTTCTGCTCCAGATCTTTAATGTTCAGTTTCGAACTGTAATACAATATTACGAGGTAATGCCTGTCGCCCTTATGATTCCTGAAAAAGATGTTTTTGCAGTGACCCGAGTCTATTCCGGCCCAGTATTTCATTGCCTCGTCAACCGTGGCAACAGGCGGGTGTTCATGATACTCATAGGGTATTTGGAGTTGATCAAGCAGAGCATACAGTTCTGCAGGGCCTCTCATACTAATGGCTTTTTTTTGGCGCAGTATTTGAATTCCAATCCGCTCAGCAGAGCCATATCCTCTCCTGCCTCCTGAAGGTCAGTATCTTCCTCGTCAAAATGCCATTCGACTGTAACGGGGATATCTTTTTCCATGATCTCCTTCAGGATTGTAAAGATATCATAAAGGAATTTGGCGGATGAGGAGTTGAAGTATTGAAGGTCAACCTTGAAGAGCAGCGGTTTTGCATCCGTATAGGGGCTACCCGCATTTATTTCCCCGGAGAATGCCGTCAGCCAGTCAATTACCGGATAGAAGAGTTCTCTTACGTCTTCCGGGGCCGATTTCCCCGAGATTGAAAAAATATTTTCTTCCGGGGAAAGGATGATCTCAGGTTTGTTACTCTCGGCCTTAATTTTTAAACTCTTCATTGTTACCCTTTTTACAAATATGCAATCTTTTTTCTGAAATGTCAATCCGAAATATTAATCTGTCAGGCAGGAAATGCCTCGTGATCTTCACTTAAATATCCTGTATCAGGTTGGAGACCCGGTCTCCTTGAGGCTTCGACGGCAAGGGCATCACAGCGCTCGTTCCCGGGGTTGTTGTCATGGCCCTTCACCCATATAAGCCTAACACTGTGCTGCCTGTAGACTTCAAGAAAACGGATCCACAGGTCAGGATTTTTCTTTTTGGCAAACCGTTTTTGTTCCCAGCTAAACAGCCATCCCTTATTGACGGCATTGACAAGATACTGGGAATCGGTATAAAGTGTAACCTCTGTCCCCGGTTTTTTCATTGACTCGAGGGCTACGATGGCGGCGAGGAGTTCCATACGGTTATTGGTGGTCAGGCTGAATCCTTCTGACAGTTCCTTTCTGTGGGGACCGGAGATGAGAACGACACCGTAACCGCCCGGACCGGGATTACCGCTGCAGGCACCGTCAGTGTAAACAGTTACCTTATGGGGCATGTGGAAGGACTATTCCGGTATTATGGATAAAGAGTCTGACGGCGATGGCAATCAGGATGATGCCGAAAAACTTCTTCAGTATATGCAGCCAGGTTGGTCCGAGGAATCTCTCGATTGCCGTTGTACTCCTGAGCACAAAATAAACGATTATCATGTTCAGAAGAAGAGCGATCAGGATGTTGACTGTATGGTATTCCGCCCTGAGTGAGAGTACTGTTGTTATGGATCCGGCGCCGGCGATCAGCGGAAATGCAATTGGTACGATGGTTCCGCCGCCGGGCGAGTCGTGGTGGAAAAACTCGGCGCCCAGCACCATTTCCATTCCCAGGAGGAAGATGATGAACGCTCCTGCTATGGCAAACGAGTTGGCGTCAATTCCGAAAATATTAAGCAGTTTTTCCCCGAAGACTAGGAACACCAGAAAAATGGAGAGGGATACCAGGGATGCTTTAAGGGCGTTGACATTTCCTGTCTTCATCTTGATATCCAGGATAATGGGGATAGATCCGGGGATGTCAATGATTGCGAAGAGGACCATGAATGATGCGACAATCTCGATGAAATTGAAGTGCATGCGAAAATTTTTTGCAAAGATAGGATAAAAGGAGAAAGTCGAAAGGCTAATGTCGAAAGTCGAAAGTCGAAAGTCGAAAGTCAAATGGAGCAAGGGGCATGGAGCATGGAGTAAGGGAACTCCGAAGGAGTGACATTATGATAGCAGTGACCATGAATCAAGGGAACTCCGAAGGAGTGA
>Ga0209575_10001240_pt1 | contig 10763 bp, 7 predicted proteins | sample Medcelwee11metaG_FD_187172 | JGI IMG/M metagenome (GOLD analysis project Ga0209575, IMG submission 187172) | Freshwater pond sediment microbial communities from the University of Edinburgh, under environmental carbon perturbations - Medium... | ecosystem: Environmental > Aquatic > Freshwater >...
AAGTCCATAAAGTCCATAAAGTCCGTAAAGTCCGTAAAGTCCTTAAAGTCTGAAAAGCCCGTTGGTTTTCTCATTTTGAGAAATAAATATCCACCGGGAAAACCCTAAAACTATTTTCAGTGAATTGTAATTCGCTGATATTATAGCAGTTGCTATAACAAAATTGATTTTGTATGTAATTTGGCACACAATTGGTAAATCCAACCGGAACAAATAACAAAAACATGAATAATTCTGTTATTGTACTGGTGGTTGAGGACAATGAATACTATAACAGCCTGCTTTCACGGACACTGCAAAAGTCTGGCGACAACCTGCAATTGAAGCACGACTGCATGGTAAAGATTCACTCATTCACCGATGCGAATGAGTGTATCAATATGATTAGGTCAGGCGAACTGGGAAACAGTGATATAATAGCCTTTGTCGATTATTACATAGGTAACGGCATTACAGGCGGACATATAGTCAGGCTGCTCAAGAACCATAACGCTGGCAGTCAGGTGCTGCTGATGTCACAGTCTAAAGCCATCGCCGAAAAGGAGAAAAGCGGACAGCACGATTTCTTCATTCTCAAAGATGGCTTTGCCCCTGCAATATGCCGCCTTTATCTTGAACAATTCATTGACAATAAATTTTCATAGTTTTGAGGTACGTTAATCCTTCAAAATCAAGGTGAAGAAAATATCCGTTCAGATAAAGATCGGCTTTCTGATGTTCCTGGCGGTCATTCTGCTGTCAGCAACGGGATATTTATCATACCTGAACCTCTCGTCAATAGTTTCATCGATAAGGGTTGACATAAGCCCGGATCTCAGGCTGCTGAGCATCCGGGAGATATCCATGGATCTGGAAAAGGCGGAAAACAGCATAAGGATCTATTCTGTTACAAATAATACCGGTGACCTTCAGCCCTTCTATAAAATCATCTCCAATATTGATGATAAAGTCAACAGATTAAGGGCTGAATGTATAAATGACTCCGTGCTTCTGGAGCAGACGGATACAATAAGCACACTGATTGAAGAGAATATTTTCATCTGGAACGAACTGCTCCTCCTGAACAAGAATCAACAGGTAATGCAGTCGCTGAAACAGATATCTGAAAAGCTTAACACAGCGTCAGAACTTGATCAGAAACAGGAGAAAGGTATACTTAAACGTGTATTCAGTCGCAGTGAAAAAAGCCTTCTCAACGAGGAGGAGATCATAAGTGACCTGAACCAGATAGAAAAGCAGGATAAGATACTCAAGCAGAATATGATACTGAGGGAGTCACAACTGGCTGCCACCGGCAGTGAGATCAAGGAGCAGTTTTATGATCTTATCACGAAAATGGAGGTAGCGGTCTCGGAAAGTATTGCAAGAAAAGCTGACGATGCCAGTCGTCTTGCCCGTAAAACCTTCCGCTGGCTGGCAATGTTCACCCTGACGGGGACACTCCTGGCATTGCTTGTAATCTTCATTATAATAAGATACGTACGCCGGACGAACAGCTACCAGGTTGCCCTTGAGAATTCCAAAAATGAAGCCGAAAAACTGGCAAGGACAAAAGAGCAATTCATGGCTAACATGAGTCATGAGATCCGTACCCCTGTTACCGCTATTTCAGGATTTACGGAACAGCTGCTGCAGGAACCCTGTGATGAAAAGACGCTCCGCTCGCTGAAGGTAATTAAATCCACTTCTGATCATCTCGAGCGGATAATCAATGATATCCTTGATTTCTCAAAGCTTCAGGACGGAAAAATGCCTCTTGAAAAAGTGCACTTCAGTATTACCCGGGTCCTCGAAGAAGTATATGCGATGTTTGAAGCCCAGGCTGCGAAAAACAACACTCATCTGAGTTTTTCTACGGAAGAGAATATTCCACAGATTTTGATTGGTGACCCCTACCGGCTGAAGCAGATAATTATTAACCTGGTCAGCAACTCAATCAAGTTCACCAGGGAAGGAACGGTAAGCTTCGCGGCATCTGTCGTAAGGAAAGAGGGACAAGAGGTTGACCTTGTTATGAAGTTTACTGATTCGGGCATTGGCATCGACGAGAGCAAGCTCGATTTTATTTTTGAAGACTTTACTCAGGCAGAGATGAGTACTACCCGCAGATACGGTGGTACAGGATTAGGTCTTTCCATTGTTAAAAAGCTTGTAGACCTGCATAACGGGAGCATTGATTTCAAGAGCAGGAAAAACCAGGGAACAGTCATAACATGCATCCTTCCCTGCCGGATCGGTGACATAGAACAACTTAAACCGGATTCTGAATCACCTCTGCCGATCCCTGAAAGAATCAGAGACCTTAATATCCTGGTCGTAGACGATGAAGAATATAACCGTATGCTCTTCAGCACTATACTGGACCGGTGGGGTGTCAGGCATGATGAGGCTGCCAATGGAATGGAGGCTCTTGAAATGGTCAGGAACGGTGGTTATAACCTGCTTTTCATGGATATCCGTATGCCCGGTATAGACGGCATCAAGGCAACGGAATTCATTCGCGGCGAATTGAAAATTACAGCCTCGGAAATGCCCGTAATATGCATCACTGCCGCCTCACTTAATGAAGACTGGCATGTGTATGAGAAAGCCGGGATGAATGCCTTCATCCCAAAACCTTTCACTGAAAAGATGCTGCTTACAACTATTCTTTCAGTGACAGGTGATGAAGTATTCATCGCCCCCTTTGATAAAGCGGATGAAGAGGACAATGGAACCGGAGAGGCTGTCAGTGCAAAAATAAACCTGCAGAATCTGTACCACCTTGCAGGAGGGGATGAGGACTTCGTACTGCAGATGCTGCGGACCTTTATTGGCACAACCGCCACAGGACTCGCAGAAATGAAAGCGGCACTGCAGGAAGGTGAGATTGGAAAGGTAGCGGACATCGCACATAAACTTATGCCTCCGTGCAGGCATTTAGGCGCTGTAAACCTCAGTTTACTGCTGCGTGACATCGAGAAAAACTGCACCGGCAACGGTAATGAGTATCACCTTGAAGAACTGATTGACAAAACCGCCGGGGAGTATAATGAAGTCAGCGCTCTTCTGAATGAACATATTGAAAAAATAAAGCCGGTATGAATGACGCTCCGTTGAAAATATTTGTCGTTGAAGACAATGAATGGTATAACAGGCTCCTCGTACATACGCTATCATTGAATCCCGACTATGAGGTGAAGGGTTTTCACGACGGTAAAGAGTTCCTGGGCTCACTTCACGAATCGCCTGATATAATCACACTCGACTACCGTTTACCCGACATGACAGGTCTGGAGGTGCTGCGAAAAATACGTGAGGTGAACAGTGACGTGAGCGTAATCCTTATTTCCGAACAGGAAGATATTGAAACGGTCGTTACACTGCTCAGGGAAGGTGTGTATGACTACATTGCCAAGTCAAACGACATCAAAGAACGTCTCCATATCACGGTTCAGAACATCCGGAACGGCATCGGGATGAAAAATGAGATTTCCTCACTTCGCAGGGAGATACAGAAGAAGTACACCTTCCGGGAGAGCATCCTGGGTGAAAGCACTGCTATAAAAGCAGTCTTCGGACTTATTGACAAAGCCCTGAACACCAACATCACAGTGACAATCTCAGGAGAAACAGGGACGGGTAAAGAGCTGGTGGCAAAAGCAATACATTACAACTCGAAGCGCAGGGATGGCTCATTTGTACCTGTGAATATCGCAGCCATACCTTCGGAATTAATAGAAAGCGAACTGTTCGGTCATGAGAAAGGTTCCTTCACAGGTGCGACGGCAAGACGGACAGGCCGGTTCGAAGAAGCTGACGGCGGGACCCTTTTTCTCGATGAGATAGGAGAAATGGACCTGAGCCTGCAGTCAAAGCTCCTCCGCGCTTTACAGGAGAAGGAGATAGTCCGTATTGGAAGCAACAAGGCGGTGAAGACCGACTGCCGGATCATCGTGGCAACAAATAAAAACCTGAAGGATGAGGTAAAAAAGGGCAACTTCAGGGAGGACCTCTACTACAGGCTTCTCGGACTGCCTATCGAGCTGCCGCCGCTGCGAGAACGTGAAAAGGATATCCTGATCCTGGCCGCTCATTTTGTCGGGCAGTTCTGCAATGAAAACGGAATACAACTGAAGAAGCTTTCACCGGAATCACAGAAGCAACTGATGTCCTATCATTTTCCAGGAAATATCAGGGAACTGAAATCAGTAATTGAACTTGCTGTCACACTCTGTGATGGCACAGTTATCGAACCGGCCGACCTGGTTCTTGATCCCGGCAGCCCGGCTTCATTTGTTTCAGGTGAGGAACTCACCATGCGTGATTACGAAATGAAGATCATTAAAGCCTACCTGGCCAAATATAAAAATGACATAAGGATCGTCGCTGATAAACTCGATATTGGGGTCTCGACTATCTACCGTCTGATGAAGGAAGACAAAAGTAAGTAAGCACCTGATTCCCTTTTTATTTTCTCAAAATGAGAAACTTTTTTTCATTTTGAACAATCTACGCATTCCCGCTAAATCATAACATCCTTAATATAAGAGTCTTACGAATCTATGTATTTCAGGCACAGCCTTTGAAATAAGGAAATCAGACTAAAATGGAGGATCAAATTATGAAAAATGAAGACATCAGTGGCCGCAGCTACACCGGAGGGGAACAACCCCCGTTCGTTGACCTTGAAAAAGCAAGGAAAGAAGGCCGGAATAAAGGAGCATTCACCGCTGCAATCATTATCCTGCTGGTGGTAATAACTGCAGGGATATTCTCATATTCGCATTATAAAAAGGCATATGTCACTCAGGTTACCCTGATGGAGACAGAGAGAAATGCTTTCACAGATCAGCTTGTGGTTCGCGATTCAACCATCAACGACTGGCTGCAGACTTTTGATGAGGTTCAGAAAGGTCTTAATACAATAAAGGAAAAGGAAAACCTGATCACAGTCAACTCTTCTTCAGGGGTGGAATTTACCAAGGCAAGGAGAGAGCAGATACTGCAGGACATAAGCGCAATAAATTCTTTGCTTGATGAAAACCGTAAAAAACTTGCATCACTCAATGCCCAGCTTAAAAATTCAGGCAGGGAAATCAAGGGATTGCAGGAAATGATAGCCACCCTTGAAGCTAAAATTGTAACAAGCGAAACTGAAGTTGCTGCCATGAAGGCAACACTGACTGAGAAAGACTTTGAGATCGGCAAACTCAACGTTCTTGCCAGTGAACTGCAAACTACAGTAGCCCAGCAGACAGAGACCATCAGTACCCAGGTAAGTGAGATGAACAAAGCATATCTCGCCACAGGAACCTACAAAGACCTGGCGGAAAAGGGACTTGTCTCCAAAGAGGGAGGTTTCCTCGGACTTGGAAGAACGGAGACCCTGACTGAGGATTTCATCGATTCGCTTTTTGCACAGGTAGATATCACGGAGATGAAAACCATACCTGTTAATTCAAAGAATGCAAAACTTATCACAGAACATCCGTCAGGCTCATACGAGATGGTACAGGAGTCAGAAAATATGATCGCTTACATTCAGATCAAAGATCCGGCTGAATTCTGGAAGATATCCAAATATGCTGTGGTAGAAGTTGTTAAATAAAGCTCGCAAAAAAAGGTTTGAATAAATCACAGCAGCCGGTATAATCTTTCCGGAATCGGAAGGGCTGCCTCCAAAGAGGCAGCCCTTTTTATTTACTTACTTGGTCCAGTTGTCTATTTAATCTTCTTCCCTTCCATTTCCCGTCCACCCTGGTAGAGAATGATCTTCGATACTTTTCCCGTGTCATCGCGGAAAAAGGCAAGCTGCGCATCCACAACCTTCAGGTAGAATTTCGAATCACTCTCTGCAAAGAGCTCGAACTTCCCCTGCCCGGTCGCCTGCGCAAAGAGGCGGGTACCTTCCGGTGAAACTGTAATTGTGAATCCCTGCTGAATCTCATATTCGCCAGCATATTCCTGCAGCAATGTTTCTGAGACAATTACTACAGCTTTCTCCTTCAACTCCTTGCCTGTCCTCTTAATTGTGAAAGTCTTGCCCCTGTCGTCATATAATGCAGAAACAATCTTGCCGGAAGCATCCCTTTTAAAAGTAACTGACGTGAATGATTCATCGAAGAAAAATTTATCTTTTCCCGCGGGTATTATTTTCCTTCCCTGGCCTCCTGATCTCATGACAAACAAATCTGTGCCCTCCCTTGAAACAGTCACCTCTTTTTCTTCCTCATCCGTATATATCCCGGTAAACTCTTCCAGTTCGGCTTCAGTAAGGGTAAGCTTATTTATTATAAGTGGCTTTCCTATTGCCAGTGCCGCCATTTTCTGGGATGTAAAATCCGGAGCTTTGGACGTACTGTTTGAGAAAAGAGCCACAAACACATCCTCCTGTGGCAGGTAAATGGCATTTGTCAGGAATCCGTTTATACCGCCGCCATGTTCTATCGTTGGACTTCCCTGCAGTCCGCTAAGAAACCACCCGTAACCGTATGAGGTGCCTTTTCCGTTCAGCAGCTTGTACTCCCTGAACGCCATGTCGAGAGTCTCCTTCTTCACAAGCCTGTAAGAGTGCAGTGCCTGGTTCCATTTGAACAGGTCCTCCACGGTCGACTGAATTGAACCAGCTGCGTAAGGCAATAGCATACTGAGGAATTCGGCATTCACAACACCATCCTTTCCGGGTGCGTATCCGGAAGCACGCTTCTTAACAATGGTGATATCATTGCCGTAAAGTGATCCGGTCATTCCGACAGGCTTGAAGATGTTCTCTGCAAGATATTCCTGGTAAGTTTTTCCGGTGATTTTTTCAATTATATAACCGAGAAGAAAATAACCCGAGTTATTATAATTCCATTTCGTTCCCGGGGCAAATTCCATTGGCTGGGTTTTGATGAGGTCAACAACTTCCTCAGGCTTCATGTCGGTGCGGCTGAGCTTACCAAATTCCTTGACATTGGTATAGCTTTTTATGCCTGAGGTATGAGTGAGAAGGTGTTCAATTGTTATTTTATGTCCGTTGGTGGGGTAGTCAGGAATGAATTTTGTGATCTCGTCGTCAAGCTTCAGCTTGCCCTGTTCCAATAACTGCAGTATGGCCACGGCGGTGAACTGTTTTGTAATGGAGCCGATCCTGAAGACATTGTCAGGCTGCATCGGCACCTCAAGCTCAATGTTTGCCATGCCGAAGGCTTTTTTATAGATGATCTGACCTTTTACGGCGACAAGGGCTGCGCAGCCAGGCTCTCCGGGCTTATACTGCTCTGACAGCATCCGGTCGAGCTCTGCTGTCATCTGTTTTGTGTTAAGTGTCTGAGCGATTGAGGCTGTTGAAATGAGCAGCATAAAAACTGCCGCGACAAGGAGGCCTGCTCTCATTCTCCGCGGGATAATAAGGTAATTCATAATCAGGGTTTTTTAAATTGTGTTTGTAATAAAGACCTAAAAATAATTTAAAAGCTTCATGTAAAGTAAGACTTCAAGATGTAAATTTTTACATATTCATAAAATCAAGCCAGAGCTTCCTGATTTCTTTACAGCCAGCTGTTTTTTACAACAATTAACCGGAAAAATCCGCCGGACTGATTATATTTATCCCTGCACCTTCCTAACAACACCTCAGGAATGATCTATGACTATATCGTAATCGGGTCCGGCTTCGGCGGCAGTGTAGCCAGCCTGCGCCTGGTTGAAAAAGGATATAAGGTCCTTACATTAGAGCAGGGCAAACGCTTCCGCCCCGAAGACTTCCCGAAGACAAACTGGAACCTGCCAAAATATCTATGGGTGCCCGCATTGCGATTCTTCGGCTTCCAGAAGCTCTCATTCACTTTCACAGCCAACATCCTCAGCGGCACCGGTGTTGGAGGAGGAAGCCTCGTTTATGCCAACACACTCTATATCCCTCCCGATGAATTCTTCGCCAATAATGCATGGAAGCAGTATGGCGACTGGAAGAAGATCCTTGAGCCTTTTTACGACAGGGCGTCATTCATGCTGGGAAGGAAGAAATATGGGACATTCAATACCGAAGACCTCATCCTCAGGGAGGTGGCGAAAGACATGGGCGGACAGGGGACATTCGACTCGGTGAATGTGGGAGTCAACCTCGACGGGCCTGAAACGGAGAGTGATCCGTACTTTGGTGGTTTTGGCCCTCCCAGGAAAAAGTGTATTGAATGTGCGGGATGTATGGTGGGGTGCAGGGAGAAAGCCAAGAATACCCTTGACATGAATTACCTCTGGTTCGCAGAAAAGATGGGACTGGAGATAATGCCGGAAACCAAAGTTGAAAAAATCACATATAGTGACAACCTGTACAGGGTAGAGACTAAACATGTCACCTCTTTTTTGAAGGGAAAGGGGGAAGTTTTCACCACCAGGGGAATAGTTGTGGCTGCAGGAGCTCTGGGCACACTTGAACTGCTGCTTAAACAGAAACACAGGTATAATACCCTGCCGCTGCTATCCGACCGGCTTGGTTATGAGCTTCGTACCAACTCAGAAACCCTTTGCGCCGTTTCCGGAGCAGACGGAAAACTCAATAACGGCCTCGCAATAACTTCGGTATTCAGCCCCGACGCCTCCACACATGTTGAAATTGTAAAATATCCTGACGGATCGAATGCTATGAAGTGGTTCTTCGGCCTGGCAGTGGGCGGCGCATCCACCTCCCTCCTCAGGACATGGAAACTGCTGAAGAAAACCGTAACCCACCCTCTGCTCTTCCTCAAAACTGTATTCAACTTCAAATGGTCAACCACTATGGTGATTTTCCTTGTAATGCAGACCATTGACAATGCAATGAAAATGGTATGGAAAAAGAATATTTTCGGGGGCAGGATGAAGATCGTGAACCACGGAGAAAAGAAAGTGCCTGCCTTTATCCCTGTAGGCCAGGAGGTTATGGAGAGGTATGCGAAAAAAGTGTCAGGGATACCACAGAATATTCTTTTCGAGGTATTTTTTGACCGGCCGACTACGGCTCATATCCTCGGCGGGTGCCCCATGTCCGACACTCCTGAGACCGGGGTGGTCGACAGGGAACTGAAAGTGCACGGATACCCTGGTTTCTATATTACTGACGGATCTGTAATCCAGGGAAATATAGGCGTAAACCCGAGCCTTACAATAACATCAGTTGCGGAATATGCCATGAGTTGCATTCCGGCAAAAGAGGGAAACAAAATCACGGAGTTATCTGAACAACTTATACTTCTCGAAGAGGAATGGAACAGGAAGAGATCAGTTTAATACTTGAAAAACAGCGCAGGTACTTTGAAACCGGTGCTACGAGAAACAACAGTCTCAGACTTGAGACCCTGAAAAAACTGCGGTCACTCGTTATAAGCCATGAAGAAGAGATCATCGCAGCAATGTGGAAAGACTTCCACAAGCCTCCCTTTGAAGTGATTGCCACAGAGACCAGTTTCGTGCTGCAGGAGCTGAACCTGGCAATTCGCAGGTTCCAGAGCTGGACTCGACCGCGACGGGTTCGGACACCACTGGTACACTTTATTTCTCACTGCTACAAGACACCCGAGCCATACGGGCAGGTACTGATACTATCACCATGGAACTTTCCCTTCCAGCTTGCCTTCCTTCCACTTATCGGAGCCATTGCAGCCGGCAATTGCGTGGTAATCAAAACATCGAGGCAGGTGCCTGAAACAAACAAAGTAATCGGAAAGATCCTGGGTCACTTCCCTGCCGAACTTGTCACTGTGATCACAGGTGATCATTCTGTGAGCGATTATCTTCTGAGTTACAACTTCGACTATATCTTTTTCACCGGCAGCACCTCAGTCGGAAAATATGTTATGGGAAAGGCCGCCGCAAACCTTACACCTGTATCCCTGGAACTGGGGGGAAAAAACCCCTGCGTGGTTATGGCCGATGCTAAGATGGAGTATGCAGTCAGACGTATTGCCTGGGGGAAATTCCTCAATGCAGGGCAGACATGTGTAGCTCCTGACTACATCCTGGTTGACAGAAAGGTGAAAAAGCGCTTTCTGGAAATGCTTGCAAAGGAGATTAATAAGTTCTACGGTGACCATCCGGAGAAAAACCCTGATTTTGCCAGGATAATAAACCCTGAGGGTGTGAAGAGGCTTTCAGAATTTATGAAGTCAGGTGTAATTGTTACAGGAGGAATCACAGACCCTGAAACCTGTTTTGTTTCTCCAACGGTGATCAGTGATGTCATGCCGGGCGATCCGGTCATGGAGCAGGAGATCTTCGGACCTGTTTTACCGGTGATAGACTTCGATGACCTGGAGGAGGTATATCCGATAATTGAAAGGAATCCCAAGCCCATAGCGATATATATTTTTACAACGAATAAAAAGAAGGCCCGTGAATTCCTTGCCCGAACACAGTCGGGTACAGCGGCTATCAATGATACAGTGATGCAGATAGCATCACCTTACCTGCCCTATGGCGGACTTGGGCCCAGTGGAATGGGTCGTTATCACGGGAAAAAGACTTTCGAGACCTTCTCCAATTGCAGGTCAGTATTTGTCAAGTCGAACCTGCTGGATATGTGGCTTCGCTATCCGCCTTATAATGATATAAAAACAAGGATAGTGAGAATGTTTATGAAGTAATTTCCTTAAAACCCAGGTATGAAATTCTTTCTCTTTTTATTATTGGTTCTGTTAACCGCGTGCCGGAATGAAGTGCAGTTCTCCGGTAATCCTGTTTTCCCCGGATGGTACGCCGATCCCGAGGGTATTGTTTACGGAGACAGGTACTGGATCTACCCGACTTACTCCGCACCCTAT
>Ga0209575_10001242_pt1 | contig 10758 bp, 8 predicted proteins | sample Medcelwee11metaG_FD_187172 | JGI IMG/M metagenome (GOLD analysis project Ga0209575, IMG submission 187172) | Freshwater pond sediment microbial communities from the University of Edinburgh, under environmental carbon perturbations - Medium... | ecosystem: Environmental > Aquatic > Freshwater >...
AATCAAGTCCATCGATTTGATGAATCTCATTCTCAACCCATTGTTTCAACCGCTCAGGAGTATATGAGGACACAAAGTTACGACATTCAAATAAAACTTTCGATATACCTGCAGCTATTTTTCTCTGTTCGGGAGATAATCTTTCATTCCTGCTACTCATTGCCAATCCTGATGCTTCTCTAACAATCTGACAATCAACAACCTGCACATCAAAACCCATCAGTTCAGTCATGCGGTGAATGATCGCCAGCTGCTGAAAATCTTTTTCTCCGAAATAAGCCTTATCGGGCATCACGAGATTAAAAAGTTTGCTGACAATCTGCACTACACCATTAAAATGCCCGGGCCGGAACCTACCTTCCATCACTTCATCCAAACCTCCGAAATCGAACACAAAACGTTCATTTATCTCCGATTCAGCATAGATTTCCTCCGGACTTGGGGCAAAAATCAGGTCACAACCCGATGTCTCCAACAGTTTTGCATCACGGGCTAAATCACGTGGATATTTTTCAAGATCGTGAGCATTGTTAAATTGCGTAGGGTTCACAAAAACACTCACTACAGTAAAATCATTTTCGGCAACTGACTGCTGCACAAGAGAAAGATGTCCCTCATGCAATGCCCCCATTGTTGGCACAAAACCTGTTTTTTTACCCGAAGATTTTACCTTTTGCAACAACAGTTTCAATTCATCAACAACATTTACAATTTGCATATACTTAATTTTTAAAAGCAATTCATAAAAAGTCTGCAAAAATACAAAAACTTCTCGGTTATCAAGTTGAATGCTTATAATTCCAATTTTTTTTGTGTATCTTTGCATATTAATTTCGAAATTAAAAAGAGAGCATTCTCATTTGCATGAAAAAAGTCAATAAAGTATTATACATTTCTCAGGAAATTTTCCCTTATTTACCAGAATCAGAAATAGCAAACATGGGCAGATATCTGCCTCAGGCTGTCCAGGACAGGGGACGGGAAACCCGTACTTTCATGCCAAAATTCGGCGCTATCAATGAGCGAAGGAATCAATTGCATGAAGTCATCCGGCTATCGGGCATGAACCTGATTATTGACGATACCGACCATCCACTCATTATCAAGGTTGCATCTATACAGGCAGCTCGTATGCAGGTATATTTCATTGATAATGAAGACTTCTTCCACCGCAAAAACACCATCAGCGACGAGAACGAAGTAGAATACAGCGATAATGACGAAAGAACAATTTTCTTTGTCAGAGGCGTAATGGAAACGGTAAAAAAATTACGCTGGACACCCGACGTAATTCACTGCTTAGGCTGGATGACTGCGTTAGCACCATTGTACATCAAAAAAGCATTCAATCAGGATCCTTTTTTCAAAAACTCCAAAGTGATTTATTCATTATTTGCCGATGATTTCAAGCAGCCGTTCCGCGGATTGTTTGCCGACAAATTAGTGCTTGAAGGCATTGAACCCAATGATCTTGTACAACTGAGAAAAAACGAAATAGATTATGTGGCGCTCAGCAAACTTGCCATTGATTATTCCGACGGAGTGATTCAGTCGGTTCCGGACACCAATCCCGAAATCCTGGAATACATCCGCGATACAAATAAAAAATTCCTTCCGTATAAACAAGACGAAGACTACGCCGATGATTATGTAAGGTTTTATGACAGTGTTAGTTAGTTTGTTAATTAAATAATATAACGTTTTTTCATATCCTATTTAATATGAAAGTCCCTTCTTTGCTAATCCCGATTGCTTTATTATTCGTGCTTTTCTCCTGTAATGATGACGGCCTGACCGACATGGGCAGTAGCATTCAACCTGCCGGAGATAAAATCATTGTGGCCTCTGAAACATTCGACATCAGTTCGGAGAATTATTTCGTACCATACATTTATGCACGTCAGGATTCATTCCTGCTGGGCACTTTTTATGATGAAACGTACGGAACCACCCATGCCGACATTTTTGCTCAGGTGGAACATCCGGCGAATCATGTCTATCCTGCCAATACAGTTCCCGATTCTGTTGTTTTGGTAATGTACTACAGAAAATTCTTCGGCGACAAATACTCCCCCATGAACGTGAGCGTTTATGAGATGAATAAAGCTACTTTTGAATACTCAAAGGCTTACGCTTCGAATATTAAACCTGAGGATTATGTCGACAGATCAAACAATTCATTACTGATCGGTCAAAGAACTTTTTCACCGGTAGATGCCCTGAAAAAGCGTGATTCAACCTATATCACCATTAAACTTACCGATGCGTTTCGGGATCGTTTTACAAATATCAATGCTGATACTTATTCCTCAGATGAAAAATTTCTGGATTTTTTCAAGGGTTTATATATCACTACGGACTTCGGCTCGGCATCAATGCTTTATGTTAAGCAAATTGATATGGAATACTATCATCATTACACTTATCCTACAAAAGGTGTTAACGGACAGGATTCCACAGCTACCGTAAAAAGCGTCATTAATTTTGCAGCCAATAAATGGGTACGTCAGGTCAACCGTTTCCTTCATCCCGATACAACAGCGGTAAAAAATAAACTTGCAGCTGCCTCACCACAGATACATTACATATCTTCTCCGGCAAATATATATACCAGAGTGATTCTTCCCGTAAAGAATATGCAGGAGAAAATGGAAGGTAACGACATGCGCCTGGCTATCAACAGTGCCAAACTCAGGGTGGACATCAGCGAAATAAACACCGACAAGCTGGCTCAGCAAATGGCTTCGAACATTTTATTGATCAAGGAATCGGAATACGTAAACTTTTTCAAGAAAAAAGCAATTCCTTCAAATACTACGGCAATCTTAGGAACATACTCTTATGCGATAAACAGCGAAACAGAAGAATATGAATACTTCTACAGTTTTGACATAGCCACAATGCTCGCAAATGAATTTAAGAAAGCTAAAACAACCGGCAGCATATTAACAAACAATGAGAAATTCCTGCTTGTTCCTGTCAGAGTAACCAGTGATAGCGATGGTAATGTTACCGAAGTTGCACAGCAGTTTCTACTCAGTGCTGTAACTATATGCGGAGGTAGCCATACCACAAGACCTATTAAAGCAAGGGTAGTTTACAGCAGCTTTTAATATTATTGTATATAATACCCACATTAAAAGCAATTTAGTTGGTGTATTAATTTATTTTTTATACCTTTGCAGCCGCAAATTTTTAAATCAACATAATGTCTAACCTACTATTTATTTAGTAATAAAAATTTCAGAAATGGAAGAAAATCAAAACCCGGCAGAAGAGCCAAAAAAAATCGTTGACGAAACAACAGAAACTACACCCGTTGTTGAAGCCACCGAAGTTATTGAAGAAACACCAGAAGCAACACCTGTTGCTGAAGAAGTTGCACCTGTAGCTGAAGCAATCGAAGAAGTTATCGCTGAAGTTGCTCCTGAAGCTGAAGTTATCGAAGAAGCTATCCCTGAAGTTGCACCTGTAGCTGAAGTGATTGAAGAAGCACCTTCAAAAAAAGCAGAAGCTCCTGTTGCTGTTGCTCCTGTTGAAGAAGAATTCGACTGGGATGCTTACGAAAAAGGCGATGCCATGAGTGCAGCAGCCAAAGAAGAATTAAAAAACATTTACGACAACACTCTGAATGCCATCAAGGACAAAGAAGTGGTTGAAGGTACGGTTATTTCGATCAACAAACGCGAAGTAGTGGTGAACGTCGGTTACAAATCTGACGGTATCGTTCCTATGAGTGAATTCCGCTACAATCCCGAATTGAAAATCGGTGATAAAGTGGAAGTTTATATCGAAAGCCAGGAAGACAAAAAAGGACAACTGATCCTTTCTCACAAACAAGCACGTGCAACCCGCTCATGGGATCGTGTAAACGAAGCACTGGAAACACAGGAAATTGTAAAAGGTTTCGTAAAATGCCGCACCAAAGGTGGTATGATTGTAGACATCTTCGGTATCGAAGCATTCTTACCGGGATCACAAATCGACGTGAAACCAATCCGCGACTACGATGTATTTGTAAACAAAACAATGGAATTCAAGGTAATCAAAATCAACCACGAATTCAAAAACGTTGTAGTTTCACACAAAGCATTGATTGAAGCTGAACTGGAAAATCAGAAAAAAGAAATTATCGGCAAACTTCAGAAAGGTCAGATCCTTGAAGGTACCGTTAAAAACATCACTTCTTATGGTGTATTCATCGACCTGGGTGGCGTTGACGGTTTGATTCACATCACCGACCTGTCATGGGGACGTGTTTCTCATCCGGAAGAAATTGTTACACTGGATGAAAAAATCAATGTGGTTATCCTTGATTTTGATGATGAAAAGAAACGTATCGCTTTAGGTCTGAAACAACTGGCAGCTCATCCATGGGATGCTTTGAGTGCAGATCTTAAAGTTGGCGACAAAGTAAAAGGTAAAGTAGTGGTGATGGCCGACTATGGTGCATTTGTTGAAATTGCTGCCGGAGTTGAAGGTTTGATTCACGTTTCAGAAATGAGCTGGTCACAACACTTACGCTCTGCTCAGGACTTCCTTAAAGTAGGCGACGAAGTTGAAACAGTTATCCTGACATTGGATCGCGACGAACGCAAAATGTCATTGGGTATTAAACAACTGAAATCTGACCCATGGGACAATATCGAAGAAAAATATGCCATCGGCACCAAACATCTTGCTAAAGTTCGCAACTTCACCAACTTCGGTGTATTTGTGGAAATTGAAGAAGGCGTTGACGGTCTGATACATATTTCTGACTTGTCGTGGACCAAGAAAGTAAAACATCCTTCTGAATTCACACAAATCGGTAGCGAAATTGATGTTCAGGTACTGGAAATCGACAAATCAAACCGTCGTTTGAGCTTAGGTCACAAACAAATTGAAGAAAATCCATGGGATGTTCTTGAAACAATGTTTACTGTCGACAGCATCCACGAAGGTGTAATCGTTGAAATGATGGACAAAGGCGCTGTAATCTCATTGCCATATGGCGTTGAAGGTTTCGCAACTCCTAAACATCTGGTAAAAGAAGATGGTTCACAGGCACAAATTGATGAAAAATTATCGTTCAAGGTAATTGAATTCAACAAAGATGCTAAACGTATCATCCTTTCTCACAGCCGTATCCACGAAGATGTAAAACGTACAGAAAAAACTGCAGCTCCTGAAACAGCAGGTGAAGCACCTAAAAAAGTCGTTAGAAAATCGAAGAAAGAAGAGACTACATCAAATCAATCAGTAGAAAAAACAACTTTAGGCGACATCCAGTCATTGGCCGATCTGAAAGATCAGTTAGTGAATGCTGCTGCTGAAAAAATGGTGAAAGCTGAGAAAGCAAAAAAAGCTGCTAAAGTAAAAGAAGAAGAAAAAGTTGAAGAAAAAGCGGAAGTAACGGAAGCTGCTCCTAAAAAATCAACTAAAAAAGCAAAAACAGAAGAAGCCGCCGAAGAAGTAGCTGAAGCTTAATAAAGCTTTTTAATAAAATCATAGCCGCCCTGGATTTACTCTGAGGCGGCTATTTGTTTTTGCAAATACTGCAAAGATGAAACAAATTTATCAATTGCCTCCTGCATTCAATCAGACCAAACAAACCATCAATTGCCTCCTGCATTCAATCAGACTAAACAAACCATCAATTGCCTCCTGCATTCCTTTAATCAGACCAAACAAACCATCAATTGCCTCCTGCATTCCTTTAATCAGACCAAACAAACCATCAATTGCCTCCTGCATTCCTTTAATCAGACCAAACAAACCATCAATTGCCTCCTGCATTCAATCAGACTAAACAAACCATCAATTGCCTCCGGTTTTAACCGGAGGATACAAAAATGATTAATTGCAAATATATTGATTAAATGAGCAAATTCTCATTAATACAAATCAATCAAAAAAAAATTGAAATTCAATAAATTCAATTATTGAAAATTATTTCTGCTAACTGGCTGTTTTTTATTAATATTCCTGTTTTTAAAATTGTTTTTATTATTAATCAGCTGAATTTTGTAATAGAATATTTGTGCCCTCCGGTTAAAACCGGAGGCAATTGATAGGCAATTGATAGGCTGATGATGAAAAAAATCAAATAAATGATTAAATAATGACAACATCTTTTGGTTGATTTATTCAAAACAATATTTTTGTATTGTATTCATTTAACCTGAAAAATTAACTCCTAAATTTGTCAAAACTATGCCTTATGTAAAAGTTTACATCCATTTTGTATGGAGCACAAAGAACAGACATCCTCATCTTGATTCCAAAACAGTTAGATTAAAAGTATGGAAGCACATCAAAGAAAATGCATCTCTTAAAGGAATAAACATTGATTGTATTAATGGTTATAAAGATCACTGTCATTGCCTGATATCGCTTAACCCAAATCAGACCATGATAGAGGTAATGAAACTTATCAAAGGAGAATCGGCATACTGGATTAACAAAGAAATGTTGACAAAAGAATTCTTTGAATGGCAGGATGAATATTTCGCAACTGCAGTTTCCGAATCAATTATAAAGAGAACACAGATTTACATCAAAAATCAGGAGACTCATCACGATAAAAGGACATTTCATCATGAATTTAACTCATTTCTGAATAAATGTGGATTTATACTTCAGAAAGAATAAGTCAAACAAGAAAACTGACATTTCCTTTTGCGTAATTCATTTTTTTTTCCGAAATTTGCCTGCTTAAAATGAAATTTTTTAAGCATCAAAATCGTGGATAAAACCAAATACATTTTCGTCACCGGCGGGGTTACTTCTTCTCTCGGAAAAGGAATCATTGCCGCTTCATTAGGCAAGTTATTACAAGCACGTGGTTTCAGGGTAACCAATCAGAAATTGGATCCTTACATCAATGTTGACCCGGGTACATTAAACCCTTACGAACATGGTGAGTGCTATGTGACAGTTGACGGACATGAGGCTGACCTCGATTTAGGTCATTACGAACGTTTCCTGGGCGTTGAAACCCACAAAGCCAACAATGTCACCACCGGCAGGATCTATCAGAATGTCATCAACAAAGAACGCAGAGGTGATTATCTGGGGAAAACCGTTCAGATCATACCGCACATTACCGATGAAATTAAGAAAAACATCAAATCGCTGGGAAGCAAAGGAGAATTTGACTTTGTGATTACCGAGATTGGTGGAACTGTGGGTGATATCGAATCATTACCCTATATTGAAAGTGTTCGTCAGTTACGTTGGGAACTGGGCAAAAACTGCCTGATTGTCCATTTGACTTACGTTCCCTACCTTGCTGCAGCGAAAGAACTGAAAACAAAACCTACGCAACACTCGGTAAAAGCATTGCAGGAACAGGGTGTTCAACCCGACATTCTTGTACTTCGCACCGAGCACAACATCTCTGCTGATATTCGAAAAAAAGTCGCTCTGTTCTGTAATGTTGAGCAATCGGCTGTCATGCAGTCTATCGATGTACCATCTATTTACAGAGTACCGCTGAACATGCAGGCTGAACGTCTTGATGAAGTAGCACTTATGAAAATGGGTTACGATCTGGAAACAACACCTCCGGCCAATATGGAGAAATGGACTGCTTTCGTAGAAAAACTTGAAAATGCGAAAGAAGAAGTTCGTATAGCATTGGTAGGTAAATACGTGCAATTGCCCGACGCTTACAAATCCATCATTGAGTCATTGATTCATGCTGCTACCCATAACAACAGAAAACTCAAACTAGAACTCATTCTTTCGGACAAACTGAATGACGAAAATATAGAAAAGAAACTCGGTAAGGTTGATGGCATTGTCATAGCTCCCGGATTCGGGACCAGAGGCATGGAAGGCAAATTCAGCGCACTGAAACATGCCCGCGAGAACAACATTCCATGTCTGGGTATTTGTATGGGTATGCAAACCATGTCAATCGAGTTTGCCCGCAATGTACTTGGACTGAAAGATGCCAACAGCACAGAAATAGATTCTACTACACCTTACAATGTAGTGGACATTATGGATGAACAGAAAAACGTCCTCGATCTGGGCGGAAGTATGCGATTGGGTGCCTACCAGTGTGCCATTAAGCCCGGCAGCAAAGCTGCGGAAATCTATCGTCAGGAGGTCATCAGCGAAAGGCACCGTCATCGTTATGAGTTTAACAACAAATTTAAAGATGCCTTTGAAAATGCCGGTATGCTTTGCAGCGGAATCAATGAAGAGTCAAATCTGGTTGAAATTATAGAATTAACAGCACACAAATGGTATATTGGCGTTCAGTTTCATCCTGAATACCGCAGTACGGTTGTCAACCCTCACCCACTCTTTATAAGTTTCATAAAAGCAGCGATTGCTTAAAAATAAAAAATAAATTTATTTCAATGGATAAAAATACTATTCTGGGCTTTGTCTTGATTGCTGCCATCCTCATCGGATTTTCAGTGATGAACCGCCCCAACGAAGAGGAATTAGCACGTCAGAAAGCTTATAACGACTCAATTAGTCTTGTTGCCGAGGCACAAATGAAAGAACAAAAACAGGTGCAGGCATTACAAGCAGTCACCGAGAAGGTTGAAACAGCAAACCTGAATGATTCCAGTGAAGTTCAGAAGGTGCTTAATGCCCACGGCGATTTCAAATCCACAGTTTTCGGAGAAGAAAAGTTCTTTGTGTTAGAAAACGAACTTGTTAAAATTACGTTGAGTAATAAGGGAGGAAAAGTAGTTTCGGCAGCATTGAAAAACTACAATTCTCAGGATTCACTTCCTGTAATGTTGTTCAACAAAGATGAAGCTGACTTCAGTTTCACGATGGCTACACGCAACAATCACATCATTAACACCTCAGCATTGTTCTTTGAACCTGTATCAGGAATAAAAACCGACAGCAAAGGCAACAAACAACTGACGTTCAGACTTAAATCTGATACCGAAGCTTACTTCGATTTTACCTATACCCTTCCGGCCAACGATTATATGCTGGATTTTGTCCTTAGTTCGAAAGATATTAATACCATCATGCCACTGGGTTCGAATTATATGATTGTGAACTGGGACACAAAAGTTCGTCAGCAGGAAAAAGGTCGTCAGTTCGAAGAACGTTATGCTTCACTGAATTACAAATACGTTTCCGATGACATGGAATCGCTGAGCGAATCGAAAGATGATGCGAAGAAAATAGCCAGTAAAGTAAAATGGATTGCTTTCAAAGACCAGTACTTCAGCTCAGTTTTGATTGCAGATAAGGACTTCAGCAATTCAAATCTGGAAAGCAAGATAGAAACAAAAGAAAGCGGTTACATCAAATCCTATAAGGCTGAAATGACCGTTGACTTTAACCCTAACGGAAAAGAGGATCTTAAATTCAAATTCTTCTTCGGACCAAACAAATACAAAACACTTTCTTCCTACGACAAAGGTGTACCTAAAGAAGAAAAACTGAAATTAAGGGATTTAATTCCACTTGGCTGGGGAATCTTCGGCTGGGTGAACCGTTTTGCCATTATTCCTATGTTCAACCTTTTCAGCTCGTTCATCGGTAACTTCGGGATCATCATCCTACTCATGACGATAGTCATCAAAATGGTGCTCTTCCCTCTGACCTACAAATCATATGTGTCGAGTGCAAAAATGAGGGTATTAAAACCTGAAATTGATGAAATCAACGCACGCATTCCTGCCGACAAACCGGCTGAACGTCAGAAAGCCACCATGGAACTGTACAAAAAAGTAGGTGTAAGCCCGTTTAGCGGATGTATACCTACCTTGCTGCAGATGCCGATATTATTTGCCATGTTCAGCTTCTTCCCTTCTTCTATCGAATTAAGAGGCGAAAGCTTCCTGTGGGCTAAAGACTTGTCTTCCTATGATGCCATTGTGAGCTGGGACACTTATGTGCCGCTCATCACTCCTTACTTTGGTAATCACATCAGTTTATTCACTTTGCTGATGACAATCACCACATTGCTGTCGACCAAATTGAATATGGCCAATACAGCTACGCCCGATCAACCCGGTGCGGGCATGATGAAATGGATGATGTACCTGATGCCTATCATGTTCATGTTTATGTTCAACAGCTATGCTTCAGGTTTGAGTTATTACTATTTCATTTCTACCCTGATTTCTGTCGGTCAGACCTATGCTATCCGTGCCACGGTGGATGAAAAGAAGCTATTGGCGCAATTGCATGCAAAAAGAGTAGCCAATGCAAGCAAGAAACAACCGGCAAAAAAGAAAACCGGCTTCATGGAACGTTTGGAGAAAATGCAGAAAGAACAGGAAAAGATGATGCGTGAAAGGAATAAAAAGAAATAATCTTTTTTGAACTACATTGTTGGGTTGTTGAATTGTTGAATCGTTGAACTGTTGAAGTGATTATTGTGGTAGTGTTATATTTTTTACGTATATACGCATAAACAAAATATTTCGATTCAACGATTCAACAATTCAACAACCCGACGCCATGCTTTCAAAAACAACAATTTTCACCTTATTTCTCATCTTATTCCTCAGTGGTTGCCAAAAAAAAAACAGATTTCACATCACCACTTTTGAAAACCCGGTTGAAGTGAAGATCAACCGCTTTGATCTGGATTTTATTGCTCTTGATACTACGGATATGATTAACAGCTTAAAAGGGCTGGAACAAAAACATCCAGCCTTCTATCCTGTTTTTCTTTCCGACATTCTAATGATGAATCCTAAGGATACTGTTGATAATGCCAACCAGATCCGTAATTTTCTCGCTGACACAGCTTTTGTAAAGGTTCATCAGAAAGTTAAA